>OHXW01000068.1_pt1 | contig 34436 bp, 27 predicted proteins | sample 1580031 | NCBI WGS metagenome assembly OHXW01 (sample SAMEA3882523, study PRJEB24775) | human gut metagenome | biome: human-associated habitat; feature: intestine environment; material: feces | place: Netherlands | collected 2009/2010
CACGCTGTGCGGACGGACGATCTTGCCCTCGGCGTCGGTCGTGATGAACTCGTTGGTCTTGGGATCGAGCGGCGTGTTGGCCGGCGCGATGACGTGCTTCTCTTCCTCGTCAGCGGTCATCCAGTCGATCTGGTCGGTGGCAACGCCGTTCTCGACGCGGCGGAACGGAGCCTCGATAAAGCCGTATTTATTGATTCTTGCAAAGGTTGCAAGATAAGAGATAAGTCCGATGTTCGGTCCTTCGGGGGTCTCTATGGGGCACATACGGCCGTAGTGGCTGTAATGAACGTCACGAACCTCGAAGCCTGCACGGTCACGTGAAAGACCGCCGGGACCGAGAGCGGAAAGTCTTCTCTTATGAGTAAGCTCTGCGAGTGGGTTTGTCTGATCCATGAACTGAGAAAGCGGAGACGAACCGAAGAACTCTTTTATAGCCGCCATAACTGGGCGAATATTTATCAAAGCGGCGGGAGTTACCTTATCGGGCTCCTGCGCCTGAAGAGTCATTCTTTCTTTTACAACTCTCTCCATTCTGGAGAAGCCTATTCTGAACTGATTCTGAAGAAGCTCGCCGACGGAACGGATACGACGATTGCCGAGATGGTCTATGTCATCCGTTGTACCTACGCCGTCCGCAATGCAGTTGAGGTAGTTGATAGAAGCCATTATATCATCGATTATGATATGCTTCGGAATAAGGTCGTCGCAACGAGCCGAAAGCTCCTCGGAAAGTGCATCCTTATCGTCGCCGCACTTTTCGAGCACTTCCTGAAGCACGGTAAAGCGTACCTTCTCGTTAATGCCGATATCCTCAAGCTCAGCCTCTGTGAACATGGGAACATACTCGCCGATATCAACCATACCGTTTGAATAGACCTTAACGGTTTTATCCTCCGGAGTTACTATAACGGCGGTATTAACGCCCTCCTGCTCTATTCTGTAAGCAAGCTCGGGGGTTATGGTTTCGCCCGGCTCCGCAAGTATCTCGCCGGTAAGATTGCTGATAATCGGTTCATCAGCCTTGAAGCCGGCTATGCGAGCGGAGATTGCAAGCTTTTTATTGTATTTATAGCGACCTACTCTTGAAAGGTCATATCTGTGCGGATCGAAGAAGAGATTATCAATCTGTGCCTGAGCAGTCTCGAGTGTGGGAGGCTCGCCGGGACGCAGTCTCTTGTATACTTCGATAAGAGCCTGCTCGGTATTTATGGTAGTATCCTTTTCGAGAGTAGCTTTGATTCTCTCGTCATAGCCGAAAAAGTCAAGTATCTCTTCGTTTGAGGAAAGTCCGAGTGCTCTGATAAAGGTAGTGATGTAAATCTTTCTGTTCTTATCAATTCTTACATAAAACAGGTCGTTCTGGTCAGTTTCGTACTCGAGCCATGCGCCTCTGTTGGGGATAACGGTAGTCGAGTAGAGCTCTTTACCCGTTTTATCATGCGTCATACCGTAGTACACGCTGGGAGAACGGACAAGCTGCGAAATGATAACGCGCTCCGCACCGTTGATTACGAAGGTACCGCTGTCTGTCATGAGCGGGAAATCGCCCATATAGACTTCGCTTTCTTTAATTTCGCCCGTTTCTTTGTTGAGCAGCCTTGCAGTAACTCTTAAAGGAGCAGCATATGTCGCGTCCCTCTCTTTACATTCCTTGACGGTATATTTGGGAGCATCGTCCATTCTGTAATCGACAAAGCTCAAAACAAGGTTGCCGGAATAGTCCGTAATATCTGCGACATCGCGGAATACTTCCTTCAGACCTTCGTCAAGAAACCATTGATAGGAATTTTTCTGTACCTCGATGAGGTTGGGCATCTCCATTACCTCATTGATTTTAGAAAAGCTCATGCGTGTGTTTCTTCCGAGTTTTACTGGTTTGACATTCACCATAGGGCTTATCACTCTCCGTTCGCAAAATTATTCCAAACGCCGACCGCAAAAATCAAGGGTATTGACAAATTGCAACCCGGCGGGAGATTACTATAATAATTGATTGTGATATGCTATTGATTTAATTGATTTTTTGTGATAAACTACTAATACAAAAAAACGACAAGAGCATATGCTTCCATTTTATAGCAGTTTATTATTATATGCTTGTCAATGGCATATGTCAAGTCTTTTTTGATTATTTTCGGAGATGTTATTGTATTATGTTGAATTTTGAAGAGCTTTCGCACAAGCTCTTTTCTCTTGTCATTTTCAGAAATCTGTTAAATGACGAGGTCATCAAGTCGTTCACCGAGCTTGCCGATGAACAAAAGATCGAAAAAAAAGAGGTTTACTTATATGCCGATTTTCTCTCGAAGCTATTTGCGGAAACCGATAATTTTTCAAAATATGTTTTAAACGCCGTTCTTGAGGACGAAAACGCTTACATATTAAAGTATGGTCACAAAAAGCTCGGCAGCCATTATGACGAGGCTCTGAATATGGAGCTTGACACGCTTAACGAATTGGCAGCCGTGCGGTCGGACGATGTTAAAAAGAGCCTGCGTCTCGAAAATGAGTCTCTACCCGGCTGGACTACCGAGAAAACCGATGTAAAAAGCATTTATCTCTCCAGAATAAAAAACATATCCAAAACCGGATACGGCATATGGGCAAAATACCACGTCTTTATCATTAAAAACGGTGATATTGTGCCTGTTAAATACCCCGACACGCAAAAACTTTCGGATTTTTCCGGTTACGAGCGCGAGCGCAGCGAGGTAATTGATAACACAAAGGCTCTTTTAAAGGGAGAACCGTGCAATAATGTTCTTTTATACGGCGACGCCGGAAGCGGTAAGAGCAGTACCGTAAAAGCAATAGCGAACGAATTTAAGGATGACGGTTTGAGACTTATCGAGGTTAAGAAAAATCAGCTCTATTCCCTGCCGGACATAATGGACAGAATATCGGGCAATCCGCTTAAATTCATAATATTTATAGATGATTTGAGCTTCACCAAAAACGATGAGGACTTCGGTGCGCTGAAGGCTATTTTGGAGGGCAGCGTAAACGGCAGAGCCAAAAACATAGCGATATACGCAACATCAAACCGCCGTCATCTTGTCAAAGAGAGCTTTGCCGACCGAGACGGAGACGATGTTCATATTCAGGATACGATGCAGGAGCTTACAAGCCTTTCGGCAAGATTCGGCTTGCAAATTACGTTTTCAAGGCCGGACAAAAATCTGTATTCGGGCATTGTTGTTGAACTCGCAAAAAAATACGGCATAAATATGCCGGAGGACAAGCTTATAATGAAAGCGGAGGCTCACGCTTTGAGAGCCGGCGGCAGAAGTCCGAGGACCGCAAGGCAATTTATAGAATATCTCGCATACAAGCAGGATGCGGAAAAGGAATAAGCTGTTATTAATTTGTTTGTATAAATTCAGTATAAAAAGATTGGAGAAGAAAATGGAGATCAAAAAAAGATACGATTGGGAAAACCCCGCCGTTATCAAAAGAAACAAAGAGGACGGCCACGTCATCGCCTTTTCATACGATAACGCGCTCGACGCCGCGGAAAGAAAAGAGTCACCTTACAAGGTAACTCTTAACGGAAAATGGAAATTCCATTGGCAGATGGGCATAGACAACTGTCCGCCTGATTTTTATGAGCCGAGCTTTGATGATTCAGATTGGCGATACATAACCGTTCCGTCGGTTTGGCAAACGGAGGGTACGGGCAGTGCTCCGTATTACTATGCAAGTACTTTTCCGAGGGCTATCAGCCGTCAAAAGAGCAAAATTCCCTGCATTGACCACAATATGCAGGAAATCGGTCTTTACAGACGCGCATTTACCCTGCCCGAAAACTTCGACGGAAAAGAAATATTTTTACACTTCGGCGCAGCCAAATCCGCAATTGAGGTATATATAAACGGAAGCTTTGTAGGTTATTCGCAGGGCTCCATGACTCCGCACGAATTTGACATCACAAAATATGTTAAGAACGGAATCAACGAGGTGGCCGTAAAATGTTACCGTTACAGCGACGCTCAGTACATAGAGGATCAGGATATGTGGCTTCTCTGCGGTCTTTACAGAGAGGTATATATCTTCGCCGAGCCCAAGACCTGTCTTCGCGACTTCTTTATAACAACCGACCTTGATAAGGATTACAAGGACAGCGATACGAAGCTTGAAGCAAAAATCATAAATTACGACGACGAAGACAAAGCTTCAAAGCTCAGTGCTTATATTGAAAAAGACGGCAAAAAGCAAAAGCTGGGTTCGGAGGAATTCACGGTTGCTGGAAAAGACAGCAAAACAATAAACCTTGAAGCGGTAATAAAAAACCCGCTCAAATGGAGTGCCGAAACACCGGAGCTCTACACTCTTGTTATCGAGCTTAAAACCGGTAAAACAACAACATACAAGTCAATCCGTTTCGGTTTCAAAAAGGTTGAGATAGTAGGAGAAAAAATTCTCTTTAACGGCCAGCCTCTGATGATTCGCGGTGTAAACCGTCACGATTTCGACCCGGATCACGGTTGGGCGGTTCCGAAGGAGAGATATTATCAGGATCTCGACATAATGAAGCGCTGTAACATAAATTCTATCCGCACTTCTCACTATCCGGACGATCCGTTCTTCTATGAGCTTTGCGACGAATACGGTTTCTATGTTATGGACGAATGCGATATGGAAAGTCACGGCGTCCGCAGAAAGGGCGTTCCGGGAAGCAATCCCGTATGGACTAATGCGGTTGTGGACAAAATGCAGAGAATGGTACTTCGCGACAGAAACCACGCCTGCGTATTTATGTGGTCACTCGGCAATGAGGCCGGCGACGGCACAAACTTTGCTAAGATGAAGGAAGCCGCTTTGGAGCTTGACAAAACGAGACAGTTCCACTATGAGGGCGATTTTGACCTGACAAAGAGCGACGTTATATCAAGAATGTATCCCCTCCCCGACATTATGGAAAAGCTCGGCAATCGCGAGCCAATCACCATAAGCCTTTACGATAACGTTGCAAACCAGCTCGCCGCAGATTCAAAGCCCATTCCGAAAGAGGCTTACACGAAGCCCGTAATACTATGCGAATATGCGCACGCAATGGAAAACAGCCTCGGCAACTTCCAGGAATATATGGATGACTTCGAGAAATACGATAATATGTGCGGCGGATTTATTTGGGACTTCGTAGACCAGGCTCTTCGCTACAAGGCTCCCGACGGAGATCATTGGCTTTACGGTACGGACTTTGAAAAATCAGAGCCGCGCAGACCCTTCCAGCTTCCCAACACAACCGCTATGACAGGCAGTAACACATACTTCTGTGCAAACGGTATAATTGCCGCCGACAGAAAGGTTCACCCGTCGGCATATGAGGTCAAAAAGGTTTACGCCGAAATGAAGGTTATTGAAAAAGACCTTGAAAAGAAAGAATTTACCGTTAAAAATAAGCACTTATTCACCGACCTTTCGGAATTTGACCTTAAATGGACCGTAACCGCAAACGGCAAAGAGATTGAATCGGGTATTATCGACAATCTTTCGGTTCCCCCACTCTCTTCAAAGGACATCACGGTACCGTTCTCTTCCGATAATCTTCCGAACGCCGAGTGCATTATCACATTCTCATTCCTTCGCAAAAACAAGGAGCGTTACTGCGAAAAGGGCTATGAACAGTCGTTTGACCAGATAATTCTAAAGAAGATGCCCGAAGCTCTTCCCGATAATTCAAATGGTAAACTTCAATGCGTTCAGATAGGCACAACAGCTACAATTCAGGGTGAAAACTTCACGGTAAAGGTTACCGACGGCAAAATAGTTTCGCTGCGCTTTGACGGCAAGGAATATTTAAAAACTCCCTTGAAGCCGAATTACTTCCGCGCGCTTATCGACAACGACTTTTCACTTACAAACTTTGTTCCCTTCCTTATTCCGCTTCATCCGTATTACACATGGAGAACCGCAACCGATACGGCACAGGGCACAATAACGGCCATAGATGAGGGCGCAAACGGAGAAATCATCATATATGTAGACTGGGCAGTATTCTCATTCTCTGGCGTTAAATCGAAATATATTATCTATCCCGACGGCAAAATCGAGGTCAACCACGAGGGTACTCCAAAGGCCTTTACACTTCTGAGATTCGGTACGCAGATGGGGCTTATACCCGAACTCAACTACGTAAAGTGGTACGGCAGAGGTCCACAGGAAACATATATCGACCGTAAAACCGGCGGCAAAATAGCTATTCACGAGATGAGCGTTGACGACCTTGAGCACCACTATATGCGTCCGCAGGAAAACGGCAACAGAGTTGACGTCCGTTATGTCGAAATAACCGACAAGGACGGCAAGGGTCTTAAATTTACCGCTCCGTACAACACTCCGCTCGCATTCAGCGCCTGGCATTACACGCAGAATGAGCTTGAGAAAGCCACGCATATTCATGAGTTAAAGCACAAGGATATTACGACGTTTAACTTTGATTTAACTCAGCTCGGCGTAGGCGGAGATATGCCCGGTGACGCACACGTGCGTGAGCCGTATATACTCCATCCTAACAAGAAATATGCTTATTCCTTTACCATAGAGAGCATAAAGAAATAATACGGCGATTTAAAATCCCCGATTTTGTCAATGACAAATCGGGGATTTTTTATATGATAACATTTGTGCCGACGGAAGATTTTTTCGACCGAAACAACAGGCAAAGCACATGGAGACCCTATTTTTGGGTTTCACTTCTATGGGTGCGTGAACATTTAGGGCAACCTGTTCTGTTGTTGCCTGTTCTATTATGTAGAGAAGTTTGCCATTCATAGCCGCATTTGTGACATTTCCACCATACCTTTTTATTCGTGCCGCAAGTCACTTCTTTTGGAGATACAGTGTTTTTTTCATAATTCCAGTCTTTTAGTAATTCGGGCTTTTTAGAAGCCAAATCATTTATACCCGGAACTACAACACGACCCGCGCAACAAGGGCATCCGCAGCCTGATGTTCTTGTATTCGGAGTAGCCTGCCAGCCATAACCGCATTTATGGCATATCCACCACACTCTTTTATTTGAACCGCAAGACACTTTATCCGGAGATGTATCATTTTTTTCATAATCCCATTCTTCTGAAATCTGCGGATATTTTTCTGAAAGGCTATTTGTTTTAGCCGCTTCAAGTGATTTTTTCTTCCCTGCTTTCTTTCGCAAGCACTTTGTGCAACCGCCGCCGGCGTTTCGCAACGAAGGCGAAGCTTGCCACTCGTAACCACATATGTGGCATTTCCACCACACTTTCTTTTCAGAACCGCAGCAAATACCGTCCGGAGATATTGCATTCTTATCATAATCCCAGTCTTTTAACAGTTCAGGCTTTTGTGAAGCCAAATCGGTTTTGCCCTTGATTGGTAAACGACCGAAACAATAAGGACATCCGGAGCCTAATTTGGTTCTTGTATATGGGGCGGCTTGCCAACTGTTACCGCATTTTTGACATTTCCACCACACTTTTTTATTTGAGCCGCAGGAAACTTTATCCGGAGATACAGTATTCTTTTCATAATCCCATTCTTTCAGCAAATCAGGATGTTGTGAAGCAAAATCATTTATACCCGGAACTACCGTTAAGCCTGCACAACAGGGGCATCCCCTACCTGATGTTCTTGCGTATGGTGTGGTTTGCCATTCGTGACCACACTTCTTGCACTTCCACCAATACTTTATATCAGAGCCACTGGAGACGGTTTCCGGATTTATATGTAAATTTTTCTCATAATTCCATTCTTCAAGCAGTTCCGGTTTTACATTGGCGATACAATTTTCTTTTATTGATTCTCTATATTTGGCTTTTATACCGATTCCGTCTTTGTCAACATCAACAATGATATTATTGCCCGGGGCAAGCAAGTCCAGCAGACTCTTTATCGCCTTGTTCAGGTGTTTACCACCTGTATCTGTGCAAGTAATCCTTATTGAATTCTTCGTATCCGGCAACCTTGAATCACGTATTCTTATTAAACGGATATTATGTTCTTTACAAAGCTCATCTTTTTTATTTTCTTTTTCTAATGCGTGACTGCTATTATGATAGTATACTCCATCGTATTCTACCGCCGTTTTTATATCGGGAATAAAAACATCTAATTCCATACCGAATTCCTTGTATCTTGACATCGCATCCGGATAAATTTTCTTTACATAATATAAGACAGTTTGCTCTGAAAACGAAGTACCAGCTAAGGTACAGTTCGGGCAACCGTGCCCGGACGCTCGTTTGTTTATTGTTGTTTGCCAACTGTTTCCGCAGAAAGAACACTTCCACCAGACTCTCTTGTTGCTTTTACTTGAATATTCATTAATATCTAAACCAACATTCTTCTCATAATCCCATTCTTTCGCTATATCCGGGTAATTTTTAACAAAACTATTTGTTTTAGCCGCATTGAGAGAGTTCTTCTTGGCAGCCGATTTATATGCGCATACAGGGCAACCTGTTCCGTTTTTTCCCGTCCTTCTGTTCGGTGTGGTTTGCCATTCATGACCGCACTTATGACATTTCCACCAAACCGTCTCATTTGACCCACATGAGTACTCGTTGGGTTTTTTAGTATTTTTATCATAATCCCAATCTTTTAGTAATTCAGGATATTTCTTTGCAAGATTATTTCTCTCAGCATAGGTTGCTTTTTGACTTATTCCTCTGTCCTTTGCGGCACAATAAGGGCATGCGGTTTTTCTGTAAGTTCTATTACTTGGACTTGCCTCATAAGATTTACCGCACTTCTTACACTTCCACCAATACTTTTCAGCTGAACCGTAACTAACATCATCGGGTGTTACTGGATAGTTTTTATCGTAATCCCACTCATCAACAAGTTTGGGGTTATGTTGCGATAATTCTTTACCGGTATATATGAGTTTGCTCATATTTACATTTCCTTTCTGAAGCGATAGTCGGTATTAATATAAGTGTAACACATTTTATATTGCTTCTCAAGAAAACCATCATTTTAAATGTACTTAAAATCGGACATAAGCTCATAAAACATCTTTATTTTGTGATATTTATTTGAAAAGCTACTTGACAATATACCCCTCATGGGTATATACTTAAGATACCCCCTAAGGGTATAGAAACGAGGTGCGGTTCATGGAAAAAGAAAAGTGCTGTCACTGCTCACAGCGAAAAAAAGAGCGTTCCCCCGAGGAATATAAAAAGCTTATACACAGGCTTAACCGAATCGAGGGGCAAATCCGCGGAATAAAGGGCATGGTGGAAAACAACGCTTACTGCCCGGATATACTCATACAATCCGCCGCCGTAAACGCCGCGATAAATGCTTTTAATAAAGAACTGCTTGCAAATCACATCAGAACATGCGTTGCCGACGATATAAGAAACGGCAAAGACGAAGCGATTGACGAGCTTGTGGTTACACTTCAAAAGCTTATGAAATAAATAAAGAAAGAACGGTAAAATATAATGAATGTTGTTTTAATAATAATTCTCATAGCAGTTGTGGTATTGGCGGCGGTTTCCGGCGCGAAACACTTTAAAGGTCAGGGCGGCTGCTGCGGAGGCGGCGGAGAAATAAGACCCGAGCACAAAAAGCTCGACGGCCCCGTAACGGAAGAAAAGATAATTTCGATAGACGGAATGAGCTGCGAAAACTGCCGAAATCGCGTTGAGCGAGCTATAAACAAAATAGACGGAGCTTCGGCGAGAGTAAATCTTCGCAAAAAAGAAGCGGTTGTTTCGCTCGACAGAAAAATTGACGACGAAACGCTCAAAAACGCTGTTGAATCGGCAGGCTACAAGATTGTTTCCGTAAAGACACGAGAGGTAAAAAAATAATGACACAGTATAACGTCACCGGTATGAGCTGTGCGGCGTGTTCTGCGAGAGTTGAAAAAGCGGTATCAAAAGTGCCCGGCGTAACGTCGTGTTCAGTCAGTTTACTCACCAACTCCATGGGCGTTGAAGGGACGGCATCGGACAAAGCTATAATATCCGCAGTACAAAAAGCCGGCTACGGAGCATCTAAGAAAGGCGGAAGTAAAGCCGCCGAGAGTGCCGATGAATCCGCACTCCGCGACACAGAAACACCAAAGCTAAAAAAGCGTCTGTTTTGGTCAGTCGGATTTCTTATAATACTGATGTATTTTTCGATGGGTCATATGATGTGGGGATGGCCCCTCCCCTCTTTTTATAACAGCAATCACGTTGCAATGGGACTTACTCAGCTTTTGCTTACTGTTATAATTATGGTAATAAACCAAAAGTTCTTTATCAGCGGTTTTAAAAGTCTGTGGCACAGAGCCCCGAATATGGATACCCTCGTAGCCCTCGGTTCAACCGCCGCATTCGTATACAGCACTTACGCTCTCTTTATGATGACAGACGCTCAGACACACGGCGATATGCAGGCTGTAAGCACCTATATGATGGACTTTTATTTTGAATCAGCCGCTATGATTCTCACACTTATAACCGTGGGCAAGACCCTTGAGGCGCGCTCAAAGGGCAAAACGACCGACGCATTAAAGAGTCTTATGAAGCTCGCACCAAAAAGTGCGGTAATTTTAAAAGACGGCGAAGAAAAGACCGTGCCTATTGACACGGTACAAAAAGACGATATATTCTTAGTACGTCCCGGCGAGAGTATACCGGCAGACGGTGTAATAATCGAGGGTGAAAGTGCCGTAGACGAATCGGCGCTTACCGGTGAGAGCATTCCTGTAGACAAAGCCGCAGGAGACAAGGTTTCGGCGGCAACCGTCAATAGGTCGGGATTTTTGAAATGCCGTGCCATACACGTAGGTGAAGACACAACCCTATCGCAAATCATTAAAATGGTCAGCGACGCCGCAGCCACAAAGGCCCCGATAGCAAAAATCGCGGATAAGGTTTCGGGCATATTCGTCCCGGCTGTAATAATTATCGCGGTAATCACAACCGTAATATGGCTTCTGCTCGGTCACGGAGTAGGCTATGCGCTTGCACGCGGAATTTCGGTTCTCGTAATATCATGCCCGTGCGCCTTAGGTCTTGCGACTCCGGTTGCGATAATGGTGGGCAGCGGTCTCGGCGCAAAGAACGGTATTCTTTTCAAAACAGCGGCGTCTCTTGAGGAAACAGGCAGAATACAGATTGTGGCACTCGACAAGACCGGCACAATAACAAAGGGCGAGCCGAGAGTTACGGACATTATCCCAAACGGTGAAACAACAGAAAATGAGCTTCTTAAAGCTGCGGCGTCTCTTGAAAAGAAGAGTGAGCATCCGCTTGCAAAGGCTGTAATTTCATATGCGGAGAGCAAAAATATCATCTGCGACGACGTATCTATCTTTAAAGCTTTGCCCGGAAACGGCCTCAGCGGCACCGTAAACGGAAAGAATATATTCGCAGGTAATCTCAACTTCATAAAAACAAAGGCCGAAATATCGCCCGGCATCAAGGAAATTGCCGAAAGGCTGTCGGGCGATGGTAAAACTCCCCTCTTCTTCGCTCTGGATGGGAAGCTTCTCGGCATTATAGCCGTGGCGGACGTCATTAAAGACGACAGCCCTAAAGCCGTTAAAGAGCTCAGGAATATGGGAATACGCGTTGTGATGCTCACGGGCGACAACGAATGTACCGCAAACGCAATAGGTAAATCAGCCGGTGTTGACGAAGTAATCGCAGGGGTTTTACCGAGCGGTAAAGAAGAGGCAATCAAAAAGCTTAAAAAGCTCGGCAAGGTGGCAATGGTCGGCGACGGAATAAACGACGCACCCGCCCTTACAATAGCCGACATAGGCTTAGCCATAGGTGCAGGCACAGATGTTGCCATAGATGCAGCCGACGTCGTTCTGATGAAGAGTCGTCTTTCCGATGTGCCCGCAGCCATAAGGCTCAGCAGAGCGACGCTTAGAAATATACACGAAAACCTGTTTTGGGCGTTCTTCTACAACACGATAGGTATTCCGATAGCCGCCGGCGTATTTATCCCTCTCGGTCTTACGCTGAACCCCATGCTCGGAGCTGCGGCAATGAGCCTTTCAAGCTTCTGCGTTGTAACCAATGCCCTGAGACTTAATCTGTTTAAGCTTCGTGACGCAAGCCACGACCATAAAATAAAAAATCATTTAAAAAATGTAACGGAGGAATCAAAAGCTATGGAAAAGACAATTAAAATCGAAGGTATGATGTGCGGACATTGTGAAGCTGCAGTCAAGAAAGCTCTTGAAGAATTACCCGAGGTTGAGTCAGCCGAAGTAAGCCATGTAAGCGGTACCGCAAAGGTTACTCTTAAAGATGAAATCGACAATGACGTTCTCAAGAAAGCCGTTGAGGACAAGGATTACAAGGTTATCGGAATAGAATAATCATGTAAACAAAAAATGAACCGTGAAGTCATAAGACCTCACGGTTCTTTTATGCAATTCTGCAAAATTATCTCTTAATGTCGTCCCAAGCAACACCGTCTATGTGGAACAGCTCGTCAAAGTCGTAACGGTTGTTCTCGTCTTTTCTGTGGTTCGGATACCAAACCTGAGCAAAGAACGGATTTGTCTTGGCGATAGCATCATAATCCCAAGCCTTATGCGGGATATAGCACTCGGGGCACCAATGTCCGCCGAGAAGTATAAGAGCGGGGCTTGCTTCGAATTCTGCGCCGCAGTGGCCGCATTTCCATTTAAGCTTAGTAGCCATATCACCCTTAGTCATTGTCTCGGAGAGGCACTCGCCGCCGCGGAACTTAGCAGCCTGCTTCATATCCTCAATGTCAAGCTCTGCTTCGGGCTTTGTCTCATCATAACCGTGGTCAAGCTTAAACTGCTCAGCCGCGCTGTTATCCTTATCGAACTTGATGATGTCGAAATTTTCCCACTTTGACGGAATCTTCTTCCACTCGTCCATGCCGCCGAAGTAGATGTCAAGACGCTGCTTGTTGTTCTTTTCAACCCAGTCAAGAGTACCGAAGTCCGGAGTCTTGGCAATCTTCTTCATAAAGGGCTTCGCGCAAGCTGCAACGAGGTTCTTCGGAAGATATCTCGGAATTTTAAAGTAGAATTCAACCTGATCTGCAAGACGGTTGAAGTAATCCTTAACGGGGAGGTTCTCACGGAAGTGAAGGAAGTTTTCAAGCTTATCGCCGTCTGCATAGAACTGACCGTGGAAGTTCTTCGTTGTAAACCAGTTGGGGTCAAAGAGCTTTTCGGGGCCTGCAAGACCGAGAGTACCGAGAAGAAGGCACTCAAACTCATAGTTTGAAATTCTGTATTCCTTACCTGAACCTATATTGTAGAAGTGATTCCAGAAATCGGAACCGAGGTTGCCTTTTGCATCTTCATCGCAGAGGTTGGCAAGCAAACGACCCGAATCCTCAACGGTGCACCACTCAAGAACGCCGTTGATCGGAACGTGGAACATAATAGGATCCATATTTTTAAGAATGTTGGGATAAAGTATGCCCGACTGACGCATAACAACCCAATTCTTAATACCGCTCTCAACGAATACACGCTCTGCTATGCACTTAGAAACAGCATAATGGTCATATACCGAAACCTTGAGCGGATCGCCGCAACGTCCCCAATGGATAGGATAGTTACGACCGCCTGTTTCGGCAACGGTGCCTATGTAGCAGACCTTAACTGCGTCGGGATCCGGCTGAGCAAGAACTGCCTTGCAGATATTCTGAGCAGCACCTATATTTGTTTTCTGTGTTCTGTACGGTTTCCAGTCAGCTGCCGGAGAAACCATGCCGCCTACATGAAGAATATAGTCAGAACCTGTTACTGCGTTGAGAACATCCTCATAGTTTGTAAGATCGCCCCAAACTATTCTGACTGAAGGATCATTTTCAAAATCCTTGAATTTAACACGGTTTTTTTCACTTCCGCGAAGTAAAAGAACAAGATTAAACTTATCTTTCTTAGCGTAAAGTTCCTTAAAACCGTGGAAACCCATATGACCGGAGGCACCGGTCAGCATTACGGTTTTTTTAGCTCCCATATTGTTCCACCTCATTTAAATCATAGTGCTTTTATTATAACATTTTTATGTACAATGTCAACAAAAGAGTAAAAAAATCAATATATTCTGTAAACAGATATTTATTTTTGCAAAGTAACGCGCGCATTTTTGAACAGCGACGTTTAACTCAATGTGTATCACGGCGGAATTCAACCTTTACAGCTCACGCCGTTAAAAGCATCGCCGTCAAATGTACATTTTTACCTTGGCACAAAGGAACTCATAAAAATCATCATACAGCTCCTTTGAGATTTTACCGGGATACGTCATAATTTTAAGTTCAAAATCAGAGCCACCCCTTGTGTAAGCCGGCGCAAAATGCTCAAAGTCGTTTAATTTAAATCCGTTTCGCTCATAAAATCCGCGACGGCGGACGGATATTTCATCCTTCGGCGGGTCAATTTCCAAAATAATGGTTTTATTGCAGCCTTGCAGCATCGAGAGTGTGCGCTCTCCGTACTTGCGGTTGCGCTTTTCGGTTAAAATACAAAAATGCTCAATATATATAAAGCTGTCGGTATCCCAATAAAGCACTTCACCTATAAATTCGCCCTCATCATATATAAGGTCAAAATGGTACTGCTCATCATACATGGCCCTCTGCTGTGCGTCATATGACCTCCGCTCGTATTTCGGGAAGCTTTTTTCATAGAGCTTCATTGCGGTATCAAATATTTTTCCCCTGCTGTCTCTCAAACGTATAAGCTCCATATAATTCTCCGTATAATCAGTATTTTTGCAGGCGTTTTTATCTTATATCGCCCTACAAACATATTTTTAATAATATATATTTTATCACAAAAACGGTATTCGGACAAGGCATAAAGCAGAAAACAAAAAGCGTGTATCGCTCCTTTGAATTCGAGTGAAAAAAAGGTGTCAAACAGGTTGCTTTTTTATATTTACACATAACAAAGGCAGAGTAAACAAACTTGCTTACAACAAAAATCAAATAATATTTTCGACTATAAAATTCACTATTTTTTTGTATCTGCCTATTGTCTCGTAGCAATCTCCGTAAATCGGCGGGATAATAATCTTGTCTCCGACCAAGACCACATTCATCAAGCCCTCTACTCGCATTAAATTGTGATTGGCGTTATGTGACAAAAGGCTGTTAACTTCACTATTCATCGAATCAAGACAGATGATGTTTAACTGTATGGTTTTATAAATTTTGTATTTGTCATAATTACTGTGCGACAAATTAAATTCTTTCGTTGCTTTTCGGAGAATACGTTTTTTTGCGTTATCAAATTCTCTTTTTGAGAAGTTGTCTGTTCTATATATAATCGTTGTAAGGTACAAACCTTTTTTAAATTTGAAATAATGTAGGTTTTCTGATATGCTCAGCCGTTTTCCTTTATTTGATAAATCTTCGAGTTCTTTGATGAAATCGTCATATTTAATACCTGTATGCGAACACAAAACACACGGCCTTGCTTCAAATGCTTTTGCATCATTTTTTGCGGCAAGAATCACATAAACAAAAATGGCTATATTAACTCCGGCAATTGCAAGCAAAATAAGCCCGAAAATACGGGACTCGCTGTCAGATACGCAAACTCCTCCAAGAAGCAAAAAAACAGCAGCAATCCCAAGGCATATAATGAAAGCATTCGCTCGGCAATTTAACAGCTTTATACGTTTTTGAAGTTCTTTGTTCAATTCATCCCCACCTTAAAACAAATTTTGTTATTGCAATTTATAAAATTTGTTTCATTAACCATTATATCATCACATAAAATTTTAGACAATGAATAATACAGAAAAAGCACACGGTAATTCTATCAAAATTACGGTGGACTTTTTATGGCGGAGAGTGAGGGATTCGGCTCACTTCGTTCGCCCTCGAGTTTGCTCCGCAAACTATCCTATTATAGACTTCTGTTGACAAGACTTCGTCTTGCAAAAGATTATAAGGGTTCGAATCCCTTTTTAATTTAAAGCAAAAAACAGGACATAGCTTTTGCTATGCCCTGTTTTTTATGTGACTGCGCGACGAAATCGCACAATGCGTTTAAGCCTTAAAACACAGCCCTTTCTTCCTAAATTATAATCCTATTCATAATTTGTATTAAAGAGACGAAATAGCACAATACTAACTGTCTTGACGTTTATTACCGCTATGTGGATTAGCCTTGTTTACGCAAACCTTTAATTTCATTCAACAATTATGTTAAAGTCATACCTGTTCCGTCACAAAATAAGATATTTCAAAATGTTAGCCTTCCATATTGGTTAATTCACAAGGCATATCAACATCTTTAAGCATTTCGTTAGTCGAATATTATTTTGGCTTTTTATAAATAATTCATTTATATAGCCCTTGTATTAACGCATAGTTCACCCTAAAACTGCGTTGCAAAAGAAAAGCACTATTACAACATCAAAATCCGGAATCCAACAGACTGCTTCCAGCGCACGGAAACAAGACTTCCCTATTTGCTACCGTTCCAACCTCTTCTCCACTTTCGTGGCCCCTATAGAAGAACCAAAACAGTTTACTTAAGAAAGCTACTCTTTTTTCACCCTTCGACTTGTCTTGTGCTTCAAGCCGTTCTGATGTTTTGTTGTACTCATTATACCATTGCCGAAATACTAGGTCAATGGGTTTAGCAGAAACATGACCCCACAGGTCATGCAAATTTTTATTCGAACAATTCAGCTACTGTGACCTTCAGAGCAGATGCGATATCAAACAGCACCTCAAAAGAAGGATCTTTTTTACCATTGATAATACGGTTGATATATCCATCATTCTTTTTTATCTTACTACTCAGATACTGGCAAGAAAAATTTCTCTCGTTCATTAACTTGCAGAGCTTATTAACGAACAATTCTCTTCCATCTTCGTAACATAGTTTCTTTTCCATAATAAAACCTCACTTATATAAAAACGAAAGAGCCGCTCTCGCGACTCTTCGTTTATAAGTATAAGAATTGTTTTATTTGCGGTTTCAAGAAAACATTAATTTTGGCCCCCAAACACGTTCAAAAACTTAAAAACACATTTTTTCAAGTTTTTTAGAGTGCATTTTACACATTTTTTCAAATTAAAATAAAAATTATTCTTCATATCCTACTTTCAGCTGTTTTAATAATTTCTAATACTTGCCCCAAAGTGTCTATATTTATTCTTTCTGATGTTAATCCATATCTAAATGCTTTATCAGAAATCCATTCAGCAACCATATCTACTCGTTTGCTATCACGAGCTAGATATGCTAAATACAACAAAGTTGTATCTCTCATTATCACATCATAGTTAAAGCAAAGTTTCGCATAGGTTCCACCCACATCAATTGCCCTTCTACATTCTTTGGGTAACATTTTAGAAACTAAATTAATAAAATCATTTATATCTGTTTCTAAGTATGATTGAGTAAAAATTGGATCATGAGCCTTTTCTTTTCTTACTCTATCAAACGATACTTTCATATCGTCGGTCAACTCACAATTAATTCTTTCTTTAAGCGCCCATCGATCATCATACGATATAAAACAATCTTTCAACTCCGGATATTGATCAATTATATTTTGATATTCGTTTTTATTAAAAATGCAGCAAGATAATCCTCCAGGAGTTTCATTGTTAAAATGAACTACTTCTTGTCCCTTGTGTGAAAAGTCAAAACGCAAGTCATAACAATCATAATTAGGATAACCATATAAAATTTGCATACGAGTAGTATTATCCTTTTTAGATCTTTCATCGACTTGCTTGTCTGTTTTTCTATGAAGACAATTAATAATCATGGATACGACTTTGCCATTTTTCAATATTAATAAGAGTTTATTATATATGTCTGTTGCAATATTTTTCATCTCCCGAGTAAAACAAGGAGAGTGCTTGAAAATTTGGCATATAGTAACTAAATACAATGCATTTATCCTCGTTTTAAACTCGTATTTTAAAAGTTTAGTTAAAATATTTATTAAATCTTCATCATATCCTAAACAGTCCGCTGATATTGCAAGCAACGATAGCATCTCAATATCATTCTTGGGATAAAAACATTCAGCCGAATCATACATAGTATTATCATAAGAAAATGCATTCTCATGCATACACTCATACGTAGCAGCAATAGCATTTGCCATTTCAAAATAGTGATTAATGGTAAAGGAAGTTTGGATGTTTTCGCCAACTGCCTCATTGCCAAAATCATCATATATCTCTTCTAAATTTTTATACGCAAAAAGCAACTTGACAATGACATCAAAGAAATCATTTTTAAAATATTCTCCGCATTCAATCGTATCATCGCCAAATTTTATAATTGCATTTCCACAAGGAGAATTCATCTCATTTTCAAGAGCCTTGGCAAGCAATTTAAAATCAACTTCTAACCAAAGAGATAGTTCTTCGATATCCTTTTTACTTAATCGATATATAGGAGAAGCACCATAGGCAATTGCTAATATATAAATCGTTTTTTCATAGTCTGAAAGATTCTCATCGCAAAATACATACGGCTCCATTTGAAACATTGTTTCAAAACAATTCATACTAGACCTCTTTCACAGCAACGTGTATGTAAGCTAATTCCGTCTCAAAACATTCTACTATGTTCAACCTACATTTTGAAATATTCCGTTCAATTAATAGTGGATCATCTGGAAATATCTTGATTTTTCGTAGCCCCATATCAATACATTCATCTTGATTCTTGTCAATAGATAAAATAAATCTTCCGCCATCCTTTAACAACATAAACACCTTGTCGATTGCATCTTGTTTTTCTTTAATATGCATAAAGGTTAATGATGAATATATTACATCGAATTGGTCTAAAAAACTATGAATTAAAAAATTCCCGCATATCAAATTTACATTCGAATATTGTACAAGATTTTCTTTTGCCTTATTAACGGTCTTAGGTGAAATATCTATGCCACAAAACTTATCACAAAGCGGTGCAACTCTTACTGCCAAGCGGCCTGTACCCACACCTATTTCAAGGACACTTTTTGTTTTGTCGAGCTGCATTGCATTAATAAAATCTTGTCCGTCCCATTTATTCATATAGTCCTGCAGTGGCTCCGGGTCATGTACCGGATCGTTTCCTTCATCAATAAGTAAATCATAATGCAGAATTACGTCATTTGTACAACACACTCTATTGCCCCTTCATATAATCAAAAAAATATTATTGAGGTTTCAACTCACTTAGATAATTTTCCACAACATCAATAATTGATTTTAAATTAGCCGTCTTAATATTCATCCCCTGTTTTTCTAGAACATCAAAAACTTTACTTTTAGACTTGTTCTTATCACCCAACACCATAAACGAATTAAAATCTATTTTCTCATACTGATTCTTATCAAAACTATTGTACAGTACATGTGCTACGCTGCTTTTGAATACCATTTCTTGAATTTCAGGCACCTCTTCGAAATTACTCGATATTTTGATTAGATATTTAAACGCAACCTCATATCTAATATATGGTATACACTGACATGAACAGCACATAAACAATATATTTAGGGCCTGCGCTAAGTAACCTATAACCGCCATAAAAAACAGCTGATTAATATCACGTTTTAAATGTTGCACGTGTTTGGCGTTTGATAAATAAGCATTAAATCGCTCTATCAAACTCATAGATTTATCTTCACCACTGTCAAACACTATATTTTCAGCTATTCCTGGTAACAGAGAATCGTGGATTTCATCTATCGTTTTTAGCTGTCGATAATCAGAAAGTGTTTTTACATTATCATTAAACATGCTTAGAAAAGCATTCATAGCACCCTTTGATATAACCTCCTCATCATTACCGTACAAATATCTTAATGGCAAAATAATAATATGAGGATGGCATTGCTCAATGACTTTTATACTTTATTGTCAACAATGCTTGTTCGTAAAAACCTTGCGCCGCCTCTTTATCTGTAATTTTGTCAACAACCTCTAAATATCTACAAAGAGGATCATCCAAAATATGTTTCTCTCCAATAGCAAGAAATGGATAGTGTTCCAGATCGTCAATATCCATAAAAGTTGCACCAGTAAACACTAATGTTCTCATTGGCGTAATATAGTGGGTAGCTATGCTCAATGCAACCCGTTTATGTTTCTTCCAAAATACAAGAATTTCATCAACCACAGCATGATATGTGTCTTCATTTATTCTTTCGCTGGCCATTTTTAAAATCGCCAGATATTCTTCTTGCAATTTATCTATTTGCTCTTTTAATATATCCGGCATAATAAATCCTCATCAATTGCATATTTTTCTGGAAGACCATATACTTCCTTAAGAACACGCAAAATTTTATTCATAGTCGTTTTTGCGTCTTTCCATACCGACTTTAATTTTTGCTCATTTGTTATATCGGGGACACAATGAAATTGATGTTCTGCTGCATCACATTTAATCAAAGAACTTTCTCTCACTGCACCCCATAATCCATGTTCAAAAGCCGAGTCATAATCATAAAACAAACCAAATAAATCTTTTTCCCCAACATCAATTGCCTTTTCACGGATGTTATGTTTGTCAAAATATTTTGTATCCATATCAACATACTTATCATCCCTAAATTCAGAAACCAATACATCTAAATATTTATAAGGAACATGACTTGACTCTGTATCGAAAGTTGCATCATCCGCGCGTTTTGCTATAAGTTTATACTGCCCAATACCATAATATTGATATTCCGTCCATATGTCATCATGATCAGTTTCATGCTTTAGCAAATATTTCATCATTATGTAATTCTCTACCATAACTCTAACAATAGAGCGTCCGGATATTTCGTTATAAAGATTACAATTTATCAATTCTAACAATCGTTTATACGAATAAGTTGCTATACCTAACAGAACTAACATCTTATTATCCAAAGGATATGCAGATTTAAACATATCTGAATAATAACCCATTATGTCCTTGATTTTTTCTTCATATGCATCCGCATCTTCTGCTTCTGGTTCAAAATGCAATATATATAATTCGCAATCAGTCATTATGCTTACACTCTCCCAAAAAGATCTTATAAATTTATTATGTTCTTCAGTTTTTGGTTCTGACATCATTTCAGAAGATCTAATAGCGGGGCGTATCATTTTCATTTCATCTTCATCGTGAGATAAATAAGGATATTTTAATATTTGCTCAATCTCTGATTTCATCCCATCAAAGAATTTTATCTTACCAGACACCATCATAAAATATAACGCCACAAATCTAATATCTGTAGAAAAATACGATTGATGATCTGCACCTTTCTTTAATATTTCACCGACTTTTTTAATTCTCTCTTCTGGTGACTCACCTATGCAAGAGAAACGAGAGGCGAATAGCGGGTGTTCTGAATAACAAACAATGGCCGTAATCGGACTTAATGTCTCAACACCCGCTATATCAGCAATTGTCGCCCAAACTTCTACTTGGTCTTCCTGCTTTAACTCAAGCAATTCAGAAAAACACAATGTTTGCAGATTAAGATTCTTAATTTGTTGAATAATTCGACCGCAAATTTGCAACCCATCACTACGTCCATATTTATCTAAGATTAATCCAATCCATAGATATTCGGGTAACCTCCTCTGAAACCAAGGCGTTTGTGTCATTGTAAAACCCATGTCATTCCATGGTGATATAAATTTCCCCTTATGAAATCTATGCTCACTTAATTTAATATCCGACATTATTATTCATCACCAAAACATCATAAACTATCTATATAATTTCATTATAACATATTCCTCCCTATTTTACCATACAAAAGGCGCCGCATTTCTGCGACGCCTTTATATTTGTTATTTACTGTATGATCGACGCAATAATTGCAACAAACTCATCTTCTGTTACACCTTCTGCATCAATAAGGAATCCAACACCATTATACATAAACTCGGAATAGTAATAACCGTTTTCTGTAAGCCCGATTAAAACCTCATGGTTATTGATTACAGATCTTTCTTCCGTTCCTTTGAAATAGAGATAATCCTGCAGCACATAACTGCCTTTATCTACCTCAACGTGAACCAAACGTGTGAAATCCTCATTTGAGAAGTTCAGTACATTGCCATCCCAATACACTTCACCGGTCCCGCCGTTTCTGCGGTAGATAACGCCACTCTGATCCGGCCATATTTTAATATCAGCAGGTACATCGGGAACATAATCCACACCATAATACTCGCACAGTTCTTCAATCGACATTTCAATACGGTCATCTACCATAAGAGCAATATTCATCTTGTCAGCCGAAACCCCATTGATGGTGTTAATAATAATCTTGTTGTTCGCAGCAGGGTTGTCGAGAGATTCGCCATTCTTATCATCAAAGGTATCCTTGATGCCGGGGTATAAAGCATCATCGATTGTCTCATCGGGTGGAGTTGTATTAAACATACCACCTTGCCACATACCGAAGCCGAGCAATGCCACAAGGCAGAAGCAGCACAACGAGGTTGCAACGCCCATCACTCTTTTTCTTTTCTTCTTTTGATCTGCAACGTAACGGTCTCTACGTTCAAGCAAATCATTTGTCAATTCATCATAACTCTTCATAAACAAAGCCCTCCTTTTCAAGTTCTGATTTCAAAGCGCTTTTAGCACGGTAAACGAGGTTTTTCATCTGACGGGTATTCTTTTTCATAACTACTGCAGCATCAAAATTGGTCATGCCATCGAAATAGAGCATCCAAAGGACTTGTCTGTATTCCGGATTCAGTTTCTTTAATGCTCTATGTACAGCAATCTTTCGTTCCTCAATGATATAGAGTTTTTCTAAATCAAATTCGTCCTGAATATAGTTCTCCAAAACATCAAAGGGTGTATCCGATTGCTTTGCGGTATGCCTAAGATAATCAATCGCCACATTTCGCCCGATGGTATAAAGCCAGGTTTTGAACGAATATTTAACATTAAATTTTGGCTTCTTTGTTACTATCTTAAAGAAGGTTTCTTCCATCAACTCTTCAGCCACAGATATGTTATCCACGATACCGTGAAGATAAAGAATTAACCCGTCTCTGTAATCTCTTACGATTTCCGCTAAGCCTTTGTCATCGCCATCAAGGAAACGGCGGTAGCTACTTGCACCGTTATCCATTGACTTACTCCTTTCCGAAAGGTTCTTTTTGATCCCTTCACTTATTAAACGGATAAGATCCTGAAAGGTCTCACTTATTTCTGAAAATATTATAACACAAACAAAAAATGTAGCAAAACTCATTGTCCCACCGTTACTGTAACGGTCCTAGTGTGTTCACTTGGCATCCAGAACTTTGTACAATAATGATGGGTAAATTTACTTTTTACCCGTACAAAGTTCAGGAGGTTTATATTATGAAGAAAATTTATACTGAGGAACAGAGAAACGAAATCCTACAGCGGTATCGCTCCGGAGAAAAAGTATCAAGTATTTGTGAGGACACCGGCATTGCAAAAAGCACTCTCTATGCGTGGACAAAATCCAATAATAAAAAGAAAAGCAAAGCTATCAACATGTCGGACTTTCGGATACTACGGCAGCGTTGCGAAACATTAGAAAAGATGGTAGAGGTATTGCAGTTATCCCCCTGTCCGGTTAGTGCACCTTTGCATGATCGATATCAGGTAATTAAAGATCTATCAGGAACATATTCCGTTAATCTACTTTGTCAAGCGTTAAAAGTAGCAAAAGGCAGTTACTATAATCACATCCTCAGAAATGCTAACGAGAACACCTCGTATATGCGTAAAAAAGAAAGAGATTACCCCAATTATTGAAGAGATATTTAACGAAAGCAATCAGATCTTTGGTGCCAGTAAAATTAATGCCATTTTGAGAAGCCGCGGATACGTTGTTGCCGATAAAACAGTAGCAGCCATCATGCACGAAAACGGATGGTTTAGTGTGCGTGGTGGCGCGAAGGCAATCTATGAAATGAATAAGGAAAGAAAAGAAAATATTCTCAGCCAACAGTTTACTGCTTCAGCACCAAACGAAGTATGGATTAGTGATGTGACTTACTTCACATGCAAGAAAATTCAATATTTCATCTGCGTAGTTATTGACCTATTCGCAAGAAAAGTAACTGCTTACACAATTTCCACCGGAAACAGTTCACGAATTACAAAAGAAACATTAGCAAAAGCATACTATAATCGAAATCCAAAGGAAGGTTTATTATTCCATAGTGATCGAGGTGCTAACTACACCTCACGTTCTTTCTCAACATTTTGTAAAACATTAGGAATTACACAATCGCTATCAAGAACTGCAACACCATACGACAATTCAGTTATGGAAGCGTTTTTCAAATCCTTAAAAGCCGAAGAACTATATCGAAACAATTATCGTTCTGAAAGAGAGTTTAGAGAGCGAGTACAAAAGTACATTGACTTTTATAATGACAAAAGACCGCATCAAATCAATCGATATCGCACACCAAACGCCACAGAGGAAGCTTATTACAAACGCCATGCTGATGATATAAGCAAATCAATTTAATCGAACTTTCGTGGTTCAAATCATTTTAATTTTTTGGATATGGCACAGTTTTTAAACACTTCTTTCATTTGAGTTCGATAAAATAAAAAATAAGGAACGGCCAAGAAAGCCGTTCCCTACTGGATTTAAAAAGAATGAATGACATCTCAATCGAACCGTAACAGTTCAGATTTGGGATGTCATTCACGAAATAGCACAATCACAAATCCTCGGAAGATTTGATAACCTTCAAAGCGCCACGCTTCAACACATTGCTGAAAGTGACCGTAGAGGTGTGTCCCGATACAATCGTAACTCTCTGCACACTCTGCGGTTCGTACTTTTCTTCGGCAAGTTCCGTTACCGTGTAAACACCCGGCATAAGTTCAATATCCACCGTTCCGTCCTTTTTTGTGGTTATGGTTTGATTGACGCCGTTGCCTGCGATATTGAATTTAACGCCGTCTACCTTGTTATCCTCAGAGTGCTTCACAATATGACCGATGCCTGTGGTTTCGGTCTTGACTTTCAGATAGAAAACAACGGGATCTTCCACACCTGACATCATTGTCTGCTTGCCGGGGTAGCCCCAAATGAGGATATTGCCGTCGATATTCGGAATGTCTTTCTGTGCCGTAATGCTCACGGCAGTTTCAATCATCTTCTTGGAAGTGAAAGTATACTGATTGCCGCTTCTCGATACGGTAATGCCGCTTGCGCTGAATTTAATATCCGCCAGCGTGTTGTTGGTGTCGGTCAGCGTAAGACTGTAATTGTCTGCTGCCTGATTGTATTTCAGGGTGTAGACTTCTACCGAGCCGCTTCTGTGAGAAGCAAAGCTCGGTACGGTTGCATGGTTTTGCATCTGCGAGAGAAGCCAATCGTAGCATTTCTCGGCGGGTCTGCCCTGAATACCCTTGTAGTAGGTATCGGCAGGAATGCCGTGGCTGTTTGCCGCAAGACTTGTGGGTGAGGTGCGAAGCTGCTGCTGATATTCCCAAAGAATACTCTGCGTAGCAATTGCAAAATCGTCCTCATTCGTTCCGCTGACGGGTGCGGTCTTGCCCGGATGCCAACCGTAAACAGAGGTGAGCATAAGACCGTACTGCACGGCAGCGGGGAGATTTTGAAATACACAATACCTGTCGTGCGCCGCTGATGTCCTTGATCATCAGCTTACTTCGTGCACCGCCCGCTTTCTTTGAATGAAGGCTCACATTACCGCCGCTGTCGTAGGTAATGTACTGATATGTGGCGGGAGAGTGATATTTCTCGCCGTCATAGCCAACATACTTTGCTCCATAATATGCGTCCACCTTTTTTCCTTCCTCTGCCGTAAACGCAAAGGCGGAAAACGGGAGTGCGGCAATGCACATCACGGCACAGAGAATTGCTGCGGTAATGCGCTTTACATTGGTTTTTACAAAATGTTTCATTTTGGATTTTACCGTCCTTTCTTGATTTTGGGTATAAAAATACCCTCTGTCGTTTTAACAGAGGGTGTGGGGGTTCACGGACTCAGTACAGAAAATATATCCGGTAACTGCCGCCGTCAAGCGGTTCAATATATATCGTGAAATATTCGATTGTTGCGCCGCCGTAAGCGGAAAGAATACTCGGCATAGATTGCACATAGTCCGTGAGTTTCCGTTTGAGGTTTTCGCCCTGAAACGACCTTGAAGCCGTTACGGGAGTGGCCCAAGACGAATTGCTCGGCGTGATTTCCGTTCCGTCATCGCTTGTGATATGAGTAAGTCCCATAGACTCTCCGATAGCAATTAAATCGCTGCGGATCGCTTCAATGTCAAACGCATAATCATAAGCGGTTTTCGGCTTTACGGGTTCAGTCGGCGTTTCTGTCTTTGTGGGCGGTTCGGGAGTTTCAGGCGCTTTCGGTGCGTCCGTTTTCTCCTGCGGTTTGTTTTCGCTTTTCTGCGGTTGCTTGACTTCCGTTTTCGCAGGTTCAGTCTTTTTTTCGGATGGTATGGTGCTTTCCGGTTTAGGCTCTTTGGTTGTAGGGGAAGAAGTCTGCGGTATCTCCGTAGCCGTTTCGGTCACATCCTGACTTTCCGTGTTTTCGGGTTCTGCCTGTTTACCTGCCGAAGAAAAGACCTCGTTTTGCTCGGTGCTGCTCGGCAAATCTTTCTGCTCTGAACCGCAACCACAAAGCAAAGCGAAAAATACCATCGTCAGGCAAAAGCATAAGCCTATCCGTTTCATTATTCATCAACTCCTTTGCCGTTATTGTAGAAAACAGGCCACGAAAAAGCAACGGTGCGATTTCAGGTAATCTTTCATTTTACCCACAAGCGCCGCTTTCCGTGAAGTGTGCGTTGTCTATGAGATAGATTTACTTATATGAGATAGTTTTAGTTTAGGTGATAGTATTCTTTTTCTTCGGGTAGTCAGGTAGTTTTACGGGGGTTAGAGTGTGAGGAAGGGGGAAACGAAAAACATACTCCCGTTATCGGCTGTCACGCTCCGCCCGTTTTCGCAAAAAACTTGCATAGTGTTCGAGCGCCTTGCAGACATATTCCTCCGTTTTGTTCAGCGGAATACTTTTCGGAATAAACTTGCGAACCCTGTCGCCTCTGAGTACAATCCTTTCTTGCTGATTAGGCTTTTCTTCTGCCATAATATCTCGAACCTTATCGTAGTCGATTTTGCCGGCTTCATATGCTCTACGAATACTAATTGCCTGAGCATGCGATGGAAACACATCGGTTTCATCTATACGGTCAACAATATCTCTCTGAGTTTCCTCATCAAGATAGGAGAGCTCCACGGCGGGACGCATTTTCATCTTACCTTTATCCACAAAGTCTTGCAGCTCAGGTACAAGGTTGGTAAGGCGGATATAGCGTTGTATTTGTGTATTGCTATCTTCCGAGTTCTCAGCAAGTATTTCTCTCGATGTCTTTCCATTTAACTTCTGTCCCGATGGGACAGAAGTTAAATCTGTACGCTCACCTTGCTGCCTTTTGATTGCTTCCAACTTCATTTTATAGGCTTTGCCTTTATCTGTTGGGGCAATTTCCGAGCGCTGACTGTTAGAGTCAACCATTAAAATGATTGCTTCGTCACGGCTGACCTCTACAACCTCACAACGCAAGGTTTCAAGTCCGAGCCTTTCGGAAGCGTGTTTACGCCTATGACCGGAAATCATTTCATATCTGCCGTCATCCTTTTTTCGTACCATAGCAGGAGTGATAACCCCTCTGTCCTTGATACTTTCCATAAGGTTCTGCATATCTTCATCATCAAGAACGCGGTAGGGGTGACCGGGGAAATCGTCGATTTCCGAAAGTGGGATATCAAAGATTTTCGGGAGTTTATTTTCGGCTCGTTCCTTGTCATTCATAAACAACTCATCGAGAGCCGCCATCCCTAAATCGAGCTTTTTCACGCGCGGCAATATCTAACACCTCCTTCGTCAGATTTTTGTATGCGTCGGCAACCTTACATTTGCCGTCATAGGCAAAAATACTTCTGCCCTCCATATTTGCTTCTGTAACTCGCACGGAGGCGGGGATAAAGGTATCAAACACATTGATTTTCATTCCGAAAGTCTCGCGCATTGACTCAATTACCGACCTATCGTTTACGGTTCGTGCGTCCACCATTGTAAAGAGGATACCGTCGATTTTAAGGTCGGGATTGATACCACGCTTTACCTGTGAATAAGTACGCAATAACAGGTCAAGACCTTTGGTAGACAAAATTCTCGGCTGACTCGGTACGATAATACTGTCCGCCGCAACAAAAGCGTTGATCGGCAGAAGTCCGAGCGACGGGGTGCAATCAATAAGAATGTAATCATAATTCTTTTTAACCTGATTGATATAGTTCCTCATAATGCACTCGCGGCTCATTACCGTAAAGAGATAACTTTCAATGCCTGACAGCTCCACATTACAGGGCATCAGGTCGATACCCTCGTTGCAATGAATGATACCGTAGCCATCATCAAACGGTTTGTTGTCGATTACCTTACTCATTAAGGTTGCAAGGGAAACATCTAACTCGTCCGGTCTTTTGATTCCGAGACTGATGGAAAGCGAACCCTGCGGATCGGCGTCAATAAGCAAAACCCTTTTGCCTTTCATTTTAAGACCGACACCGAGGTTCAATGCCGTAGTAGATTTGCCCGTACCTCCTTTCTGATTTTCGATTGCAATTACTTTACAGTTCACTTTGTAACCTCCTTGTTCTTTTTTACCGATGTTAATTCGGTTATGTATTCATCTGTAAGGAGGAAAAATAGGCATAAAAAAGGACCGTAAAATCTTTATATGTAATAAAGAAATTACGGTCTATATATATAACTTTAGTTCAAGTCCGGGTGGTGAGGCAGCAATAAATTCTCATATAAAAAATGAGGTCTGATTTTGAGAAATATACGCTTCCCCGGTTCAAGTCCTTTTAGTCGAACATTCTATTCAATTTTGTGCCCTAAAATTATCTTTTGAAAATTGCCTCTAAAACAGCGAAAAACCCTTGATTTCTCAAGGGTTTTGGGCTTTTGTGCTTTATAGTCGCACAATCATGGCGGAGAGCAAGGGATTCGAACCCTCGAACCGTTTTAGGCGGTTACACGATTTCCAATCGTGCTCCTTCGACCAGCTCGGACAACTCTCCATAGATCAAATGACGAGGAATATTATATATGATTTTATTCAAAAAAGCAAGCAAATTTTTTAGTATTATTCAAAATTTGCTCTATCGGAGCATATCCATATAAAACGGTCTCCGATGCGCCTGCCGAGTGAACCTAAGATATTGATATTCCTTCAATCGTAAATACACAACAAACACGAAGCAACAACGTATAGATGTTATGAACAATTCGAAAGTTTCTGTTTTGTGCATATTAAACATAATTTTAATTTATATAAAAAATATTATTGACAAAATGTAAAAAAGCTGTAATATAGTATTAAAGTGAATTTATATTCACCAACAAAAGATGAATGGAGTGTTAAGTAATGAGTTATAATCCTTATGACAACGTGCTCGCAACAGTTGAAAACGCAGCGAATATTCTCGGCTACAAGCCGGCGGAATACGAAGCTGTGAAGTACCCCGAGAGAGAACTCTCCGTTTCTGTTCCGGTAAGAATGGACGACGGCAGCGTAAAGGTATTTAAAGGTTATCGCGTTCAGCATTCTACGGTACGCGGCCCCGCAAAGGGCGGAATCCGTTATCATCAAAACGTCAATCTTGACGAAGTTAAGGCTCTGTCGGCTTGGATGACATTCAAATGCGCTGTTGCCGATATTCCCTACGGCGGAGGCAAGGGCGGCGTTGTTGTTGACCCGACAACTCTTTCCGACGGCGAAAAGCAAAGGCTCACAAGGCGCTTCACCTCTATGATATCCCCTATAATCGGACCCGATAAGGATATACCCGCTCCGGACGTCGGAACAAACGCCGAGGTAATGGGCTGGATAATGGATACATACAGTATGCTGAACGGTCACTCCACTCCGGCGGTAGTTACGGGCAAGCCGATAGCTCTCGGCGGAAGCGAAGGAAGAAACGAAGCCACCGGCCGCGGTATAATGCTTAACACTCTTTATATATGCCAAAAGCTCGGCATCGATATTAAAGCGGCCACGGTAGCAATTCAAGGTATGGGTAACGTCGGCAGCATAACGGCAAAGCTCCTCAATAAAGAGGGGGCAAAAATAGTAGCTGTCAGCGATGTTTCCGGCGGTATCTACAATGAAAACGGTCTTAATATACCTGCAATTCTTGAATACCTCTCCGTCAAAGGCAACCTTCTTTCGGGCTACAATGAGGACGGTATGAAGAGAATTTCAAACGAAGAGCTTTTAACGCTTGACACAACCATTCTCATTCCCGCTGCTCTTGAGAACCAAATAAACAAAGATAATGCAGATAAAATCAAAGCTAAGGTTATAGTCGAGGGCGCCAACGGCCCTACAACAATTGAAGCGGACGAAATACTCGACAAAAAAGGTGTTGTATTGGTTCCCGATATTCTTGCAAACTCAGGCGGAGTTATAGTTTCGTATTTTGAGTGGGTGCAAAATCTTCAGTCGTTTGAATGGACCGAAGAAGAGGTAAACTCTAAGCTTGCAAGAAAAATGAGTAAAGCATTTGAAAACGTATACGGCATTGCCAAAGAAAAAAATGTTTCGCTCAGAACCGGAGCTTATCTCATAGCTCTTAAGAGTGTTGTTGACACCACTAAGCTCAGAGGCATTTGGCCGTAATTTGACCGATATAAAAAAGAACGAACCACCTAAAGTGGTTCGTTCTTTTTGTTTAAAATAAAATTGTAATTTGTTTGATAATTTATCCGATTATCTTTTATCAGCTTTCATTTTTATCTTTTGACGGTTTTTCTTTTTTGCGAGTCTTATTAAACAGCGCGGCAGCCGTAACCGCAAGAATGACAGCTACAATTCCCGACGTAACACCGATAATAACAAATGTCTCGTTTTTGATATGGTTTTTAACGGCATTTTTGATATTATCAGCCGAAGAGGCTATCGCGTTATTTTGTGTTTCCGGCTCTGCGGCGGTTACTTCCGTCATCGGCTCATCGGAAAGTCCCTCGGTATAAGGCTCTGTCTCAACAGGTGCTATTATCGACGTACCCGACTCGGATTTAACCGTAGTCAAAATATACGTCATAGTTGTAACGCCGTCCTCTGCGGTAACGGTAATCTTTGTGGTGTTGCTTCCTATATCCATTTTAAGATAGCCCATAGGTATACTTACCTGTGCCTTTTCATTATTCGGCACGGCGTCTACCTGAATTCTCGCTACGTCGCTCATTACGCTTGCATTATAAAAAAGCGTATCCGATGAAAACTCCGGAGAAAGCGTAAGGTCTACTGTTGTTTCGCCTGCATCCGTTATACCGTAAACACGCATTGATTTAAGCGTCGCATCACTTGAGCTTACGGAGTTATCGCCGCTGTTATTTTGCTGTATGGGAGCTTCCGTTACGTTGTTCTGCACCTGCTGACCGGAATTATTACCGGATGATGGCATTATGAGCACGGAATTGCCTTGAGACGTAACACTTATGCTTTTAGCACTTGAATCATAGGCTGCCGCGTACACTGAAATAGGTGTACCTACGGGGGTGGAGCCCGATGTATTTCCGATAACAAGGAAAGTTATCGTCATAACGGTGCCTGCTTTTACCTGCACATTGTTCTGAGAGGAGGTTGCACCGGCATATCGCACCTGAGAATCACTTTCGATATGTGTGCATGAGGCCTGCGGCAACGCGCTGCCGGCATCACCGAGTGAGCTTGACTTATATTGCAGCTTGGTTTTGTCATAATTTACATATACGGAATACGAGCCGAGGGAGGCTTCGGTATTTTTAATGCTTATTGTGACTGTCTCGCCTGTATGCGCCGTTGCTCCGGTTGAAAAAACGGAGAACCCGTCCGCCGCATCGGCGCCGAAAGAAAAAAAGCACAAAAAAAGTATCGAAAGCGAAATTATAATACCGATAAATTTTTTAGTGCCTCTCATAGGGTCCTCCGAAAGAATCATATTAACAAATTTGCAAACATTCGGATAATACACAAGCCGTACTACCCAACGATACATTATGTTAACATACAAATATGAATTTTTCAATAAATAAGAAACGAAAAATTAAAGTCTGTCCGCTTCAACTATTATAACCGTCCCTTTTTTTACCGTTATCACGGCTTCATCGGAGGTTATCTCGTTGCTGACTCCGAGCGCGGAAAACGGCGAAAGTGTATAATCGGAGAGCGGATAGTACACGCCCTCCTCCGAAATAACGCTGTCCCCGCCGACGGAAAACACGGAGAGATAGTACTTTGCGGTTTTACGCTCAATTCTTACACTCTCGTTTTTGACGGCAAATATCTTATGGTGAGAATCTATTATTGTTAAATTTGTACCTCGCTGTTTAGCCTGTGAAACCAAGGCTAAGTTAGCCAGGGTATGGTCAACTCTGCCGCCGAGCGCACCCAAAAGAGTAATTTCCTTGTATCCCCTTTTTTCGGCTTCCGTAAGAGCGGTTTCGGTATCCGTCGCATCCTTTATGGGGTTCAGGGCAATAAGCTCATTTTGCGTTTTCGGTTTTTTTGAAGAGTCATAATCGCCCACAAACAAATCCGGCTCAATACCGGCATCGCGGCAATAAACATATCCCGCATCGGCAGCGATAACAAAATCGGCACTATCGGCATATGCCTTTATCGCAGAAGTGTCGTCAATACTGCCGGCGGCAACTATCACACAGCGTTTTTTACTCATTTCTGCCATTCCTTTATGTCCTTAATCTCGTTATATATGGCTTTGTAGCTCTCATGGCGGCTCTTTTCGATATCACCGTTCTCTACAGCCTCCACAATCTTGCAACCCTTGTCACACGTATGACTGCAGGTGGTAAATTTACACGAGCCGAGATATTTTCTGAATTCGCGAAAACAATATGCAAGCTCCTGCTTGTCTATTGAGCTTATCATTGCAAGCTCAAGCGAAGAAAAGCCCGGTGTATCCGCTATATATCCGCCTGCCGCCGAAAAAAGCTCCGCTTCACGCGTGGTGTGTCGGCCTCTGCCGAGCTTCTCACTTATCGCGGAGGTGGCAAGCTTCAGTTCGGGAGCAATCCTGTTTAAAAGAGAAGTTTTTCCGACTCCCGAATTTCCTGTAAAAGCGCTTGTTTTTCCGCAAAGCAGTTTTCTGACTTCACTGACTCCCTCGCCTGTTTCGTTTGAAACGGCAACAGAAACAAAGCCCGCATGCTTATAAATAGACACAAGCTCATCGGCAGGTGCCAAATCATCCTTTGTCACGATTATTACAGGCTCTATGTTTTTATGCTCAGCAACGGCCGTCAGCTTGTCAATAACTAAAGTTGACGGGCGCGGCTTAACGGTTGACGCCACAATTATAAGGCTGTCTATATTCGCAACGGGAGGACGCATAAGCTGATTTTTGCGCGGATGAATCTCGTCTATTGTGTTTTCAGCCCCGTCGTTTACGGATATGGTGACAACATCTCCGCAAAGCGGTGTTGTTTTTTCCTTGCGAAAAACTCCGCGCGCCTTACATTCATATACTTGATTGGCGGCTTCAACATAATAGAAGCCGCCAATACCTTTTATAATTTTACCGTTTAATGTTTTACTCATACTCATCCGTTATCGGGCGTTGCGGATTTAACGACCAGTTTAATTTCCGTAGACGGAGATACTTTTCCGCCGCCACTCGGAGTCATACTCTCAACCTTGCCTGAAGAAGCCGAATTTCCGTTTTCATCGACAACCTTTACGTTTGTAAATCCTGATGTTTCGAGCGTCTTTTTAGCCTCCGAAACATCTTTGCCGACTACGTTGGGAAGAGCAACCTTATCGTCATAAGAGCCGTTTTTAACATCGCTTACCTTAGCCGGAGTCTGGGTAAAGTCAATCTTGCCCTCCTGAACGTTTTGGTCGTTAATGAATATGGTGTATTTATTGTTTGCGCCCTTACCGGAAATCTCGTATGTCTTTGTGCCGCCGTTTAAAAGCACATCGGTGTAGGTAGCGTAAAGGTCACTGTTGAGATATATCTTAACGGTACCTGTGCTGCTGCCCGAGAGATTGGGAAGATTTACGGTTACACTGGCAGTTGTACTCGCGGGAGTGCCGCTGCTTATAACTATTTCAACGGTAGAGCCGGAATCCGCCTCGGAATCTCCTACCGGATTCTGATTTATTACCGTGCCCTTCGGCTTGTCGCTGTCGGTTTCGGTAACTTTAGCTTTAAGACCTGCCGCCTCAATAAGTTGCTTTGCGACGTCTGCACTGTATCCCTCAACAGACGGGACTTTTACGGAATTTGAATTTTTATCGGTTGAAACATAGAGCGTTACAAGTGAGCCTTTTTCGGCATAAGAGCCCTCCGTGGGATATGAATCGAACACAAGTCCCGGGGTAACATTTTTCTGATAACTCGTTATTATCTTGGTGGTGAAGCCGGCTTTTTTAAGCTTTTGCTCGGCATCATCAGAC
>OHXW01000077.1_pt1 | contig 31438 bp, 27 predicted proteins | sample 1580031 | NCBI WGS metagenome assembly OHXW01 (sample SAMEA3882523, study PRJEB24775) | human gut metagenome | biome: human-associated habitat; feature: intestine environment; material: feces | place: Netherlands | collected 2009/2010
CTGCATCATGAATATTCTTTTTTTGCGCGCCGCACTTCGGAATGGTCCCACAGACGTTACCTCTACAGTTAACTCAGCCCAGGCACCCTTACGGCACACAAGAGCTTCTGCTTAGTGCTGCTACATTCCTGTCCTGACACGGTTCACAGATTCCTGTTGCGTAAGACCCAAACTTCAACGCCACTTATGAAGGGCAGCTCCACAATCTGACAACCCTCCGTTCGGCATCACCCCAGCTATAGCGGATTGCTGGTTCAGGGTACCGCTGCCACCCCGGCTGCTCGGAGATTTAAGTATAGCCTATTTCGCCCTGTATTGTCAAGCCAGATACGCGCTTAAGACTTCTTTTTCTGGCGAAGTTCTTTAAAAAATGTGGAAAGCATTGCCGAACACTCTTCCCCAAGCACACCCTTTTCTATCTCGACCTGGTGGTTAAACTGCTGCATCTGGAGCAGATTTAATACCGAGCCGGCGCATCCGGCTTTGGGATTCATGCTTCCGATCACCACTTTTTTCATCCGGCTCTGAACGATCGCACCTGCACACATCTGACATGGCTCTAACGTCACATACATCGTGCAGTCCTCTAACCGCCAGTCACCGGTTTTCTTACTCGCTTTGCGGATTGCGGTCAGTTCCGCATGCGCTAATGTGTTGCCTTCTGTATTTCTTCTATTATATCCACGCGCAATGATCTTATCGTTCTGCACGATCACACAGCCGATCGGCACCTCATCCAATGCATATGCTTTTTTTGCCTGCCGTATCGCCGCTTTCATGTATTTTTCATCCTGATTCATGGACAGTTTCCCCGAAATGTTATACTATATAGTATGCAGTATTGTACCGCATTTTTTCATTTTTGTCGAGAAGGAGGCATCTTGCCTGATGCAGTGGAAAAACGCTTCTTTAAAATATGAATCTCAGACAGACCGGCTGATCTTAAAAGTCTTAACACCGAATTATGCAAATGCGGTTTTAAATTTTCAGAACCGCAATCGTGAAAGTTTTGAAGCCTACGAACCGACAAGACCTGCCAACTTTTATACCGCATCCTACCAGCAGGCAGTTTTAAAGTGTGAATGGGATCTCGCATTAAAACAACAGTGTATCCGTTTCTATGTTTTCCGGAAGGATGATCCGCAAATGATCATCGGAACCGTATGCCTGCACGACATCCGCTTTGCAGCATATTCCTGCACAGAGATCGGCTATAAATTTGACGCAGCATTCCGGCGCATGGGCTATGCCTCAGAAGCGATTAAAAAAGTCATGTCACTTGCCTTTTACGACCTTCATCTTCATCGTGTATTCGCACGTGTTATGCCGGAAAACAAGCCCTCCATCTACCTTTTGGAATCGCTCGGTTTTCAGTATGAAGGTGTAGAACGCGGCTGTTTTTTTATCCAGAACCGATGGGCAGATCATCTGCGCTACGCGTATCTCAACCCTTCCACCGACAATTAACAGCTGCATTTTTTATGCACAGCCCCTGTCAAAAACGTCTCCATTTTGTCAGACAGTTATTCCTCAAAAAAACGATACCAGCAGCCAAACCGGTTTTCAACCTGCTCCGGCATAAATTCCGGGAATCCAAAGATGATCGCCATGACACGCTCCTGATTCTGATAAATGCCAGGCACCCCTAAAAACCATCTGTTTTGTGTATCTTCTTCTATTTTTCCAATCACCAGATACCGGTAATTAAAAAATCCATGTAACAGAAAACTGTTATTTCCGAGATACCAGTATTTTCTCGGCAGCTCCCGTAGATCCTTTAATTCAATTTTAATACAGGTAATATTTTTTTCCGAAAATGGCATGCTTGCCGGATGATTTTTTAAAAACTGCTCCCAGATGTCCGTCCACTGGTACTGTGGAAAGAAATTGCGCGCGGGGAGTTCTGTCGCAGCGAGCTCACTGTCATATTTCTGTGCAGACCGGGTGATCTGGGTTCTGTTTTCCTGCTGCCTTTTCATGCTGTCCTGCACGGACATTTTCCCTGCTGCCGGCTTGTTTTCTGTTTCTGATATAATTTTTTCTGTTTCATGCAAAGTTTCTCTTGCATGCATATCTTCTCTTGCATGCATATCTTCTCTTGCATGCATATCTTCTTTTGTATACAACTCTTCTTCCACCGGCGGTTCCTCTGGCTGGCTTTCTCTCCACTCCCCAAAGTGCTCCATATCCACGGTAAGCGGCTCCCCCTCCGTCCAGCGGCTCATGAAAATACGTCCATCTTCGCTGCACAAAAAAATCCCGTCCATCTCAAAAAAACTGAGTGATGATGTCGGTATATGCATTATTTTCATTGCTGTGGCAAAATCTCCAGCACCATTGCGGACGTCCATTTCTCCGATCAGACTTCCCTCCATCCGATTACCCTGTTTGCGAAACAGATAAACCCTGCAGTGCGTCTGCGCAGCATAGACACTACGCAGATGGATTTCAAGCCTGCACTCTTCTCCCCGCAGCTCGATCCTGGCAAATCCTGTATTGCCTGCCTTTTTTGCATTTTCATACCCATATATATATGCAATAAACCGTTTCATTCCTGCCATAGGCAATCTCTCATCTCTGTTTTTGTTTTCTTCTATTTGTATTCCGTTTTTTTATAAATTAGAACATAAACGATAACATCCATTGCCTGACGGTCTAAATATAACTACTTACTCTGTCCTTTTATTTTCATTGGTATCCGCTTTTATTTCTCTCTTCTTTTGATACATTTTGTCATCTGCACGGGATCTGGTATCCTCGATATCCCGGTCTGTTTCCGGGTCAAACTCCGCATAGCCATAGGCAATCTGTATCTGTGGTATTGCGTTTTTCGAATTAAACTCATCCTGTTCCTGCTTCATCTGCCGGAATAACTCTTCCATATCTGAAGGATCATTCCCATAGATCACAACGCAGAATTCATCTCCACCGATCCGGTAACAATTTCCACAATTTCCAAACACATGCAATATGATCCCCGCAGCATTTTGGATATATGCGTCTCCGGCTGCGTGCCCCATCGTATCATTGCACTGTTTTAAATTGTTAAGGTCAAAAACAACAATCTTCGCCTTCTTCGGCTGCCTGTTTACCTTGATCCATTCATCATATGCATTCCGGTTATAGAGTTTCGTCAGCATATCTTTGGTTGCAAGTTCTTCATAGAGCTGCAGCTTCTGCCCTGCATCCACCTGCTCTGCCACTTGTCTGCATACTTCGACCGCAAAAATAATGATATAGATAAAAACACCATATATGTCATATATACTTGTCTGAAATGATCCGTAATAAAAGTGCAGCAGATCTGCCACAAGCGTTCCCAGAAGAATAAACCAACCACAACAACCCACAGATGACGGTGTACCTTCGTTTTTCTATACTCAGAAATCAGCATGACTATCGTATAAAGCAGCGTTATCCCCAACAGGACATGTGTGACCGTGTACATCTGCCGGAAGCCTCGGATCCCGGCAAGCTGCAATATAAGCTGTACCGCCAGATTCAGATATGCCAGCGTGCAGATAATATCTGATCCCCACTTGTCCTCAATATCAAAGAATCCCTTGGTAAACCACACAAAGGAAGGCACCATGAGTATCAGGGCTACCGCTGATACGAATACGATCTCAACTCTGACCGGAAACAGGATCAGAAGTGCGGCATCTGTCTCGTTCAGTGCCCAAGTTCCGGTCAGAAAGGAAAAAGTGCCAAAATGCAGCAGAGTCTGCTTCATTTTCATTCTGGTCCGTGCGATCAGCCACCACAGTACCATGAAGAAACCCAATAATATCTCTAGCAGACAGATAAATGTTACCGGCATGGATCTGTACAACATTCCGCTATACATCTGGGTATACCCGCCGATTGAAAAATCAATTTGCTTTTGTCTGACCTCCGGATAGACCGCACGGATCATAACCTGGATCTGTTCTGCCCCGGATGGTATCCCGACATAATTCCACATAACTCCGGGTGACACCTTTGGCATTGCCTGCTGCTGTCCGACATGATAGATCAGCGTGTCATCAGCGTACACACTGACTTCCATATGCGCCGTATAAAAACGCAGACAGTCCCCTCCATCCTTTATCTTCTGTGCAGAAAATACAAACCTGCGGTTATCCTCATCTGTCTGGTATTCCCTGTCCGGAATAATGCTGCGGCAATATTTTTCCTGATGTTTGTTGTCAAAAAAACTCAATGATAAAATAACAACATGCAGAAAGACACACACTGCCACTATGATATAATATATCCTGCCCAGAATTGTCTTTACTTTCAAACTGCTTCTCCCTTACACTGCCATTTATTGTCAAAGCTATATTCCATATATACCACAAAACATTAGTTTATCAAAGATTAAAATGAAAAACCAAACCATCTTCATCTTGACATTTTTTCTCTGTGATTATATAATAATTTTAGTAACAATTACTATTATCAAGAAAGGATGGTAATATGCTGAAACGAAGTAAGCAGCGGGAATCCATCAAGAAGTTTCTCATCTCGCGTTATGACCACCCTACCGCAGAGACCGTCTATATGAATATCAAGGAAGAATTTCCGAATATCAGTCTCGGTACGGTATACCGCAATCTGTCATTACTGGCAGATATCGGTGAGATCCAGAAACTGTCCACCGGAATTGGACCTGATCGTTTTGACGGTAATCCAAAGCCGCATTACCATTTTATCTGCAAGGAATGCGGGAGCGTTCTGGATTTAAATGTAACGGGACTGGATCATATCAATGTTCTTGCCGCACAGGACTTTGACGGTGAGATTGAAGGACATGTGACTTATTTTTACGGAAAATGCTCTTCCTGTAAAGCCAAAAGACAGACTTCCTGATCATTTTTCCCCAAAAAACTTCTAAAATAATATAAAATAATGTTGACAAAAAGAAGTTTTTCATTTAAAATCAGTAATAGTTACTGATATCAATTTAAAGCACACAGTAATAGATTTCAAATAAGCGGGGAAATCTATTACAGCAGACAAATAACATTTTTCAAAGAAAAGGAGATTAAAATTATGGCAAAGTATGTATGTACAGTATGTGGTTATGTTTATGAAGGCGATGCAGCTCCGGAGATCTGCCCGGTATGTAAAGCTCCGGCTGAAAAGTTCAAATTGCAGGAAGGTGAGAAAGTATGGGCTGCTGAGCACGTAGTTGGTGTTGCAAAAGGAGTAAGTGAGGATATCGTATCCGATTTAAGAGCAAACTTCGAGGGTGAGTGCTCTGAGGTTGGTATGTATCTTGCAATGGCTCGTGTTGCTTACCGTGAAGGTTACCCGGAAGTTGGTTCCTACTATGAGAAAGCTGCATGGGAAGAGGCAGAACACGCTGCAAAATTCGCAGAACTGCTCGGTGAAGTTGTAACAGACAGCACCAAAAAGAACCTTCAGATGAGAGTTGACGCTGAGAACGGTGCAACAGCAGGAAAAACTGATCTTGCAAAACGTGCAAAAGCTGCAAACCTTGATGCAATCCATGATACCGTTCATGAGATGGCACGCGATGAGGCTAGACACGGAAAAGCATTTGAAGGACTGTTGAACAGATACTTCGGTTAATCTTTAAACCGCATAGACAATAAGCATTTCATAGGATAGACAGTTGTCAGCTGTCTATCCTTTTCGTTTGAAAATCAATATATATACTTTATGCCGGTTCCCCAAGTATGATCCGTATCAGGTTTTTATCCAGCATGATCGTCCGGTTCCACGGGTTCACGATAATTCCCTTTGTCTCTTCTGCGGCAAGTACCGCGCGGAATGCCTGCTCTATCCCCGTTAAAAATGTAGACATTACACTCCCGCTTCCCTTTAATTCTTCCTCAAAACTGGTAAATGCCGCCCACCAGCTATTGCCGTCCGGCGTCTGCACTGCCTGTATCTGCATCTGGCCGCCACCCGTCGGCGGTTCCACCGCTATGATAAACTGACCGCCCTCTTTCATGCGTCTGCGTATCACTGTCAGGGTATGCGCTAACATCTCTTCGCTTGCCTCCTGCTGCAGTGCCGCGATTGCGGTTTCTATTTTTTCATTTCCCTGTAATCCCTCATCGATTTTATTGTTATCCATAAAAGCTCCATTTCTATATGTAAAAAATTTTATTTTTTATACTATTGCCACTTGATTCAACTGATTATTTTACAACCACTTTTGTTTTATCTGTTTCATAAGCTGCTCTCCCTTTTCCCTACATATTATACCCTCCAATTTTCCTTTTCACAATCTGCTTTTCGCCGCACAGGGACAAGGAGTCGCTTGCGGTTACTGTTCACAGGCAGGCATTTTCTGAACTGAAAATGCCGCATGATACAGTGGTGGCAGCAGATTTTGCCGATTTGGAATGCGAAGTGCGCATCCCGCCCGGAGGGCTTTTTCACTCATAGGACGTAATTTCCTATGAATGAAAAAAGCATGGCATCCCTCTGGACAACCATGCTTTTGGGTTATTGTTCACACCTGTAGTGCAACTTCCAACAATTACAGTTCTTCGATTTTTTCTTTTGTTTCTTTCTCTGCTGTCTCGGCAAACCCGAGCACGACCTTAAACAGATCTCCGTCCACATACAGACGGAATGTACCACCCATAAGATCCATCAGGCTGTTTGCGATGGAAAGTCCGAGTCCGCTTCCTTCCGTATTTCTGGATGCATCGCCCCGCACAAAACGTTCCATCAGTTCATCACTGCTGATATTGAGCGGGTATTTTGACGTATTGCGGAAGGTGATAGACACCTGTGCCTCTTTTACTTCAAGATTGATGTAGACACGTGTCCCGCTCTGGGCATATTTGCAGATGTTATTCATCAGATTATCGATCACACGCCAGAAATGTCTGCTGTCCGCCATGATATAGACCGGTGTCTCCGGCTTTTCGATCACAAGATCAAGTCCTGCCTCTTTTGTCTTTTCCTCAAATTCCCCGACCGTCTGTGTCATAAATATCCCGGCTTCTAACCGCTCTAAATGTACCGGAAGGTTTCCGGTGGACGCCTTGGAAGCCTCGATCAGGTCTTCGATCAGCTTTTTCAATCGGCTTGACTGGCGCTCTAACACCTCTAAATACTCCTGCGCTGTCTCGTTGTGCAGTTCTTCTTTTTCCAGCAGATCCACATAGTTGATGATCGATGTCAGTGGAGTCTTAATGTCATGGGACACGTTCGTGATCAGTTCTGTCTTGAAACGTTCACTCTTCATCCGCTCTTCGATCGCATGTGTCATGCCGTCGCTGATATGGTTGATCTGTTCTCCCTGTTCCTTAAATATACCGGTCATACGCTTTGTACTGATCTGATAGCCCGGCTCACCGCCTGCAATTTTTTCCGTTCCGTTCTTTAACTGGTTTAACTGCACACAGTACCACAGGACCAGCGGATATAAAACCAGTTTTTCTAACAGCCAGAGTAAAAGGGCTATGTCTGAATTAAAAAACATCAATACCCCTATGCCCTCAAAAAATGCAAGTACCAGCATGACCAGGATCACTTTCCAGAGAAACCCGATATTTTCCCAGATCATCCGGGCGAACTGTCCGATTTTACGGAAAAGCTGGTAACACAGGGTATGTCTCCACCATTTTCCCAATTTTACCCGCACGGAAAAACTTAATAAAAACAGTAACAACAGCCATCCCATGCAAAGGGTTGCAACTGCAGTAACAAATAAGATAAACGGCAGATACGCAACATCGACATTTATCAGGAATATCGCTGCCACATAGAAAACAAATACCTCTGCCAGCACAGCCCCCACTGCAAAAACATCCAGCCACAGATGATCCCAGACAGTCGTAACGATCTCATCCGTTCCATTCCGGTGCCCCGCCGCACACATCAGAAATACAAAGGCTGCTGCTCCGATGATAAAACTTACAAACATTGTGACTAGCGCCGTGTAACGCATGCTGTATACAAAATTCAGCAGGGTATTTGCCTGTACGTACAAGTCCGTACTGTTCCAGTCTGTCCCAACATTCTGCGGCAGGATCACAACCATCTGATAAGTGGTTTTCGGTGATGTGTTCCCCATGTTTACCCAGAGTGTATAGTTGCTGTCAAGATAATAATCCTCGTGTGTTGTATACGAAACGCTGGCATCTTCTTTGTTTTTTTCAGATGAGTCCACCCGGTCGATCTCATCCATGGATATCTCCCGGACTCCGTCTAATAACACATTTCCCCAGTGATTTACATCCATGCGCGTGCCATCAAACATGTCAAACGTGACGTATTCTCCATTTGCAATATCATCCATGCCGCTGTCTGTGACATCCGTCAGTGGCTCTTCGGTTGATTCTGCTACTGTATCCCCGTCCGCAGCATCGGTCAATGCCACATCTGCAGCCATTCTTTCCACAGAAACAGCATCGGTCAATGTCTCATCTGTAACCGTTCTTTCCGCAGAAGCAGCATCTCCTGTCCCGTCTGTGTGTTCAAACAGATACATTTTTCTCTCGGTATCATAAGTAAAAACTGCGCTTCCATATCCGTCTATGTCCGTCTCAATCGTCTGCACCGGATAATACTCATTTCCCGCCAGATAAACAAAAACACCTTTTGCCTCATCATAGCAGACCCGGTCCGCATAAACGCTCACCCACGAATTATCCCCGGAATACATGAGCTGCACACCGCCGCCGGTCAGGAAATTTCCATTTGTGTATACAATCTGATCTTCGTCCGATAATTCCACACTGTTTGTATACACATCTTCCAGACTGATCTTATCCGAAAAGTTGCGTTCCGCATACGATTTTTCATCATTCAGGTCAATCCCCTCGAGACTGTCTGCTTTGATAATACCATATTTAAAATATTTGCTTTCTACAGAACCTGCCGGCTGTTCCCGCCTTACATCATCCACCGCGGACAGACCATATTCATAGGAAACATTTTCAAACCACTGCTTTCTTGTTTCATCCTTTGAATTTCTATAGATTCCTTCATCAAACATAAAGATCACGCCCACCGCACTGAACACAAAACACAGTGCACTGGCACTGAGCACAATCCATGCAATGATCTTTGCCGCCGTCGATCCTCTCCACTTTTCCACTTTTTTCACACCTGTCCTTCCATTTTATAACCACGTCCCCACACAACTTTCAAATACCGCGGTTCTGCCGGGTTATACTCCACTTTTTCCCGCAGATGCCTGATATGTACCGCCACCGTATTCTCCGTTCCGTAGGGATTATCCTGCCATACCTGTTCGTAAATCTGGTTCGGGGAAAACACCTCTCCGGGATGCTCCATCAGAAGTTTTAAAATATCGTATTCCGTGCGTGTCAGAGAAATCTTTTCGCCGTCAAGCGACACCTCTTTGCTGCGGTCGTCAAGTTCGATCCCGCCGATCGAGAGAACATCTTTTCTGATAGCTCCGCCTCCGAGCTGCATATAGCGTCTGAGCTGTGATTTGACGCGCGCCTGCACTTCAATCGGATTAAACGGTTTGGTGATATAATCGTCCGCCCCGACAGTCAGTCCTAACACTTTATCTGTATCCTCACTTTTTGCTGTCAGTAAAATAACCGGAACATTGCTCGTCTCACGGATTTTCACCATCGCTGCAATCCCATCCATCTCCGGCATCATGATATCCATCAGTACCAGATGGATGTCCTGTTCCTTTAACACCTCAAGCGCCTCTTTTCCGTTATATGCTTCAAATACCTGATAACCGTCCGCCATCAGATAGATTTTTAATGCTGAAACAATGTCTTTCTCATCATCGCACACCAGTATACTGTACATGTTTTCCCCTTTTCCGCAGGTTTTTGATAGATTTTTACATAAACCTGTCTCTTTATGATCATGCTTTTATTGTAACGGAATAATTATGAATTTCCAATCAGTCAAAACATTAAGATTTGATGAAGTTGTACCTTGTATTCGGATAAAAGGAATGCTAATATAGAAAGGTAGTGCTCCCGGAAGTTTTTATTTTTCGGGAGTAAATTATGGAATTTTTTACACAAAGGTTAAACAAAGGAGGATTTATGGAAGAAAATAAAATGGGCGTCATGCCGATTGACAAACTCATTATCTCAATGTCCCTGCCGATCATGATCTCCATGCTCGTTCAGGCGCTCTATAATATTGTCGACAGTATTTTTGTTGCCATGATCAGCGAAAATGCCCTGACCGCAGTGTCTATGGCTTTCCCGATCCAGAACCTTATGATTGCTGTCGGTGTCGGAACTGCCGTCGGCGTAAATGCGCTTTTAGCGCGCTCCCTGGGAGAAAAGGATACCGAAAAAGTAAATAAGGTCGCAGAAAATGCTGTATTTTTAATTCTTGTCAGCTATCTGCTCTTTCTGATCATCGGTCTGTTTTTTGCAGAACCGTTTTTCCGCAGCCAGACAGATATTGAAGAGATCATCGTTTATGGAAAACAGTATCTGACGATCTGCTGCTGTCTTTCTTTCGGTATTTTTACGCAGCTTATGTTTGAGCGTATGCTACAGGCAACCGGAAAAACCATTTATACCATGTATACACAGGGTGTCGGTGCGATCATCAATATCGCTCTCGATCCGGTTCTCATCTTTGGTCTGTTTGGTCTCCCGAAAATGGGCATTTCCGGTGCTGCTGCTGCAACCGTCATCGGACAGATGATTGCCGGTATTCTGGCAGTTGTTTTAAACCATACAAAAAATAAGGAAGTACAGATTGACCTGCACCATTTTCGCCCGGACAAAAATATTATCGGACAGATTTACGTGATCGGTGTTCCCTCTATTGTAATGCAGGCGATCGGTTCCGTGATGAACTACGGTATGAACCGTATCCTGATCGCGTTTTCCTCCACTGCAACCGCGGTGTTCGGCGTTTACTTTAAACTGCAGAGCTTCGTATTTATGCCGGCTTTTGGTTTAAACAACGGTGTCATCCCGGTTATGGCATACAACTACGGTGCCAGAAACAAAGAGCGTGTCACAAAAACTTTAAAACACTGTGTCGCCTACGCAGTCGGTATCATGGCAGTCGGTCTGCTTTTATTCCAGCTCTTTCCAAAGCAGCTTCTCTCCATGTTTCAGGCTTCCGACACAATGCTTTCCATCGGTGTCCCTGCGCTGCGTATCATCAGTTTAAGTTTCCTGCTTGCCGGCTTTGGAATCTCCTGCAGTAGTATTTTCCAGGCACTTGGAAAAGCAGTCTACAGTATGTGCATTTCCATTGCAAGGCAGTTGGTGATCCTGCTTCCGGCAGCATACCTGTTAGCACAGTCCGGCAATGTCAATCTGGTATGGTGGGCATTCCCGATCGCTGAACTGGTATCTGTGGGTGCAACTGCATTTTTCTTAATGAAGATCAACCGGAGTATCGTGAGCAAGATCGGACAGTAACATTACAAAAAAATCCCGTATGAGACTGATTTTAAAAATCATACTCACACGGGATTTTTTACTGCTCTTTTATTTCTGGTTTGCCGGTTCCATATTGACGGAGCGGCCTTTGATCTTTGCATTTTTCATGGCTTCTAAAACTTCTTTTCCGTATTCTCTCGGCACTTCCACGAATGTGTATTTATCATACATATCAATGGCTCCGACAAGTTTACCCGGCATGCCGGATTCGCCTGCAACCGCACCTAAGATATCGCCCGGTTTCACGCGGTCTTTTTTACCGATGTTGATAAACAGACGCACCATGCCCTCTTCAGCTCCGGTATTGTCAAAATCAAAAGAGTCCTCTCTGTCATTGTCAAGATTGATCTGTCCCAACGCCTGTTTTAAGAATGCTGCAGCAATATCCATTGCGGTATAATCGGATTCATTGATCTGCTTTTCGATGATATCGATCGTATCTTTTAAATTTTCCTCGTCGATAATTCTTCCGATTTCTTCCATGACCTTCTCAGCCTTGATCTGTGCCACATCATCCGTGGACGGGATCGGCATTGCAACGATCTTGGTCTTGCAGTAACGCATGATATCTTTTAATTTATATACTTCTTTGCCTTTGACGAAAGTAAACGCACGTCCGGTTCTTCCGGCACGTCCGGTTCTTCCGATACGATGAACATAATATTCGTCATCCTGTGGAATATCATAATTGAATACCGCTTCCACATCATCCACATCGATACCTCTCGCTGCAACATCGGTTGCGATCAGGATCTCTGTTTTTCCGGTACGGAAACCGCGCATCACACGGTCACGCTGTGTCTGCTTCATATCTCCGTGCAGTCCCTCTGCAAAATAACCGCGTCCCTGCAGTTCCTCGGTCAGTTCGTCCACCATGCGTTTTGTGTTACAGAACACCAGAGAGAGTTTCGGATTATAATAATCAAGGAGTCTGGTCAAAACTTCTATCTTGTCTTTTCTCTTTACATCATAGTAATACTGCTCAATATTCGGAACGGTCAGCTCTTTTTTTACCACTTTGATCGTCACGGCATCGTGCTGGTATTTCCTGGTGATATCTAAGATCGGCTTTGGCATGGTCGCAGAAAATAACACCGTCTGACGTCCTTCCTCCGGGATATACTCTAAGATCGTCTCAATATCCTCACGGAATCCCATGTTTAACATCTCGTCTGCCTCATCAAGTACGATCGTGTTCACTGCCTCACAGCGGATCGTCTTTCTGCGCAGATGATCCATAACACGTCCCGGTGTACCGATAATAATCTGTGCCCCACCCTTCAATGCCTTGATCTGACGGCTGATCTCCTGTCCGCCGTACACCGGAAGGATCTTTACACCGTGCATATATTTTGCAAGTTTACGGATCTCATCCGCCACCTGGATGGCAAGCTCTCTTGTCGGTGATAAGATGATAACCTGTGTTTTTTTATTATTCGGATCTACTTTATGCAGTACCGGGATTCCAAATGATGCCGTCTTTCCGGTTCCTGTCTGTGCCTGTCCAATGACATCCACACCGGACATCACAACCGGAATTGCCTGACTCTGGATCGGTGTTGCCTCTTCAAATCCCATTTCTGCTATCGCACGCAATACCTGCGGATATAAATCTAACTGATCGAATCTAACTGTTTCCATATATTTCCTTTCTATAGAAACGTGCGCCATTGGCGCGCGTAAAACAAGGGGCTGATCAACAGCCCCCATAAGCGCAACAGTCTGAATGATAACACGGTGCCCGTACTTTTGTCAAGAAATTCCCCCGCGCAACAGTTCGCATCAACTGCGGATTTTCGGGAATTATGTACCCCAAACCTCATCTTTCGACAAAATCGTCGCCGATTTTTGGTCTGGGTGTTACTTCTTATTTAAAAGCAATCGACAATCATGTATATTATCCATTCTACTGCATCACTTTTTACTTCCGGTTTTCCGTGTGAAAAACTCGATTGCGGATTTTTGTTTCTATCTGTTATATTCTATGCCGCATTCATAAAATGTTTCCTGTTTTATTTGTCACTCACATCTGCTAAGTGTCCCAGTGCAAGATCATTTCTGGATTTTTTCTTAACCTGATAAAGCATCGCATCTGCCGCATGCAGAAAATCCCAGCTCTTTGTATCATCTTTCGGAATATCATAACAGATTCCCTGTGAGATTGTCACGATAGGCATTGCCTTAGAATATGCATGTTGGATTCCAAGATCAATGATCCGCTGCCGCAATCCCTCCGCCGCATGTCTGACCGCTTCCTCCGTCATATTCTGATAGAGAATGATAAACTCATCCCCTCCATATCTCGCACAGAATATCATATCATTCTGCATCAGCTCAAGCTGCTTTGCGATCCGCTTAATGCACTAATCCCCTGCCTGATGTCCGTAGTTATCATTATACTGCTTAAAATAATCGATATCCAGGATCTCCATGGCAAGCGGCGTCTGCTCTGATAATGCCTTCTCAAATACCTGATCCAGATAATCATTAAGACGGAACCGGTTTGCCAGGCGCGTCAGTGCATCCGTCTCTGACTTTTCCAAAAGCCGGATATTTGCTTCTTCCATCTCGCGTCTTTTTTTGTTCGCCCGCTCTAAAGATTCCCGCACATCAAGCATATTTGCGATCATCGCCTGTTTTTCTTTTTCCATGATCTCGGACAACTCGTAGTACTGCCCCGCAGCCTCTAAATATGCATCATTATCCTTATGCATACGGTAAAACTTAATTTTCAGGGAAATAATCTGCCTCTGAAGATTGACGATCTTTGACTGCCATGTCAATGGCTCTAAAATTTCCATTACCCGCAAAAAAGCATCATCATTTCCGATTTCAAGCAAAAGCTGGCTGAATTCATAAAGATCACTAAAAATATCCATGATCGGAATATCTGCATTGATCTCCTCACAGATCAACCGGATGCATTCATCACGCGCCGCCGTCTTTCCGGTTGCATGGCATACCTGTGCCTTAAAACAGCGAAAACTGAGCAGTTCAATGCCATCAATACGGCCCGCGCACTCATCCGAGACAAGCTCTGCATAATGTGCTGCACGCTCCGGCATATCGCGATACAAAAAACCGGTTCCCATTCCTATATAAACACAGGTGATCAGGCGGTAATTTTTATCATCTTTCACAAAATCCTTTACATGCTGTCCACAATTTTCAAAATATCTCTGTGCCTCTAAATATTGTCCACAGGATAAATATAAATTTCCAAGATTTATATCTATCATGGTTTCTTCCTGTTTTAACTGATATTTCGTACAGAAATTCAATCCAGTCAGATAATAGTCAAGTGCGATCGGCTCATTTCCCCGATTGATCGCCGTAATTGCCATCAGATTATATGCACGCGCCACAAGTTCCCACTGATTTGATTCATTCAGATAAGATACGCCTTTGCTGATGCAGAAAAAAAACTTTTCACTTTCATTTAACAGATAATAAGTCTCTGCACTGTAATAGTATGCAAATCCAAGCAGCTTTGGATCATTTTTTTTCATTGCATACTGTTCAATATCATAACAAAACTTCAATGTCCGTTTTGCATCGTTTCCCCGGCTGTCGTACACTCCCTGTATCCATGCGCGGACAATTTCATCATATCCGTCGTATTCCATGTGCACTGCCTCCTCTCATTCCACAACAGACATTTCTTTTCACGTTTTCTCTCTAAAAAGAATGCCATTTTATTATAAAATAGAACTGTGTCTTATTCAAGGAAGAATGCTTTTTCTTTTATTCGAAATATGCTACCGGATCCACGGGTGTGCCATCTTTATCAAGTTCAAAATACAGATTGCTTCCCTCTACCGTGAAGTATTTCGTCGGCTCTCCAACATATCCTAATACATGTCCGGCCTCCACATAATCTCCCTTTGCAAAATTCAGCTCCTTTAACTGTCCGTAAACTGCCTCATAGCCATCACCCAGATCGACCGTAACTGTACAGCCTGTCACCTCATCATTTTCAATACTCTTAATCTGGCCTTTGGCAACTGCATAGACTTTATCATTGACCTCACCTGCAATGATCACTGCCGGATTATATTTATACTGGTCAAGCGTCGGGAAATAAACCGTGGAATCCATGCTGTAATTGATGATCACGTTTCCCTCCATCGGCCAGAGCAGCTCCTCCGAAAAATGAAGTGTCTGTGCTTTGCCTGTCGTCTGAATGCTCTGTGCTGCTTCTGTTTCTTCCGTTTCCGCTGCATTATTTTCTTCTGCAAGTTCCGCCGTTACGGCAGGATCATCCAGTTCATTCTCCATTTCATTTAAAGACTGTTTTGGAGGAACCAGTGCAGATGCCTCGGCAGACTGCTCCGAACTCTCCTCTGCTGCAATATCATCTGCCTGTTTCTGCATTTCTTCTGCAAGTTCGGCTTCCATCTGCTCCCGTTCCTTTTCCTGTCGGCTGCTGTATAACGCAGTCGTTCCAACTGCCGCTAAAGCGATCAGCAGCCCCGCAATCACATATTGTCTGTACCCCAAAAAACCTTTCTTTTTCATTATTTCTCACCATCCATTATTTATTTTTAACCATAGTGTTTCCACATCCCGGATGGTTTATACGATTATTTTTTTATTTCTTTCCTATAAATTACCAGCCTGCCCGATCACTGCTCCCTTATAAAAATAAGCAAGAATCTCCCGATAACCATATCCCTCTTTTGCAAGTTTCTCTGCTGTATTCTGGCTTAATCCAAAACCATGTCCCATGCCCCTTGCCACGATACGCACATGATCGTCTATTTCCGTGATCGTAAAGCAGGCAGATGGAAGCTCTAATGCATGGCGGAACTGCTCTCCATCGTATGTTTCCCCCGCAACTTTGATTTTTGTCACATACTCTGCCGCATCGCGGCTTACGATCTCAATCTGTGTCAGTTCCGTCAGCCCTGCATCAGGATATGCCGCACGGCATTTTTCCAGGAACTCCTCTTTTTCATAATAAAACACGGAAAGATAACCTTCCGCCGTGGTGTCCGCATGACATTCTGCCGTAACAAGATATGGCATGTCTGCATCTTCATATAACTCTGACATGCTGCGTGTCCGCCCACTGCTGATCGCATGATATGCCGCATATATGTAAGTTCTGTTATATAAGAGTGTCTCCCCCGCCGTCGCTTCCACACAGGATTTCAGTTTCTGATAATTTTTATCAAAATTTTCTCCCCAAAGCTCCTGCTGCTGATCCGGCGGCATGCTCTCCGGTTCCTTCGTCCCCGCCTGCATGGCATCATACAGATTCGTTCTGGCGATCACACATTGTGCTTTGATCGTTTCCGCTGATTTATCAATCCCGATCTCCTGCGCCACGATCTGCAAGACCTTCATCTCAGTTTCTTCATCCTCATCCTTACTGTCTCCACTTTGTGTCTCTGCCTGTCCTGATAAGATATCTTTTTTATTTTCCTGATGCTCCCGGACTTCCCTCTCCATACCCTCTACACTGTCTATTGTGTTCAGTACTTCCTGCGCCCCTTCCTTTCCATAAATGAGGTTTTCCAGGCGCATTCGCTGCATCAGTGTTGTGATAAAAACCGGCACCAGTAATATCAGACATATTCCTTTCAGCCAAAAACCTGCACGTTTTCTTCGTCTTTTTCCCATAAAAAAATCTCCCTGTCCATTTAATATATGAAACAGAGAGACTTCTCATTCAGATTTTTTACATCACATTCATTACCAGACTAAATGCCTGCATCATTACAAATCCGATCTCTGCCATGATCAGCAGTGCATAAAGTACGGTATACACGATTGGAAACGCCATTTTGCGTTTTAAAAGATGTGCCCGCCATACATAATAACCAGGCTTTAAAAAGATTGCAAACAGGATCAGTCCAAGTATTTTATAATTCTGCTTGTTGATCTTTACAATGTCGATGACAACAAAAATAATGAATGCCGCAAGCAATGCATAATTAAGCAGAGAAAATATCACATAACTTCCATTGTACATCACATTCATATAGCTGCCATCCATAATGCTGTCATAAGTCATTGCCTGAAATACAGATGATGTCGCAACCATGCTGATGATCTCACGCAGCGGCATTACGATCAGTAACAGATAGCAGAAAATATCTGAAACCGGACCATGCTGCTGCTCCTGCGGTGTCCAGTTATTCTGGCTGTACTGCGGATTGCCATAGGTCTGCTGACCTCCATTATACTGCTGATCCCCGTAAGTCTGCTGTCCATTGTTATACTGCTGATTGCCATAGGTCTGCTGTCCGTTGTTATACTGCTGATCCCCGTAAGTCTGTTGTCCATTGTTCATGTTCTGATTTTCGTCCATAATCTCCTCCTTAATTTTGCTTTATTTTTTCTGTCTGTTTCCAATAATATTGGAAAGAGCTGCAAACTGCTCTAACGTGAGCGCCTCCCCCCGGATGGTAAGCGGTTCTCCAAGTTCTGCGATACACTCCTGTATCTCTTCCTTGGAAAGATGTACCTGCGGCGCATTCGACATTCCGTTCGCCAGCGTCTTCCGTCTCTGATTAAACGACGCCCGAATAATGGAGAACATCAACTTCTCATCCTTCGTCTCCACCGGCATCACCTCATGACGCGTCAGCCGGATCACCGCACTTCCAACCTTCGGCCGCGGCATAAAACAGTTCGGCGGAACATTCGCAATGATCTGCGGTCTGGCATAATACTGAACAGCCAGAGACAAAGCACCGTAATCCTTTGTTCCAGGACCAACCTGCATTCTGTCTGCCACTTCCTTCTGTACCATAATGGTGATGGAAGAAATGGGAACATGGTTTTCAAAAAGTCCCATGATGATCGGTGTGGTAATATAATAAGGAAGATTTGCAACGACCTTGATCGGCTTTCCACCATTTCTTTCCATCGCAAGTTTTGCGATATCCAGTTTTAAAATATCCTGGTTGATCACAGTCACATTGTCATAAGCGCTTAATGTATCCTCTAAGATCGGGATCAGATTGGTATCGATCTCTACCGCAGTCACTTCCCTGGCATTTTCACACAGATACTGTGTCATCGTACCGATACCCGGACCGATCTCAAGAACAAAATCATCCTTTGTCACTCCCGCGGCCTCGACGATCTTCTCAAGTACATGCGGATCGATCAGAAAGTTCTGCCCGAATTTTTTCTGAAAATTAAAATGATATTTCTGCAAAACCGCAATCGTATTCTGCGGAATCCCTAATGTAGCCATAAAACTCCTCTCAATCCTTCCGGTTACTTAACATTTCCTCAAACAGCGTATCTAAAAACTCTGTATACAACCCGTTAAATGTCTCATGAAAAGTCTGTGCCACACTTGCATCTCCCTGACCTGTCATCTGTGCCTCCTCAAAAAGTGCAAATGCCGTTTCATAAAGCTCCGGATTTTTATCATAAAATACTTCCGTCAGTCCATCCTGAAAAGCAAACTGCGCCTCCTGGGAAAGATTGTCCTTGAAATCTTCCTTGGAAATACAGCCTTTCTCCTCATAATCAGAAAGATAAATATGTCCCTCTGCAGATTTTACAAAATCGCGAAATACCGTTGCCACATCCTCGTATGTAACAGGAACATAATTCTCATTCCAGTATCTGTCAAATGTTTCCCTGTCCGGAAAGTGTGAAAAAATATCGTTATCCATGTTATTCTCCATTTCTGCGTGTGAAAATTCTTATGTTTCACACTATTCTCCATTTCTGCGTATAAAATATTGTATACAATAAACAGACTGCGCATTCCATGGGCAGACCTATCGCCATAAATATACAAACAGGATGCCATCACGGTCTGTCCGTCTCTGACACCCTGTCTTTCATTATATACAAAAATCATATATAAGGCAAAGATTTATTTTTCATCGTGGAACATTTCGATAACACTGTTCAGCCGTACAATATTCTCACGGTTATTGTCCACAAGTGTTTCATTTCCCTGGACAATTCCGGAAACCTCAAGTGTTTTCTGTGCAATATCCGTCACACCATCAGCCGCCTCGGAAACCGTCGAACTGACACCCTGCATGGCATCTGCAATCTCAACGATGGAACTTAACAGTGTATTGATCTGTCCGCTGATGGCAGACATATCATCATCAAATACGGTTGCATCTTTCGTATACTGGTCTGCAACCCCCATAAAGTCCTCATAATCTTTTAGTACTGTCTGCTCTAAGAAATCCGTACTTTCCTTTAAGCATCCTGTCATATTTGCCACAGCCTGGTTTACCTCGGCAATGATTTCATTGATACTGCCGACCGTCGTGGATGTCTGGGCTGCCAGCGTACCGATCTCTCCGGCAACGACTGCGAATCCCTTTCCTGCCTCTCCGGCTCTTGCCGCCTCGATTGAGGCATTTAATGCCAGCAGATTCGTCTGACTTGAAATTTCAAGGATTGCCTGTGTAAACTGGTTGATCTTTTCTACTGCTTTTGCCTGCTCCATGGCAGCTTCCGTTTTCTGCTGTACATTTTCGTACATCTGAACCGTTTTTTCGCTTGCAGCCTGCGTCTTTAACTTAAGCTGACCTGCGCGTTCCTTTACCTCAACAGAAGACTCCCGTCCCTCCTTTGAATACCGCTCAATATCCGTTGCGCGCTCTTTGATGTCACTGACTGTGGTGTTGACCGTCTCCATCGTCGCCGCTGTCTCTTCCATTGCTGCTGCAAGTTCCTGCGTCGTATCTGTGTTGACGCTGCTCATCTCACGCACACGTTTCGTTGTATCAGAAAGCTGTTCTGTCGTATTTTTCAGATCTGTGTATACATGACGGATATTTGCTACCATTTGACGCAGATTCTTGCGCATGTTGTGAAGTGATATCGCCATTCTTCCGGTTTCATCTTTTCTTTTATAAAGGTGCTGGTTTGCCGGATTGCTCGCAAACTCAAATTCAGCCGTCTGTTTTACGATACCGTCGATCTGGGTGATCGGCTTTGTGATTGTAAATCCGAGTACTGTACCGATAATTATGGTAAGTATCATTGCAAAAGCAGCTCCTCCGAATATCTGTTTTGCAAGCTGTCTGGATTTTTCCTGCAGTTCAGTTTTTGGTGCCGTAAGGACAAATTTCATGCCATTTTCCAATGTCTTATAATACATGACCTTATCTTTTCCCTGATAAGTATAGGAAACGGCAGTCTCCTCCGTCTGCTCATTTCCAAGCGCATCCACTACTGACTGCAGTCCGCTGTCTGCATCCGCAAGATTACTTCCAATCTCAAGATCTTTGTGATACATGACCTTACCAGATTCATTGACAAGGAAACCATAACCACTGTCAAATATACTTAAAGAATCGATCGTATCCGTAAATTCGCTGAAATCAATATCCATTCCGATGATACCAATAGACTCGCCGTCCACCTCGATTGGAATAACGTATGAGATCATATATACACCAATGTTGGAATTTAAGTATGGTTCCATCCAGGTTTCTTTTCCATTCTGTACCGGAATATAATACCATCCGACATGCTCCACATCACTCGGATCATACATGGAAAAGTCCGTTGGCGTCACACTCTCAAACTCACTGTCACTGTTATCTCTTGTTAGAAAAAGTCCGCTTGTTGGTTCCGTAAATTCAGGATTATAACGGATATACGCCGTGAGTGCTCCCTTTGTGTTCTGTGCAGACTGCATCAGGATAGGAAGCATCTGCTTTGTATAAGTATCCACATAGTCCTTACTCGTCCGGAAGGATGCTGCATGTTCCAGTTTGGCAACTGCAATGCTGTATACCATTTCCACTGACTGTGAAACATTCTGCATCATGGTATCAAGTTCATCGCTCTGACTCACACACTTAAGCTGCATTTCCTGCTGTGAATCTTCATAAGAAGTGCTGACTGAGTTTACAATACTGATCGCTCCGCAGATAAATGTAGATACCAGCGAACATAGTATTACAGTTACAATAATTTTTGTTTTTATTGATTTCATACCAATTTCCCCCTCTGTCCAGATTCCTCCTGTTGTTTCAATTTTACCATATTCGACTTTATTTTCAATAAAATATATACTGTTTCGTTATGTTTTCGTAGATTTTAAAAATTATATGCTATTTTTTTATTCATTTTATCGAACATATTTTCGTTTTTCTATTGCATGTGTTTTGATTTTGTGTTATATTGATTTTATCGAACACTCGTTCTGTTTTTAGTAATATGCGACCGATAATCCAACCCCGTTTATATGTAACTATGAAGAATATGAAAAGACCATGAGAAATGGAGATCAACATGAACATCCAGCAAAATATGTCCCTAATGGAAAAACTTTCTATACTTACCGCCGCTGCAAAATACGATGTTGCCTGTACTTCCAGCGGTGTGGACCGCCGTGGCAATGGCACCGGCATGGGGAACTCCCTCGCCTGTGGGATCTGTCACTCGTTCTCTGCGGACGGGCGCTGTATTTCTCTGCTCAAGATCCTCTTTACCAATGAATGTATTTTTAACTGCGCCTACTGCCAGAACAACTGTAACTCCGATGTAAAACGGGCTTCCTTTACCCCGGATGAAGTCTGTGAGCTGACGATAGAATTTTACCGGCGCAACTATATTGAGGGACTTTTCCTAAGTTCCGGCATCATGATCAGTCCCAATTACACGATGGATCTGATCTATCAGACCCTCTACCGGCTGCGCAATGTCTACCATTTCAACGGCTATATCCATGTCAAAGCGATTCCCGGCGCAGATCCTGTCCTTGTGGAAAAAGCCGGTTTTCTTGCCGACCGTATGAGTGTCAATTTAGAACTTCCGACCGCCGACAGCTTAAAGAAACTGGCTCCCTATAAGTCCAGAACTACTATTTTAAAACCAATGCGCCAGATCCAGAACCGCATTACGGAAAATAAGGATGAACTTGCCATTTACCGCAAAGCACCGCGTTTTGTCCCCGCCGGTCAGAGCACACAGATGATCATTGGTGCCACTCCGGAACACGATTATGAAATCATGCGCGTTGCTGAGACACTTTATCAGAAGTTTGACTTAAAGAGAGTTTTTTACTCGGCTTTTGTCAATGTAAACCACGACTCAAACCTGCCGGTTCTGCCGGGTGGTCCGCCTCTTTTACGTGAGCACCGCCTCTATCAGGCAGACTGGCTGCTGCGCTATTATGATTTTAAAGTAGATGAATTACTGACCAAAGACCGCCCGGATTTCAATATCTATCTGGATCCAAAATGTGACTGGGCACTCCGTCACCTGGAGTATTTTCCGGTTGAGATCAACCGCGCCGATTATCACACCCTTTTGCGGGTTCCCGGCATCGGTGCAAAATCTGCCTCCCGCATCGTAAAGGCAAGACGTATGAATAAACTCGATTTTTCCGATCTGAAAAAGATCGGTGTCGTACTAAAACGTGCCCTGTACTTTATCACCTGTTCCGGTCGCATGATGTATCCCACAAAATTAGACGAGGATTATATCTGCCGCAGCCTGATTGCCGACCGTACCCAGATTCCACGCGAAATACGTGAGGCAGGATATCAGCAGCTCAGTTTGTTTTCCTGATGATGCTGAATGGAGATTAGTGTGAAAAATAAGATTTTTCACATGCAGGATTTGTGCTTACGCACAAACTTGAGATGCAAATGAAAACGTTGTTTTCATTGAAAAACAGCGCAAGAATGGGGATTAATATGTACACATTTATCTGCGAAGATTCTCCCAACGGAATTTTTTCCGGCATTTATGATGCGTGGGATTTTAAAGTAAATCAAAATAAAAAATATCCAGCCGGCAGCACAGCGACTGACACTTCTTCCCGCATATACCCGCATGCCTGCTCGCACGAAGATATCCACGTTGTCTGCCATGAGCCGGACAATTATCAACTGTTTTATGAGTATATCCATGTGGAAACTTCCACAGAAAAATCAGATAAAGTCGCCCGTACCATCCAGTGCAGGCTTGGCAGTGAATTTTACGATGCCATTTTAAATGCGATCCTCTCCATTGTTCCCGCGAAAAAGAATGACTTAGACAAAGCCGACGCTATTTACCACACTCTTGTACTTGGTCTGAATACAGCCGCCGGAGCACGCGCCATCCATGATCTCTCCAATCCTTATGTCCACCGCCTGTTTACATTGTCGCGCGCTACCGCAAACGAAGCGCACCACCTGCTCGGCTTTCTTCGTTTTTCGGAACTGGAAAATGGTGTTTTATTCTCCACGATCCATCCAAAAAATAATGCCCTGCCGATATTAGCAGAGCACTTCACCGATCGTCTCCCACAGGAGAATTTTATGATATATGATGAGAACCGGCAGCTTGCCGCAGTCCATGCCGCCGGCAAGAACTTCATGCTGGTGGATGCCTCCGGCATAGATCAGGACCTTTTAAAACGTACCTCCGAAAAAGAGTCTGAGTATCAGAAACTGTGGCTGGCCTTTTTTGACCAGATTGCGATCCAGGCACGGATCAATCCAAAGCTTCAGGCACAGAACATTCCGAAGCGCTTCTGGAGTGATACACCGGAACTTGCAAAAAAATAAAGCCCTGTTCCCATTGAACAGAGCATCTCTTTACTATCTTATATATATTATAACCAAACTATTCTTTTTTGTAAATAATATCCTTATTACGAAACAGCCTTTCCGCATTTGCCCTCGTCGCCTGTTCTACTTCCTCCGGCGTGATCCCTCTTAATTCTGCGATCTTTTTAATCACAAACGGGATGTATGAAGAATCGTTTCGCTCCCCGCGGTACGGCTCCGGCGCCATATACGGACAGTCCGTCTCAAGAAGGATCCGATCAAGCGGAATCTCCTGTACGGTCTCCTTTAACTTTTTCGCATTTTTAAAAGTCACAACACCGCCGACACCGATATAATATCCCATTTTTATAAATTCCTGTGCCATCTCTTTCGAATAAGAATAACAGTGGATCACTCCCGGTATCTCCTCCGCATGTACTGATTTCATCACTTCCATAGTATCCGCTGCCGCATCTCTGGAATGGATGATGACAGGAAGTGACGCTTCTCTTGCCATTTTCATCTGTTCCGCAAACCAGTATCTCTGCTGTTTTTGTACTTCCGGTTCTTTATCCCAGTAATAATCCAGCCCGATCTCTCCGACCGCAGCTACTTTTTCTTTTTTGGTCTGCTCTTTCAGCCATGCAAATGTTTCCTCATTCAGGCCACTGATATCGCTCGGATGTACACCGACTGCTGCATAGACAAACGGATACTTCTCCGACAGTGCAAGCGTTGTTTTGGTAGATTCGATTGAGGCACCGACATTGATAATCGTTCCTACACCACGCCCTGGCATAGATGTGATCAGCGCATCCCTGTCCTCCTCAAACCGTTCATCATCATAGTGTGCATGTGTTTCAAATATCATAATTATATTTCTCCTTTATTTACCTGCATGAGTACCGGGATTTTTCCAATGATCTCACCGCCAGGTACACTCTGTCCACCATATACAGCCTCGATTACCGGTGCAATCCCTTCATCTGAAATCCTGCTTTAAATATATACCCTTTTACGCCAAGTTCCAATACTTTTACAATATATTTTAGATCTGTCTTTTTAATTTAACCGGAAAGTTTCAATGGCATTTTCTAACTGTTTCATGCTGTCCATCATCTTTACGACTTCGGATTTTAAAGCCTCTGAATCCTCCATCTGCTGTCCAAGGAAGCGATTTATTTCCTCCGTGGATCTTACGGTATGTTCAGAAGAATCCCCGATTGCACGTATTTTATCTAACACTGCATGTCTTCTACCGTTCATCTCATCCACTTTTCCCGATATCTCATCCAGTTTCTGTATCATACTCTCCATGACGCTGCTCATGTTTCCAAATGCCTCCATGGTATATCCGGCACTCTCTACCATTTCATTGACTTTGCCGCTTGTCTCCATGACACATTCCCCGGACTGCAGAACTTCATTTTTCATTTCCGCTACGGTCATGATCAGGGATCTCATTCTTGTAATGGTATGAAATAATGCCTCGGAAAGTTTTCCAAACTCTCCACCTTTTTTCCGTTTCTCTTTTTCCTGTACCGTAAGATCTCCGTTTGCCACACGATCAAGTCTTCCGATACTTTTTCTGATATTGCGCGTAATGCCTGCCGTGATCACGGTTGCAATAAGCATGGCTGCAATGCATGCCGCAACGATCATAGCGATCGTGATATCCCGGATATCTTTCGTTCCTGCGGTAATGTACTCAATCGGCACCATCACAACAATTTTTCCACCTGTCACGGAACTCTCTGCACTCATATAATAATAACGTCTGCCATCCACTTTTACATAACTGCTGCTTTCTGCTGTATCTATCAGACCACTGTCAACCGGATTATTTACGCTGATCATCCTGCCATCTGCAGTCATATCTATGGCTGTAAGCGCTGATTTTTCATAGTTCTGGGTAAGTCCCTCATAAGATTTCTGATACGAAACAACACCTATTATGATAATAAAAATAATGGGTACTAAAAATCCCGTTATTAACTGCAGTCGGATCGAGCTGTGCGGTACAACGATTTTTATCTGATGCAGTTTTCTTTTTTTCGACATAAAAAAACCTCCCATCTTTTTATCTTTATCATAAAAGGACGAAAGGTTTTATAAAATGTCTTATTTTTTAATTGAGTATCGTTTTTTTATTAAATGGAAATATTAATATTCTCTACCGGACTCTGTCCTGCTGCAGGTGCAGTTTGCGCCGAAGCACCTGTATAAGCAGCGGATGTGCCCTGCGACAATGTACCGGTATCACCGCTCATTGTCTGATCTGTCTCTAGCTCTGCATCCTGCTGCGCCTGCATCTTAATCTGTGCCTCCGTCAGCTGTAAATTTGTGGATTCGGCAGACAGACTCACGATCACACCGGAATCCGGCGATATATCAGACGTATTGCGGTTTCCCATCTGGTCTTTGATGTATTTCATATCCGCTTCACTGATCTTGCTTTGCTCCTGACGTCTGTGACTGTTGCGCTTCTGCCGTATCTCGATCCTTTTTGCCTTTTCTTTCTGTACGTTCTGGATCTCTTCGATTGCAATTTTTTCCTTTAACTCGCGTTCTTTATTTGCTGCACGGCGCTTGATCTCACCTTTCTTCTGCGTCACCTCAGACTTGTTTTCGCTTTTATATTTTCTATTTTCTATCTCTTCCTGTTTCAAATGACGCACTTTAAGCTGCGCACACTCTACCATCCGTCTTGCATGTGCAACTGCTGCAGATATTTCCTTGCTGTCGTATTCTCCCGTTGCGGCATACCGCTGCAAAGTGGCAAGCCTGCTTTTTGCCTTCGTCAGCGCATTTGCTGCCCCCTGCGGTTTCTTTGCACGCAAAAGCTGATTGGAAACTTCCTTATAGTTATAATTCAGTTTTTTCTTTGTGCCGCTGCTTTTGCTCTTTCCACAGACGTACTCAATACGCGCACGCGAATCCTTATTTGCATTTTTAATAGTCAATGTTCCAGCCATTGCCACTGCCCCCGTGGTGCTCCCGGCACTGTTCACCGAAACTCCCATAACTCATATTCCTCCCTGACGTCATGACAGGGATCACATAATATTTTTTACCCGCTTTGCGCGTGCCTGTCATGAAAAATGAATCCATTCATATATCTTTAACATCGGCAAAACTGCACAAAATAATTACCTTCAATTTACATGATATGACACATCCAGAGCGTTTCCGCAATGTTAACCATACAAAACAATCCCAATATTACTGCAGACATATTTAAGACCAGTACCGGCACTTCTTTTCTGATCTGCCCGCGCATCTGTCTGATACAGAAAAGACAGACCGCCATCAGAATAAAATACAGGTAAATATACGGCCGGTCCGCCGATGCATAGATCGTCGGCGAAAAACCCATGACAATACCGGATGCAAGCCCGACACCAAGTATGGCAATCGTATAGAAATACGTTTCCAGCTTTTCTCTCATCAGGCAAAACAGTGCATAGGACATTCCTGCCACCGTCACGATCAAAAATATCACCGGGAACCAGTTCGCAGGATCTTTAAAATTCCATTCCGCTGTCTGCTTTGGTATGATAAATATTTTTTCATACCACGGATGCCCGGTGCGGATCAGTGCATATCCAAGGATACAAAATACCGGAACAGATGACAGCAGCGTTTTTATCAAATTTTTTGTTTTCAGTCCGACCAATACGGCAAGCACGGCCGAGACGATCAGGAAAATACTGTTGACCTGCGCAACAAAAATGCGTTCTATATTTGCAGCCCCCATATATATTTTTTCCAAAACGGAAAAGTATGCAAATTCCGGCATACGTCCTTCCACTTCCTGCATACTGCGAATGCCGTTTCCCGGGCAGCGCAGAATCGTAAAAAGCGAGATCACATCAATGACTGCATATCCGTAGATCCACAGACTTCCAGACTTCTTTCTGCGCCAGCTATAAACCATGGCAAGAAACAGCAGCACCAGCAAAATTGCAGCAACCTGCTCCTGACTGCTGCAAAAAATGCAGGAAACCACACCGCCTGCACCTTCATACCAGTGTACATGTCCTTTCTGTGCCAGTTTCTGTAAAAGCAGGGCAATGTATAATAACCCAAGAAGCGGCCACAGATAATTGACCGTTGTCGCGATCCAGCCTGCTGACACCATATCAGAAAATGGATAAAGCAGCATAAATGCACAGACAAGCCATTTACCTGCCGTTTTATTTATGTTACATTCCATATACAGATATTTTTCCGGATTCAAGAATAATAAGCGGTATAATAATACAGGAATCAATGTGAAAACAATAATATCCAGTATCTTCCACAGCCATGGAACCTGTACCAACGGGATAAGTACAAATTCGATTGCCATTCTTGAAGACCATGTCGCATAGCGATGTGCTAAGATTTCCCAGATACTTCTTCCATCCATCAGAGTCTGAAAATAGACAACATCATCCCCCGCAGAAATTTTAATGACCAGATGCCAGATGAGTGCCGCCACAAACACCACCACAAATGGAATATTTTGCCTGAATACCTTTTGTATTTTTTCTTTCACTCTTTTGTTCCCCGATGTACTAGCAGATCTCAGCTCCGCTCGGCATTGCTTTTTCCGGTGTCATCAGTGCAAGATTACCCTCTGCATCTTCTGCACATAAGAGCATTCCCTCAGATAAAACTCCGGCAAGTTTTGCAGGTTTTAAGTTCACAAGTACCATTACTTTTTTGCCGACCATCTCTTCCGGTGTATAGTATTTGCGGATACCGGAAACGATCTGTTTTACCTGACTTCCGATTTTTACCTGGGAACATAATAATTTCTTTGACTTCGGCACTGCTTCACAGGAAATGATCTCTCCGACCTGGAACTGCATTTTCATAAAATCATCATATTCGATCTCCGGTTTTGCCTCGATATCGATTGCTTCGCCTGATTCCTCTGTAGTCTCCGGCAGCTCGCCAAGCGTCTTCTGCTCTGCCTCAAACTCTGCTTTCTGTGCTTCACGGATCGCATCGATCTTTGGCATGATCTCTTTTGCATCCAGACGTGCAAAAAGGATCTCCGGTTTGTCTGTCACTTTATTTCCATTCTCATAAAGTCCGAATTTGTCCAGATCATCATATTCACGCATACCTGCATTCAGCTGCGCTAAGATACGGTCTGCTGTCTCCGGTAAGAAGCTCTTTAACAGACATGCTCCGATCGTGATGGACTCTACCAGATTATAAAGTACTTCTGCCAGCCGGTCTTTTGCTGCCTCGTCCTTTGCAAGTACCCACGGTGCAGTCTCATCAATGTATTTGTTGCAGCGGCGGAATAAGTTAAATACCTCTGTGATTGCATCTGCAACACGCAGATTTTTCATCTTCTCTGCAACTTTATCTCTCGCAGATGTCACAACTGCCTTTAAGTCTGCATCAACTTCCTCTGTCACACCTGTGCTCTTTACCACACCGTCAAAATATTTATTGCTCATGGAAATGGTACGGTTTACAAGGTTTCCAAGGATATTAGCAAGGTCAGAGTTGTAACGCTCGATGACAAGATCCCAGGTAATGATTCCGTCATTTTCAAACGGCATCTCGTGTAATACAAAGTAACGTGTTGCATCCACGCCGAATAAATCAGCCATATCATCTGCGTAGATCACGTTTCCTTTGGATTTACTCATCTTGCCGTCGCCCTGCAGCAGCCACGGATGACCAAATACCTGTTTCGGCAGCGGCAGATCAAGTGCCATCAGGAAGATCGGCCAGTAAATGGTATGGAAACGGATGATGTCTTTTCCGATCAGATGTAAGTCTGCAGGCCAGTTCTTGTTGAACAGATCACTGGAATTGCCGTCTGCATCGTATCCAATCTTGGTGATATAGTTGGTCAGAGCGTCCAGCCACACATAAACGACATGTTTCGGATCGAAATCTACCGGAATGCCCCAGGAAAATGATGTTCTGGAAACGCACAGATCCTGTAATCCCGGAAGTAAGAAGTTGTTCATCATCTCATTTTTTCTGGAAACCGGCTGGATAAATTCCGGATGCTCATTGATGTAGTTGATGAGTTTGTCAGCATATTTGCTCATTTTAAAGAAATATGCCTCCTCTTTTGCCGGCTGGACCTCACGTCCGCAGTCCGGGCATTTTCCATCCACAAGCTGTGACTCTGTCCAGAAAGATTCACACGGAGTACAGTAAAGTCCCTCGTAGGAACCTTTGTAGATGTCACCTTTATCGTATAATTTTTTGAAGATCTTTTTTACCTGTTTCTCATGGTCTTCATCGGTTGTACGGACAAAATTATCATAGGAAGTGTTCATCAGATCCCAGATGCGTTTTACCTCTCCGGCTACATTGTCCACATACTCTTTCGGAGTGATCCCGGCCTTCTCGGCCTTCTCCTGGATCTTCTGACCATGTTCGTCCGTTCCGGTCTGGAAGTAAACATCATAACCTTCCTGACGGCGGAATCTTGCGATCGCATCTGCAAGTACGATCTCGTAGGTATTTCCAATGTGCGGCTTGCCGGATGTGTAGGCAATCGCTGTTGTCAAATAAAATCTCTTTTTCTCTGCCATTTTTAACCTCCAATAAAATAAAAAAATCTTTAAGAATAGAAATATTCTTAAAGACGATTATACCGCGTTACCACTTTAATTTATCCGCACTTCACAATGCGAACCTCAATCACTGCCATCACAGTGCCACGCTTTAACGGGCGTACCCGGTACCTCCTACTTTTTATGCTGCACTATCATTTTTATTTACACCTACGGCATAAACATAAGATTATGTTCAGAGTGTACGGCTCCAAGACCATCTTCTGCCACATTCCATACGCCCTTTCTCAGCAACGGGTCGCTCCCTCATACATAACACATAATGTACCAAGCAACGCTACGGGTTCTCTGTAATATTTTCTGTAACATACTTTTCTTTTCACAGCCTTTTTCATTTATAGATAAATGTATTTTAATATGTGGGGTAATTTTTGTCAACTGTTATATTGTGCTTTCAAAACTATTTGCAGCATATATTTTTATACAGAAAAATCGTCTGCTGTAAAACAGACGCTAAATTTCATATAATGGACAGCGGAACGGAATACACCGCCTGCTAATTGTATTATCGATTGTTGTTTTTTATAATATCCTCTATTTCTTCCTCACCCAGCTCCACAATTTCCTCTATCTGCTCTGTCGTATAGCCTTTTTTATACATATTCATAACAACCTTTTCATTGTTCCTTTTCTCAGCTCTTGCCTCGCCTCTCGCTTCGCCCCTTGCCTCGCCTCTTGCTTCGCCCCTTGCCTCAGCTCTTTCTTCTATTCCTAAACTCAGATTACACATAACGCTCACATCCTCTCTCAACTCTGTATCAACTGGAATATTATACTCTTTCTCAAGAATATCAAACTTCTGATTTTTCTGTATTTCATTTGAAAGCAATGCACAAATCAAACGATGTAGTTCATATTTCTCATCTTTTTCCGGAAGTTCGTTTGTTATCCCTATCATCACAATGTTTAATAAATCAAGATTTCCTTTCCATTGATAGGTTTCTACTATTTCATCTTTTGTAAGATG
>OHXW01000109.1_pt1 | contig 26644 bp, 20 predicted proteins | sample 1580031 | NCBI WGS metagenome assembly OHXW01 (sample SAMEA3882523, study PRJEB24775) | human gut metagenome | biome: human-associated habitat; feature: intestine environment; material: feces | place: Netherlands | collected 2009/2010
CCGATCGTAACACCTGCACCGATGACAGAACTATGTACTTCTCCATAGATCTCGGATCCCTCACCAATGATACTCTTCTCAACCACAGAATCTTCTGACAGATACTGCGGCTCAATGATATCGCTCTTTGTGTAGATCTTCCAGTATTCCTCATAGAGATTGAACTCCGGGATCAGATCGATGAGCTCCATATTTGCTTCCCAGTAGGATCCTAACGTTCCGACATCTTTCCAGTAACCGTTAAATTCATAGGCGAAAAGACGTTTTCCTCTCTCATGACAATACGGAATTATATGCTTGCCGAAATCACAGCCACTCTGGTCTTTCATGGCATGTAATGCTTCCTTCAAAACATTCCAGCTGAAAATATAGATTCCCATGGATGCAAGATTGCTTCTCGGCTCTGCCGGTTTCTCCTCAAAATCCTGTATTTTTTTATTTTCATCTGCAATCACGATTCCAAACCTGCTTGCTTCCTCAATTGGTACCGGCATTGTTGCAATCGTCACATCTGCATGATTTTCTTTATGGAAATCGAGCATCACTTCATAATCCATCTTATAAATATGGTCGCCTGATAAGATCAGGACATATTCCGGATTATAGCTCTCCATATAATTCATATTCTGGTAGATTGCATTTGCTGTTCCACTGTACCACTCACTGTTGTTGCTCTTCTCATAAGGTGGAAGAACCGTTACACCGCCATTGTTACGGTCAAGATCCCACGGAATACCAATTCCGATATGGGTATTTAAACGTAACGGCTGATACTGTGTCAGAACACCTACAGTATCAATTCCTGAATTAATACAGTTGCTGAGTGGAAAATCGATAATGCGGTACTTCCCTCCAAACGCAACTGCCGGTTTGGCAACCTTTGCTGTAAGCACTCCAAGACGGCTGCCCTGTCCTCCAGCCAATAGCATAGCTATCATTTCTTTTCGAATCACGTCAATCACCTCTCGTCACTTTCTAGTCAATCTATTCCTTTTGGTATTTTTAATTATACCACACTTCAAATCCCATGTACATCATTTTCCACAATATTTTTTACTGATTTTACATATTTTTGACACATTGCACAAATTGATAAAATTTTATCTACAATTCGTTTTTTCTGTCGAAAAGATTTTTCCCCAAAAGAATTTGCAAATTAATTTCATACGGGTATAATGAAACAAACAGAATAATTCATAAAACAGGCAGGTATCAATAAATGTATAAAATCAATTTCAACCAGCCGCTGCACATCCATTTCATCGGAATCGGCGGCATCAGCATGAGTGGTCTTGCTGAGATACTTTTAGAAGAACATTTTGCCATCTCAGGATCCGACGCAAAAGAATCCGAACTGACCAGACATTTAGAGCACATGGGTGCCCGTATTTTTTACGGTCAGAAGGCTGAAAATCTTACCGACGGCATTGATCTTATCGTCTACACCGCTGCTATCCGGGAAGACAATCCGGAATACGCGGCCGCAAAGGAGCGCAGCATCCCAATGTTAAGCCGCGCAGAACTGCTTGGTCAGATTATGGACAATTACAACAATTCCATCGCCGTTGCCGGTACCCACGGAAAGACGACGACCACATCCATGATCAGCCAGATTCTTCTCGCAGCAAAGGCTGATCCTACCATTTCCGTCGGCGGAATCTTAAAAGCCATTGAAGGAAATATAAAAGTAGGCAAGTCCGATATTTTTGTATCCGAAGCGTGTGAATATACCAACAGTTTTCTCCATTTTTATCCACGATACAGTGTTATTTTAAACGTGGAAGCGGAACACCTTGACTTCTTTAAAGATATTCAGGACATCCGCAATTCATTCCGAAAATTTGCAGGAAATACAAAAAAAGACGGTGCGATCATTATAAACGGAGAGATTGAAAACTACACAGAGCTCACCAGCGGCTTAGATCCGCAGGTAATCACTTTCGGACTGAATGACTCCTGTGACTATTATCCTTCTGATATTACCTTTGACAAAACAGCATGCGCTTCCTTTACGGCAATGCATCACGGTACCCCGGTCATGGATGTAAAACTTCACGTTCCGGGCATGCACAACGTATCAAATGCACTTGCAGCAATCGCACTCTCGCTTGATCTTGGCATTTCAACGGATGCGATTCTTGCCGGATTATCCGCTTTCGGAGGTGCAGACCGCCGTTTCCAGTACAAAGGATGTGTGGACGGGGTTACTATCATTGATGATTACGCACATCATCCGACAGAGATCCGTGCAACATTAACCGCAGCCAAAAATTATCCACACAAGCGCCTGGTCTTGGCTTTCCAGCCACACACCTATTCCAGGACAAAAGCATTTTTAGATGATTTTGCAGATGTACTGTCCATGGCAGACGTGGTCGTTCTTGCTGATATCTATGCTGCCCGTGAGAAAAATACTTACGGCATCAGTTCGAGGGATATCCTTGCAAAATTAAAGGAAAAAGGAACAGAATGCTATTATTTTCCTTCCTTTGAAGAGATCGAGAAATTTTTACTGAAAAATTGTATAAACGGTGATCTGTTGATAACTATGGGGGCCGGAGATATCGTAAACGTGGGTGAACATCTTCTTGGTCGATAAGTTATCCACATTATCCACATTCGATTGGGGAAAACTTCAACCATCGAATGTGGATTTTTTTTGTTAACATAACACATATCCATTTTCGGATTCCGTTTTCTTTTATGTCCCTTATTTTCTGTATTCCGGCACAGTTGCCATAACTTCCGTTTTTATGAATCCACTTTTTTATCCACATTATCCACATTCCCCGCAACCCTTGATTTTACAGCGTTTGTATTCAAAAATGTTCTTCTCTTTTTTCTTTTCCTATGCTATAATTTGTGGCGCAGCAAATATTTATACTTATACTTTTAGAATATTATCGAAAGAGGGTTTCCTTCATGGCTAAAATACTAATCCACAGTGACAGTGCATCTTCTGCCACGAGTGTATCGAATATTTTTATTGATGAATATATGTCTGACGCAAACGGGGAATTTGTAAAGATCTACCTGTACCTGCTGCGTCTGATGAATGCCCCGGATTCCGCTTTTTCGATTTCTTCGATTGCAGATAAATTTGAACACACGGAAAAGGATGTCAAACGCGCCCTAAGTTACTGGGAACGTATGCATCTTTTACGGTTAGAATATGATACTGAGCACAACCTGACCGGTATCTGCCTGATTGATTCTGCATCCAGAGATAAAACCGGCACAGGCGATGATTTTCCGGAAAATGAAACGGCTGCGGAAACACCTGAAGCAGACAGTGTCTCCTCTTTAGAAGACACATATCATTCCCCGGATGACGGCATTTCTTCGGTAAATACAGAATCCTTCCCGCCAAAAAGGGATTACACCCGCGATGAATTAAAACAGTTTCAGGAAAATGACCAGATTGCGGAACTTCTTTTTGTCGCGGAACGTTATCTTGGACGCCCTCTCAGCCAGACGGATATGAATACTTTTATTTATTTATATGATGAGCTTTCATTTTCATCGGATCTGATCGCATATCTGGTGGAATATTGTGTCAGCAAAAACCACACCGCTATCCGCTACATCGAAGCCACGGCGCTAAAATGGGCAGAAAGCGGCATCCGGACGGTAACCGCTGCCAAACAGGAGGCAAAGATCCACAGTCCGGCTTACTATGCGGTGATGCGCTCCTTTGGCATTACAGGAAGAAATCTGGTTCCATCCGAGACAGACTATATTGAAAAATGGCGTTCCGAATATGGTTTTTCGATCGATATCATCTGTGCGGCATGTCAGCAGACCATCCAGAGCATCCACCAGCCGAGTTTTCCTTACACTGACAAAATGCTCTCGAACTGGCGTAAATTAAACGTACATACCATGGAAGATGTAAAACGTTTAAATCTTGAACATAAAGAACGCACCAAAGCATCGGCACAGGAGGCTGCCGGTCCGAAAAACAAGTTTACAAGCATCGGGCAGCGCTCCTATGAATATGATGAGCTTGAAAAAATGTTACTGACAACCAATTCAAAACATTGATACCATAGAGTAGTGTGAAAACATTGTCTTCATACTAAAACAGGCAAAAATGGAGATTAGGATAAGAACATGCCTCTGACAAATTCACAATACGATGAGATTATACGGGCATATGATGCCCGACAGTTAAAAAATGAACATGACAGGGAAGAACGGACCCGTTATGCCTACATCAAGATCCCACGTCTCCGTGAGATCGATGATGCCATTGCGACCTGCTCCGTTGCACAGGCAAAAAAGCTCTTAGACGGTGATACCATGGCTCTTAATACCCTGAAAGAACAGATTGCCTCCTACCGCAGTGAAAAAAAGGATCTTCTGAAAAAAGCAGGACTTTCTGCTGATTATCTGGAGACTTCTTACAAATGCCCGGATTGTAAGGACACCGGTTTTATCGACGGGAAACGCTGCCACTGTTTTACACAGGCTGCGATCGATTTAGTCTATACCCAGTCGAATTTAAAAAGCATCCTGCTCCGTGAGAATTTTTCCACATTTTCTTTTGACTATTATTCTGATAAAGACATAAATCCTGCAACCGGGTTATCATCTTTGGCAACAGCAAAAGATGCCGTTGCGAAATGTCATGATTTTATTGATCACTTTGATGATACATTTTCCAATCTGTACTTTTACGGAGATACCGGCATCGGCAAAACGTTTCTGTCAAACTGTGTTGCAAAAGAGCTGATGGATCACGGTCATTCTGTAATTTACTTTACGGCGTTCCAATTATTTGATATATTAAGCAAGGGTGTATTTGCAAAAGATGAGGAAGCGATTGCCGCAAATGAAAATATTTTTACCTGCGATCTTCTGATCATCGATGATCTCGGCACAGAGCTTACAAATTCTTTTACGACTTCCCAGTTGTTTTTGTGCTTAAACGAAAGGATCCTGCACCGGAAATCAACCATCATTTCCACAAACCTCGGATTGTCCCAGCTTACCGATCTGTATTCGGAGCGAATCTTATCAAGAATTATGGACAATTATGTTCTGATCAAATTATTCGGGGAAGATATCCGGATGCAGAAACGAAGACGCTGATGTTCTATAAACACAAAATACATTTTCTGCCTTCAATTAGAGCAATCTATTGAAATACATGTAAACAAATTTTTATGGAGGAACCATTCAATGCCAAACGATGAAAGAAACCTGGAAACCTTACCTGATGGAGCACTCGGTCTGATCCCGCTTGAGAGCTGCAAAGAGCTTGGTCTGAAAGTAGACAAGTACCTGGTCGGCTGGAGAGAAAAAAGACAGCATCAGCATGCATCTGATCTTGCCTTTAAAGATTACCGCCGCGATTCTTACATCATCTCTACCGCTGTTCCGCGTTTTGGAACCGGCGAAGCAAAAGGTGTGATCAAAGAGTCTGTCCGTGGATACGATCTGTACCTGATGGTCGATGTGACAAATTACAGTCTTACCTACTCCGTATGCGGCCATGAGAACCACATGTCACCGGATGACCACTATGCAGATTTAAAACGTATTATCGCAGCCGTTGGCGGTAAAGCAAGACGTATCACCGTCATCATTCCTTTCTTATATGAAAGCCGTCAGCACAAACGTACTTCCCGCGAATCTTTAGATTGTGCTTTAGCATTACAGGAACTGACTGCAATGGGTGTAGATAACATCATCACATTTGATGCACATGACCCGCGTGTACAGAATGCGATCCCGTTAAAAGGCTTCGAGACCGTACAGCCTGCTTACCAGTTCGTAAAAGGTATCTTACGCGAAGTAACCGACTTAAAGATCGATTCCGATCATATGATGGTAATCAGCCCGGATGAAGGTGGTACCAACCGTGCTGTATATCTTGCAAGCGTTCTCGGATTAGATGTCGGTATGTTCTATAAGAGACGTGATTACAGCCGTATCGTAGACGGACGCAACCCGATCGTTGCGCATGAGTTTTTAGGTTCCTCCGTAGAGGGAAAAGATGTTATCATCATCGATGATATGATTTCTTCCGGTGAAAGTATGATCGATGTTGCAACAGAGTTAAAGAAACGTAAAGCAAACCGTATCTTCGTCGTTGCAACTTTCGGACTCTTCACAAACGGTTTAGAGAAATTTGATCAGGCAGTTGCAGATGGAACGATCTACAAAGTCGTTACCACAAACCTTACCTATCAGACACCGGAACTCTTATCCAAACCATATTACATCAGCTGTGATATGAGCAAATACATCGCTTATATCATTGATACCTTAAACCATGATTCTTCCATCAGCGATCTGTTAAACCCGTATGACAGAATCGAACGTCTGGTATCTAAATACAAGGCAGAGCAGAAATAATTCATTCTGAAATATCAAAAAAGCCGGTACTTTTTCGTGCCGGCTTTTCTTATACAATGGAATGCATGTCTATAAACATTCTGGCATCAAAAAAAGAAACCATCATACACTTTTGTATAACGGTTTCTTCTTATCTCATTTCTATGTAAGTCCGTCTGGCAAACGCTCCTAAAACAGATCAACTCTTCCTGCAAACTTCTGGTTGATCACATAGTACGCTGCAAATTCTTCCGGTTTTAAATATACCTGAAGGCTCTTGATGGATGATGCTCTGTGACCATCTGCAACAAACTCATTTTTTGCTTTCTCAATCACATCTGCAACAATCGCTTCATTCCCCTGATACTGGATAAATACTTCCGGTTTTAATTCTTCTTTTGCTGCCTTTGCTGCTTTCTTTGCTGCTCTTGACGGTTTCTTTTCTCTTGCCGGTTTTGCTGTTTCTTTTGTCTCAGCTGCTGTATCTTTGACTGTCTCAGTCTTTGCTGCTGCTTTTTCTTCTACAGCTTCTTTGACTGCTGCTGTCTTTTCTGTTACTGCTGCTTTTACTTCAGATGCAGACTCTTTGACTGCTGTCTTCACATCCTGTGCTGCATTTTTTGCTGCCTGTAAAACATCACTGGCCTTCTCATTTGTCTTCGGCTCTGCTGCCTTTACCTGATTTGTTTTTTCTGCTTTGATTGCATTATTTTTTGCTACAGTTCCTTTTGCCATAATGAATTCCCTCCTCAACAAAACTTACTCACAAACTAAAAACTTCTCCATTGCGTCTAATGCTTCTTCTTCATCGCTTCCTTCAGCGACAATATTCACTGTCATACCCTTTGAAGGATTAAATGCCATGATTCCCATGATACTCTTTGCATTGATCCGGCGGTTATTGCTCTCAAGGATAATCTCACTGTCATAGCGGCAAGCCACCTGAACCAGTTCTGCAATTGGATTATCATGTTCTTTTGAAACATTCGAAACCACTACTTCTTTTCTGCTCATATTCATCCTCTTCCTCTTTTCAAGTACTTCTCAAAATATAACCCATTCGACTTTAATTTGCAATACGTCTCACTTAAATCTGTTAAAGTTCAACGAACTATTCTATGGAAGCACTGTTTTTTTATGCAGTTTTCTCTTTTTTTCATGTATTTATATTGGAAATGTATCTGTAAAACCTGCCTTTTTCTGCATTTGCTTTATTTCAGATATGTGAAGAAAACATTTCCTGCTCCTTTAAACACTTCATCTGCTTCCGTTATACTCTGTTTAAAATTGTTTCCGGATGAAGAATCAAAAATAATGACATTATTGGCATCATATCCTACCACCAGAACCGCTTCATTGCTTCCCGTCATTGCAAATACCGGATTACCGCAGCTTACATAGTAAAGGACTTCTTCCACACTGCACCCGGTCAGATCTAAAATTCTTGCATCTTTCATTGTATTGCTCAAAATATTCTTCGGTGTCTCACCGCCTGCAATCAATGCACTGACACTGATATTAATTCCTTCTTTCTCAAGCATTGCATTGATACACTGAGCAATGCTGCCGGAAGAAGCATCTTCCGCGCCGACTGCGATATCAGAGAGTGCCGGTTTGATTGCATCTCTGGAACGTTTCCAGATATACTCCTGATCCTCGCCTACTACGACTCCCATCTTTTCATTTGCCTTTGTGATCGCACCTGCCACCTGATCTGTGGTATAAACCACATCACCTTTTACATAAACATAATATTTTCCGTTACCACCCTTATCTTCAAGTGTGAGCGTGCGATCCTGCTCTAATATGGTTTCTCTCGGAGTCAGCAGTCTTGGAGCCTTTTCCCCCACATTTTCCGGCAAAGATATTTCAAACCGGGTCTCTTTACTGTCAGAACTGCTGCTTACAATGGAAACTATTTTATTTCCATCTCCCTCCCGGTTCATGATCATATCCTGATCTGCGTCCACATACGCCGTACCATTATACTGAATACGGTTTAAGTACATAGTGTAATCTTCAATATCAACCCCGGAAACATAATATCCATTTTTTTCGTATGTCTTTAAAACGGACGGCGTATCGGATGAAACATCTAAAATTTTAATCTGATACATCGGGAAGATTACATTTCCCGCAGCCTCCGTTGATACATCTGCCGCATTCGCTACGCCATATACAAAATCGTCTCCCATAAATCCAAGCGGTTTTACATACTTTCCACTGCCTTCTGTTATGGTAAATGTTTTTTCACTGGAAAAGTTGATGAGCGAAATCGTATCACTCTGTCCGTTCTGGCTGTCTTTCGTCCATGCAAAATAACGGTCGGATTCTGAAACCGCATATATTTCTTTATCCAGTCCCTTGATCAGCTCTTTCATTTCCAATGTACTAAGATCGATTCCATACACACTGCCATCGACCATCAGATATAATTCTCCGCCCTCAGTCACATACATCATCTGACCAAGTTCGGATTTCATGACCTCGTATGCCTTATCCGAAGATATGAATGCAAGTTCCTCATTTGTGTTTGAAAGACTGTCATAATGATTGACCTCAATTCCCACTTCCCCCTCATGGTTTCCGCGGTTCATATAGCCATATACGATATAATCAAGGCTTCCCGCCTCATCGATCCTGACAATTTTGATATCATGTTCCCCATAATTTTCACGGTTGTCAATTCCTTCATATCCACGGAAACTGAACACTTTTGCGAGTGTATTCTCCGTCTCATTGTAACTCCAGAGTTCGCCCTCCTGTACAAAAGCGACCGTGGTTCCCGTCTCATTCGCCTGATACTCCACATTTCCGGAGCGTATCCCAAGCTCAATATAATTGTCAAAAAAGCTTGCATTTTCCCCGCGGAAAATCTGATTCATCCGGCGTTCAAAATTGAGCAGATACATCCGGCTGCTTGTATAGCGCACTCTGTAATATTCTTCTACATTATAATATTCACTCTCGCCACCCTCACCGATACTCGTCACAACATAATCCAGCACGATCACATTATAGGTATCCGTAATTTCTTTTATGGATGGCACCGGCGTCGTTAACTGCTCTCCGTTAAAATCTGCCCATGCAAGCTGTTTTAATGAAGAATTTAATGAAACAAACTGTAATGTTGTGTTATCGCCGGTTGTTTTTTCCATATACGTTGACAGTGTTCCCGATGTCTCACTGTTGAATGTGGTATTATGAAACTCTTTTACAAATTTCAGGGATTCGTCTACATGCGCATTTGGCATTTCCACAATCCTTGTATAATAATAAATGACATCATTTCCGCTCTCTAAATTAATAAGAAGTAAATACTCTTCCCCCTCCTGAAGCAGATTCTGGATTTCAAGTTCTGCTTTGATCGTACCTTTTTTCTCATCATAGGAATTGACATCTGCATTGGCGATCAGTCTCTCCCCATCAAGGCTTCGTATTTCATAAGAGATCGCATCCACGCTTGTCTCGTATGTCTGGATCGTAACCGGAAGTTTTCTGTCTTTTCCAATCGGTGTGATCGTATCGCGCATACTCGCAGCATTCATCTTTGTATGATATCCATATAATTCATTAACTTCCTGTTCACTGCTCTCTAATGTGATGACCGGTAATGTGGCATTTTTCATTTCTGTTGTCAAATCTTCATTGACATGATTTGTCATCATACTAAATACTCCGACTGCCACAAAAAAAATGACGGTCAGTACGACTGCCTTAATTGCACCTTTCTGCACGATATTGTCTCCTTACTCTATGTGAATGAAATATCATTTTCCCTGTTAAAACCGCCATCTTTGTAATTTCTTCTGAAACCCGAAAAAAAGCGACAGATATATTGTATGCATTTTTTTTCAAATCCGCAATGCCTATCGCTGATTCTTTTTGAAATTTTAAGAAAGAGAATTAAAAAACGGGCAGTGTACCTATGACCTGCCCATTTTCTGTAACATTTGTTTTACCACCAGCGTCTGCATCTTCTGTGCCTGCAGCGCCGTCTGTACATCTCATTATTTAATAATACCCCGATCAGGCTCCGCATATCATCACGTCCTCCAGGGGGCGGTGGAGGCGGCATTCCAGGTCCCGGCGGTGGATTCATTCCGCCCCAGTACTGTTCTGCCTCAACATTCTTTTCTTCCCCTGTCACATTGCGGTAGATCCGCTCTGCCACCTGTTCTAACATCAGGCGGTCCGGATACTCGTCAAACATCAGGCTCCCCTCATACTCCATCTTGTCGCACTCATCTTCCACATAAGAAAGGATTGTCTTCACCTCTTTCGGATAAAGCTCCTTCATGCGTTCCATATCTTTTTCATATTCCATTTCCGTCAGATACAGATTCTGCATCGGATAGCTCATATAAAAAGGCATTTTCGGCACATCCATCTGCATACGGAAAAACTGTTCCTGATTATAGTCCACACATTGCTCCTGTCGCTAACATCTCTATATCATATGCGTGAGGAATACTTTTGTGCGGGTTCCATTATGCGTTAGAATTATTCAAACAAAATATTTTTGTATTTCGTATAACCTTCTTTTTTCATCTGCACGGATGCCTCTTTTTTGTCCCCTTCATGCGTAAACTCATACACATTATAAGCACCGTCACGGTAGGCAAAATCCGCTCCGTTATCCTGATAATGCAGATAAGTTCCATTGCCCGGATACACGCGCATTTTCAAGGTATCATACGGCTTTTCACCGACGTACTGTGCCAGTTCATAAGTTGGGATCATGCCTCCCTCTTTTACGAACATCGGACAGGTATCAAGCGGTGCGTCTACCATATAATACTGTCTGCCCTGATATGGTTTCTTTGTCTCATAATCATACCAGACACCTTCCGGAAGATATACGATCTTTTTCGTCTCTCCCTGCTCTAAAACAGGTGCAGCTAAAAGATTTTCTCCGACTAAAAATTCACCGTTTAAGTTCCAGACTTCCGGATCATTCTCATAATGTAAAACCAGAGGACGCATAATCGGCAGTCCGGTCAGTTCACATTCGCGGAACAGATCATACAGGTATGGAAGTAACTGATATCTTAATTCCACAAATTTGCGGTAGATGCGGATCGTCTCCTCATCAAACTGCCATGGCTCCTGGAATGTACTTCCCATGGAAGAATGGTTACGGAACAGTGGGGAAAATGCACCAACCTGAACCCAGCGGCACATTAATTCCGGTGTACAGTCTGCACCAAATCCGCCGACATCCGTTCCCGCAAATGCAATTCCGCTCATACCGAGATTGCAGAGCTGTGGAACCGCCATTCTAAGATGTGCCCAGAGGCTCTGGTTATCTCCGGTCCATACGGTAGAGTATTTCTGTGTTCCTGCATAACATGCTCTTGTGATCACGAACGGTCTTCTTCCATCGGCTTCCTTTAATCCTTCATAAGTTGCCTTTGACATCAGATGTCCATAAACATTATGCATTGCCGCATGATCTGTCTTTTGATCCTCATCCGTAAAAACGACATCCTGTGGAAGTTCTCCACGGAAACTTGCAGGCTCATTCATATCATTCCATGTTCCTCGCACACCAAGATCCACTAAGAATTTCTGATTTTCTGCCCACCATTTTCTTACATCCGGCTTTCCAAAATCAGGATATACCGCTTCGCCCGGCCATACTTCATTGACGTATACTTCCCCTTCCGGTGTTTTTGCAAAATAATCATTCGCGATTCCCTCATCATACTTTGCATATCCCGGATCTAATTTCACACCCGGATCAATGATGCAGACAACCTTAAAACCATCCTCTGCGATCTCTTTTATGATTGCACCCGGTGCTCCAAACCCCTTTTCATTCCAGGTAAATACGCGGTACCCATCCATATAATCGATATCAAAATGGATCGTATCACATGGAATCTGCAGTTCTCTGTATTTGTGTGCCACACGTCTGATATCATCAGCTGACATATAGCCCCATCTTGACTGATGATGTCCTAATGTCCAAAGCTGCGGCAGAGGGGTTCTTCCGGTCAGATAAGTATAGCCTTCCACAATATCCGTCATTTTTTCCCCGGAAATAAAATAATAATCGAGATTTCCGTTCTCTGCACTGTAATAATAGCAGGCGCTGTTCTCTTTTCCCAGATTGACATGTGATCTGTAAGTGTTGTCAAAGAACATTCCAAATACACCCGCATCTTTTAATGTGATCAAAAACGGAATGGATTTATACAATGCCTTAAAATCGTCCGTGTGTGCCTGTGGCAGATCGGAATTCCAGTTTTCATATTCATAATTTCTTTTATTTAAAACGCCTGTTTTATCTCCGAGTCCATAGAACTTTTCATCCCCGCTCATCTGCTTTACGACCATAACAGGATCTTCTTTTTCACCCTCCGCAGATACGGCATGTCCCTCAGACTCTAACGTTGCAAGTGCTTCATCGCTTAATTTCTTTTTTTTCTTTCGCTCTCCCCTGAAATCTGCACATAAAAGTGTACCGTCTTTTTTATAAAAATCGATCAAAAAATCATCGTATACTTTGGCTGTCAGCTTATCTGTTTTAATCTGTACTGCTCCGCCTTCCTCAGAGACATCTACGGTAACCGGAAGTCTTTTATCTCCCTCAATTGCTTTTGAACGGTGGTCTTTCGACTGGTACGGAACAAATACATTCATGATCGTGTCCGTGACTGCCGTGACATACGCCGTTCCATGTTCAAATTCAAATTCTACTGTACTTCCATTGGTCTGATAAGAAAGTTTTTTTCCTAACATATGCTTCTCCATTTCTATTTTTACATTTTTGCAATGTCCTGTAATTCCTGTAACAGTTCAAGATCCGACTGCTGCACCTTCATGTTCGTCGTGATCGGTTCCTCACCCGGTTTTGTCACGGTAATCTCAATGATTGTTCCCTCCGTGATGCCGGTGGAAAATACTGCGTTTAGAAATGCAGCAAATTTCGGGTGATTTGCCGTGAATTTATTTTTTGCATTCATGATCTTCATTATTGATGCCGGATTTATCATCGCTTTTCTCCTTTTCCTGTGTGGGGGTGGTTATATTACTTTAGTACGGTTATTATACTATAAGATGGCGGGTTTGTCCCGAAAATTTACGAAATTTATTTTTACAAATTTGGGGGAAAAGGTGTATCGGTGTGTTGTGAATGGCAGATTCCCCGGCACCTTAGGAAAGCACCGGAAATCTGCATACATTCTATTCTACTAAATACTCTCTTCAATTTTGTTTTTGTGCGTTTTCGACGAACTGCATATCTACCAGTTCATCGTACTGATAGGTACCCTGATATACATCGGATGCAATGGATACTTCCATATCATTTTTTACTGCCTCCGGTGTGATGATTCCATCGACACTCCAGAGTCCATCTTTATAGGCACGGTCGATCGCTGCTTCAATGTCTTCGGCCGGTGTGGTTGGAAATTCCTTTCCGGCAGCGCGGACCGCAGTTTTTTTATCCTGTGCAGCAGAAAGCGATTTTAACATTGCATTGACAAAGTGCTGTACTGTCTCCGGGTCATTCCGGATGGTTGACTGTGACACACTGAGTACGGAGTAAGCGTAGTCTCCAAGATCTGTAAACTGGTAAAATGCATCCGTCCATACACCTGATTTCATACCGTCAACAATCTGTGGTTCCGCTGCCCAGGAGATATCTGCCTGACCGCTCTGTACCACGGCAACTGAGGTGGACATATCTGCCGGTTCCACCATCACTACATCCTTATCCGGATCAAGTCCAATTGACAGTAAAAGATAGCGCACACACAGATTCGGGCTGCCGCCAAATCTGCCGGAGTTGATCTTTTTTCCTTTGAAATACTGTGCAAGTTCTTCATCTGTATTTCCTGTGTATTCCTCGCCAACTGCCGCACACAGATACACATTAGCGCGGTTCACACAGTTGCAGACAGCAATCACCGGATCCGGGCAGTTCCCGGATGCATTCGGAATTGCATTTGAATCCACTCCACCGATTACTCCCCACGCATCCCCGCTCATCACCGACGTCACATGCGAGCCGCCCGTAGCCTGGATCACCTCCACATCAAGGCCTTCCTCCGCAAAAAATCCCTCCTGCTGCCCGATATAAAGTGGAAGATACCCGATCGAATGTAACGGCTCCGCAATCACGATTTTTTTGAGTTCCACACTCTCCTGCTGCGTTTTTCTTCCACTGCATGCTGTCGCAAATAAACTTGCTGCAAATACAACGTAAGCCAAACAACTGAACAATTTTCTCTTTAACATTTTCCTTTTAAACATTTCGACCCATTTTCACTTTTTAATATAATATGGACTCAGGTGCCCAAAGGTGTATCACAACATAGCGGCTGGTGTCCTCCTCACGCCTTACGATAAATCGCCAGATGTTCCGTCATCCATTTTTCCAGTTCCACCACCGCAAAATACATCACCATCGCAAGCAGCGACAGAACGATCACACCAACCCACACTAACGTGGTATCCAGAATAGTTCCCGCATAAATGACCATTCTGCCAAGTCCGTGCCCCGATGCGATAAATTCGCCGACGATTGCTCCCGCAAGCGCCAGTGAAATATTGATCCGGAGGTTTCCAAGCATCCACGGAAGCACTGCCGGAACCACGACTTTTCCAAACACCTGCCATCTGGCAGCCCCCAGAGAATAAAGTAAGGTTTCCATCGACTCATCCACATTCTCCACCCCGCTGACCGTTGCAAGCGCACAGGATATTACCGTCATTAAAAATGCCAGCATCACTTTAGATGAAAAACCGATTCCAAACAGTACAATTAAAATTGGTGCAAGTGCCAGTTTCGGAATTGCATTAAACATCACAAGATACGGCTCAAAAATCTTTGCAAACGTCTTTGACCACCAGAAGGACAATCCTAAAACTGCGCCGCCCAATGTTCCCGCTAAAAAACCGCCGATCGTGGACATCGAGGTAAAGTAGATATCATATGCAAGATTTTTCTCTTTCCACTGTACGATCGCAGTCTGTGCGATCAGGGACGGTGAGCTCCAGTAATAGTCATCGATCCACCCCAGACGTGCACTTATCTCCCAAAACAGCAGGATGGCGACCCCAAGCAGGATACGTCCTGCCCTTATCCCTTTTTTCTGTTTTCTCCGGTGTTTTTCTTCCCGCCTGTCTGCCTGCATCGCCAAAACGGATTTAGGTTCATAATACTCCACCTCATACGCTTCTTTTTTCATCACTCATCCCTCCCATCAAGTGCTGTTTCAGATCCCAGAAATCTGTCTCCAGCATATCTTCCTGTTTTCTTGGCCGTTTCAAATGAACGGTAATTTTTTCTTTCACATACCCCGGACGACCGGAAAATACATAGATGATATCTGACAGATAAATTGCCTCATCCATATCATGTGTCACAAATAAAACCGTCTTATGAAAATCTTCCCAGATCTCTAACAGCCAGTTCTGCATAGACTGTCTCGTCTGCGCATCCAATGCACCAAACGGTTCATCTAACAGGATAATTTCCCTGTCATACAAAAGTGTGCGGAGGAGCGCCGCTCTCTGCCTCATTCCACCGGACAGCTCGCACGGATAATTTTTCTCAAATCCCGAAAGTCCGTACTTTTCCATCAGTGGCAGTGCCTGTTTTCTCGCTTCCCGCTTCGGCACGCCCTTTATCTCAAGTCCCAAAATAATATTGTCGATGATCGTACGCCACGGGAGAAGCATATCTTTTTGCAGCATATATCCAACGTAACCTTTTTCCCCTAAAATGCTTTTCTCTCCAATCGTAATATCTCCCGATGTCGGCGGCAGAAGTCCCGCCACAATATTAAATAACGTCGACTTCCCACACCCGCTCGGCCCAATGATCGACACAAATTTTCCATGCGGTATCAAAATATTGACCGGACGGAGAACCTGACGCATCTCTCCATTATTATAAAAACTTTTTGTAATGCCCGAAATTTTTATATCATGAAGCGATGCTTCATGATCGTGATCTACACTCGCTTCGCTCGGCAGTCTTTTTATATCATAAGCCATACTGACAGCTTCTTTAATCTATTCTTATTCTAATATATTCCGGTCTGGTACACTTTGACATATCGTTCTGAAAACAAGAAAATCCGGAAACAAAGATTTCTCTCCATTTCCGGATTTCTGTCAAACATATTTTATTTTACGCGCAGAATCTCTCCTGCTTACAGCATTTTCTTTTTCTTAAAATAAATGATCTCTCCCGCAATGATGCAGATGCTGACTACAATAACGACCGGATACGCATATTTCCATCCGAACTCCGGCATATTTGGAAAGTTCATGCCATACCATCCGGCAATCAGGGTCAGTGGGAGAAATATCGTCGTTACTACCGTTAAGATACTCATGACCTTATTCTGCTGTACATCGATCAGTGACTGGTATAACTCACGGATCTGTACTAAATATTCCCGCAAGAGTTCCACATGATCATGCAGGCGTTCCACACGGTTCGCATAAAGCTGCCAGAGCGATCGCTCCTTGTCTGTCAGTATCTGTCCGAAATCACTCTGCATGGCATCTGCCAGATTGACAAGCTGCTCATAATATGCATGATATGCCGAAAAACGTTTCCTGTACTGCAGAATGATCTCATAGAAATGCTCCGGGATCTTTTTTAAAAGCTCTTCCTCAATGGAGGCTAATTTTTCCTCCTGCTGCTGCAGATAGATCACATCATCCTCGATCAGCATCTCAAAAATCATAACGAGGAACTGATGCATGCTGCACTCTGTGGGTATAATTTTTTCCAGCCTTCCAAGACACGTCTTTAGGAAACTGCCATCCTCGATCAACAGCAGTTCTTCGCCTCTCAGATAAAATCCAAATACGATATACGTCACTCTGCCCTTTAGGGCACGCGGTATCTTCATCGTCCCAAACAGGCAGTCCCCGTAACTTTCTGCCTTGCAGTACTGTACCGGATTCATGCTGCGGAACAAATTCCGTTTATGTGGATACGCACCCTCTAATTCCTTAAACTCAGACAATTCCATCAGACAGATTTTCTTTTCACTGTTTAGATAATATTCCTGCATATTTTATTTTACCAATTTTGCGATCACTTTCACCAGATCCTCGATATTGGCACCGGAAGTATTGATGCACAGGTCATAATTTAACTTCTCGCCCCAGGTCTGTCCGGTAAAGAACTGATAATATTTGGAACGTCTCTTATCCACATCCTGAATATGACGTCTCAGCTCTTTGTCTGTAAAATGTTCCTGCTCCGGTGCACGCTTTCTGCATCGCTCCATGCGCGATTCCATATCTGCATAAATAAACAGGCGCAGCGGCTTTTTGTCGCGCAGGATATAATCTGCACTTCTTCCGACGATCACACAGTCTGATTTCTCCGCGAGTTCCTGTACTAACAGGCTCTGTTCTCTGTAAATCGCATTGTTCTGTTCCATCACAGGATCCGCGCCCATATAAAAAGTTCTCCCGATTGTGATCGGCATCAGGGCAGTCGGACCATTTTCCATTACATGCTGCACATAACCTTCTGCAAGTTCGGTTCTCTTTGCAATCTCTGTTATAATCTCGTTATCATAATAGGCAATTCCCAGTTCATCGGAAAGTCTCTTTCCAACCTCTCGTCCGCCACTGCCAAATTCACGTCCGATTGTTATAATTTTTCCCATATGTATCATCTCCTGATTCATCGTTTTCTATAAATAAACTATAACACTTTCCCGCGTTAACGTCCAATTCTATTTTCTAATCAACACTTTTTAATGATTCCGTCATGCTGATCGCATCGATCTTCTTTCGCATCAGCCGGTCCACAAACCAGGTAAACACCAGAGTCAGCACCACGCTGTATACAAAGCTGACCGGTTTTACATGTACATCAAAGGCTACCATATCCACGACGATCTGACTCATGACAAACCGGTGCAAAAATACACCAAGCACAAGCCCTGCAAGTGCGCCGAGAAATGTCAGGATCGTATTTTCCCGGAACACATATGCGGCTGTCTCATTTTCGTAAAACCCGAGCACCTCGATCGTTGCGATCTCGCACACACGCTCCGTAATATTAATATTTGTCAGGTTATATAAAACGATAAAAGCAAGTCCCGCTGCACACAAAATAATGACCACAACGATCAGATCCATACTGCCCATCATGCTTGAAAAACGTTCCATGTCATCCTGTGAAATATTGACCGCTGCCACATCCGACATTGCCATCAGGGATGTTCCAAGCAGATGTGCATTTGTGCCCTCAGAAACACACACAAATGCGTTTTTGTATTCCGGTTCCGTTTTCATCTGTTCTTCATAGGTATCCGCAGACAAATAGACATAATTATATACAAAATTTTCACACAGCCCGCTTACCGTCACGGATATGGTTTTCATGTCGGAATCCTGCAGCGTCACGGTATCTCCGGTCTTTATCCCAAGTTCATCTGCCACTTTTGCGGAAATAACCGCCTCTCCCTTTTTCGGGAATGTGATCGGTACTCCTTTTTCCGTATGCAAATTGACAAACGGCGTCATATCCGAATCCGGATCTGCAATGATAAGGCTGACGGATTTTGTCTTTTCACTGCCAACTAAATCCATGCTCTTTTCTGCCACAAACGCAGATTTTTCCACACCGTCCTGTTCTTTGCTTTCCAGTTCACTTTTTTGCTCCGGTGTGACGGACGATGAATAAGCCACACCGATATCATAGGTCTGGATCTGCGTATACTGCTGCGTCACAATTCCCGTCACAGAATCCCTCACCCCAAATCCGGTCACCAAAAGTGCGCTGCATCCGCTGATGCCTGCGACCATCATGAAAAACCGCTTTTTATACCGGAAAATATTCCGCATGGAAACCTTCTGCAAAAATTTAAGCCTCTTCCATACAAACGGTATATATTCAAGGAATACACGTTTCCCGGCTTTCGGTGTTTTCGGACGCATCAGCTCTGCCGCAACCTCCGTCAGTTCGCGGCGGACAGACACAAAGGTTGTACCGATAGAACAAAGCAGTGATACGATCACGGAAATGACTGCTAATTTCCAGTCAAACACATAAACCAGGGAATCCATCTTATAGAGCATGCCGTATGCATACCAGATCACTTTCGGGAATAAAAATGTCCCAAGTGCAAATCCAGCCACACATCCGGTCAGCGCCGCGGAGCCGGAATAAAACATATATTTTGCCATAATGGTATGTTCACTGTAGCCGAGTGCCTTTAACACACCGATCTGTGTCCGCTGTTCCTCCACCATACGGTTCATCGTCGTCACACACACAAGTGCCGCTACCAGAAAGAAGAAGATCGGAAATACATCGGCAACTCCGTCCACGATACCGGAATCGCTCTCAAAGCAGACATACCCAACATTGGTATCGCGTCCGAGCACATAGGTATCAGGATCTTTTAATTCCTTTAAAGTTTTCTCGCCATCACTGATCTTTTTCTCCGCTTTTTCTATTTCCTCATTGTAAGTTGAAAGTCCGTCCTCATATTCCTTTTTCCCATCTTCATACTGCGTTTTCGCATCAGATAATTCTGCTTCCTTTTCTGCTATCTGTGTTTTGGACTCTTCCAACTGTTTTTTCGCTTTTGCAATGGCGCTCTTTCCGCTCTCGATCTGCTTTTGGGCTTCCGCGATCTGCGCTCTTCCGTCTGCAATCTGTGCCTTTGCATCTGCAATCTGTGATCCTGCATCCCCTAATGCATCTCCAGAAGAAAAACTGCCTGCCGCACCATTTCCCTGATCTCCATTTTCGGAAAAAAGCCCCTCAGAAATTCCGTTCAATGCTTTCTGGATCTGTCCGACTCCCTGCGCATAACCGATTCCAAGTGCAACTTCCGCCTGATCTAACTGTGTCTCTTTCTCCTGAATCGCCTTTTCTGCTTCCGTCAGTTCTGCCTCTTTTTTTTCTAATTCATCCGGGGCATATTCCAATTTTTTCTTTGCATCTGCAAGCTGCTTTTCGCCGTCTTCGATCTGGCTTTTTGCATCTTCTAATTGTTTTTTTGCATCATCAAGCTGGCTCTTTGTCTCCTCTTTTTTCTCTGCAAGCTGTTTTTTTCCATCTGCAAGTTTTGTCTCTGCCTCCGAACGCACTGTCTGATAACGCTCTGCTGCAAGATCCTCCGTCAGTGCTTCCCACGCATCCTGTTTTTGTTCTATGTAAGCATCATATTCTTCACTGTACAAAGGAAAATCGCAGGCAAATTTCACATAAACTTCCGTATAATAATCGTCTGCAAATCCTTCCGGCAAAAGATAGACAAATCCGCTCACCCTGCCGTTGCCAAGCGACGTACTTCCGCGCTCAAACTGCGAATACAGAGGAGACTGCACGATTCCGGTGATCTTATACTCGCGGTTTGAAAAATGTTCCAGATCGTCCTCGTCATTGCCGTCGGACAATTTGATCGTTTTTCCAATCATGGATACGCCGTAAAGATTAGAGTCCACCACGCACTCCCCTGCATTTTCCGGCAATTCGCCGTCCACAAGCACCAGCCGGTTAACATCCTCTGTGATGCTGTGCATTTTTAGCACGCGCTCTTTGCCGCCGCTCTCACAGATAATGTCAAACGTGACTGCTCCCTCTGCCGCTTTTACATCTTTTTGTTTTTTTATGGTCTCTACTTCATCCTCGGAAAAACCGACCGTGGAGATCAGGCGATAGTCGTAAAGAGCTGTCTTATCAAAATAACGCTGCGCCGTTTTTAACATGGCAGGCTGTGTGACCTTCAGTCCTGCAAAAAATCCGACACCCAATGCAACGATCGCCAGGATAGCGAGAAAACGGCCGAGACTTTCCTTTATTTCCCTGAATGTTGATTTCCAAATCATTGATCTCATAACCGTCTACCACTCTATATCTGCAATGTCTACAATGTGTTCATTTTTTTCCATGGAAACGACTGTGCCGCTCTTTACCGTGATGATGCGGTCCGCCATCGCTGTAAGTGCCTGGTTATGCGTGATGACCACGACTGTTTTTCCATTTTCGCGGCAGGTGTCCTGCAATAATTTTAAAACCGCTTTTCCGGTATTATAATCGAGAGCTCCGGTCGGCTCATCGCAGAGCAGAAGTTTCGGGTTTTTTGCAAGCGCACGCGCGATCGCGACACGCTGCTGTTCTCCACCGGAAAGCTGTGCCGGGAAATTTAACAGACGGTCTTTCAACCCGACTTCCTCAAGCACTGTCGGCGCCGGAAGCGGATCTTTACAGATCTGCGCCGCAAGCTCTACATTTTCAAGTGCTGTCAGGTTCTGCACGAGGTTGTAAAACTGGAACACAAATCCGATGTCGAAACGCCGGTATGAGGTGAGCTGTTTTTTGTCATAGTTTGAGATTTCCTGTCCGTCTAAGAATACCTGTCCGTTGGTTAAGGTATCCATTCCTCCTAATATATTTAAAATCGTCGTTTTGCCGGCACCGGATGCACCGACGATGACGCAGAATTCTCCTTTTTCGATCTCAAAATTGACGTCATGGAGGGCGGTGATGTCGAGTTCGCCGGTGTGGTAGATTTTGCCGACGTTGGAAAATGTTACGAATGATGGCATTGGTGGTGTCCTCTCTGGTGGGGTGTAGAAACGATAAGGTTTTGTTGGCGGGCCTGCCTGCGGAACTTTACCGTTTCTGCATCTTTGTTGTTCGGTATTGTGTATTGTTGCTATAGCAAGTGTAGACCGTCAGGGATTATTTTGCAAATAAAATGTTTCTAAAAAATCCGGCAGTTCCTTCGATACATCATCCGCAAATCCGTTGACGATCATGGAGCGCGCCTCAGACCATTTTCCACGCATCTGCGTTTTCGGGCGCACATAAGTCTCAATATGGTCCATGTCCAGCCCGTCGATCGGCGGTCCTCAGTCCGGGATCTGCATCTGTCTGTAAATCTGCAGTGATTTCATCCGGAACTCACGCATCCATACCGGATCATCCTTTTCGTCCGAGATTTTTTGCACAATGTCCTCGGTCAGCCCTGCCTGCATAAAAAGAACGCCAAAAGCCATCCCTGACCTTTCGCGTTCTTTCCATGAGATAGAGGAGAAAATAAACTATAATGTGCGTAAATTCCTTATTTTACATTAAATGCACCCATTCCCGGATACACTGCTGCATTTCCAAGTTCTTCCTCTATGCGGAGAAGCTGGTTGTATTTTGCAACACGCTCAGTTCTGCTCGGTGCACCGGTCTTGATCTGGCAGGTATTTAATGCCACTGCAAGATCTGCAATCGTGGTGTCTTCCGTCTCGCCGGAACGGTGGGAAGAAATTGCCGTATAACCTGCTTTGTGAGCCATCTTGATTGCCTCTAAAGTCTCGGATACGGAACCAATCTGATTTAACTTGATCAGAATGGCATTGCCGCAGCCGTTGTCGATACCTTTTTTCAGGCGCTCCGTATTGGTTACAAACAAATCGTCTCCGACAAGCTGTACCTTATCACCAAGTTCTTTGGTCAGAAGTTTCCAGCCTTCCCAGTCTTCCTCGTCAAGTGCATCCTCGATGGAAATGATCGGGTATTTTTCAACCAGTTTCTTCCAGTGTTCGATCAGCTCTGCGGAAGTAAACTCGGTGCCTGCCTTCGGAAGTTTGTAGAATCCTTTTCCTTTTTCGCTCTTCCACTCAGAGGAAGCTGCATCCATGGCGATCCGGAAATCTCTGCCCGGCTCATATCCTGCGTTTTTCACAGCATCTAATATGTACTGGATTGCTTCTTCATCGGATGCAAGATCCGGTGCAAAACCACCCTCATCACCAACAGAGGTTGCAAGTCCCTTGCTCTTTAACAGAGCTGCAAGCGCATGGAACACCTCTGCACACCAGCTGAGTGCCTCTTTAAAACTCGGTGCACCGACCGGCATGATCATGAACTCCTGCACATCTACTGTATTTGCCGCATGAGCACCACCATTTAAAATATTCATCATCGGAACCGGCAGACGGTTGCCTGAAATGCCGCCTAAGAAACGGTAAAGTGGAATATCCAGTGAGATGGAAGCTGCGCGTGCCGCTGCAATCGACACTGCTAAGATCGCATTTGCTCCCAGTTTTGATTTATCCTTTGTTCCGTCCGCTGCGATCATCGCTGCATCCACTGCATAAATGTCGCTGGCATCCATTCCGATCAGTCTGATTGCCATGATGACGATGTATTCCGTTGGCATGAAGAAAATGGGGCCTTACTACATGGCCGGACAAAAGATGAACAATACCATTATTGAGTACATTAACGGTATGGAAGTTGTCAAGGTATTCAATAAGGACGCAGATTCCTATGAGCGGTTCCGCAAAGATGTATCAGATTATCGGGACTATACTCTGGCGTGGTACAAGGCGGCGTGGCCGTGGATGGCAATTTACAGCAGTCTGCTTCCATGCACCATTATTCTGACTTTGCCTGTTGGCGCATGGTTCGTTCTCTCTGGCTGGTCTACTCTGCCTAATTTGATCTTGGTACTGTGTCTTTCTTTAAGTATTGGTATGCCGCTGCTGAAATCTCTCGGTTTCCTGCCTACCATGCCCCAGCTCAACTATAAAATTTCTGCATTGGAGCAGGTGTTGGATGCGCCAGAGCTCCAGCAGACAGAAGATGCGTTCCACGGGAAAGATGACACCATTACTTATGACCATGTTTCTTTCGCTTATCAGACCACACAGCCCGGCCCGGATGGAAAGCCTGTTGTAATTGAGGATGAAGTTCTCCATGACATTTCCTTTACGGCAAAAGCTGGACAGAAAACAGCCCTTGTTGGTGAATCTGGCTCCGGCAAGAGTACATTAGCGAAACTGCTGATTCACTATTATGACCCACAGAAAGGCAGTATTTCCATCGGTGGACAGAAATTATGCGATATGAGCCTTGAAGCACTGAACAGCCGTATCTCCTATGTGGCGCAGGATCAATACCTGTTCAACACCTCTCTGCTCGAAAACATTCGGCTTGGTCGGCTGAACGCAACGGATGAAGAAGTGGTGGAGGCCGCAAAGAAAGCTCAGTGTATGGAGTTCCTTGAGAAACTTCCGCAGGGTATTCATTCGATGGCTGGTGATGCAGGAAAAATGCTATCCGGCGGTCAGCGCCAGCGTATTTCTCTGGCAAGGGCAATCTTAAAGGATGCTCCTATTGTGGTGCTTGACGAGGCAACTGCCTATGCCGATCCTGAAAACGAAGAAAAGATGGAGGCCGCCATTGCAGAGCTTGTAAAAGGTAAGACCCTTGTGGTTATTGCACACAAATTACCAGCCATTATGAACGCAGATCAGATTTGTGTTATGGATCACGGAAAGCTGGTTGCAACGGGCAAACATCAGGAGCTGATCCAGTCCTGCCCAGAATATCAAAAGTTGTGGAAAGCGGCACAGGACAGCGCCGAGTGGAAAGTACATACTGCAAAGGAGGGGAAATAAATGTTTGCTTTGTTTTCAAGAATATTGAAACTTTCCGGCCGTTATAAGAGCCGTATTCAGGGCGCATTTGTTTGTGCGTTTCTGGAATCCATTCTGTCCAAAATGCCGATTTTTCTGGCCTTTGTGGTTTTGAGTGGATTTGCAAATAAGACAATTACCGGGCAGACTTGTCTTTATGTGGGACTTGGCCTTGTCGCTATTGTGCTGGTTCAGATGCTCGTCCACTATCTTAGTGACAGCCTGCAAAGTGCAGCGGGATATTTGATGTTCGCTGACAAGCGTATCGAATTGGGCGGCCATCTGAGGAAACTTCCAATGGGATACTTCACTTCCGGCAATATTGGCAAGATCAGTTCAGTCCTCAGTACCGACATGGTGTTCATTGAAGAAGTTGCTATGAGTACGCTGGGAAACATGATGAGCTATCTGCTGTCCTCGCTGGTTTTGCTGGCGTTCATGTTTTATCTGAATTGGCAGCTTGGCTTGATCGCTGCGATAGTTACTATTTTGGCATGGCTGGTATCTAAGGGGATGAACAAAGTTTCCCTGCGAGAAGCAGCAGGCCGTCAGGAGCAGAGCGAACGGCTGACCGATGCGGTGCTGTCTTTTGTGGAGGGCATTGGTGTTATTAAGAGCTATAACCTGCTTGGAGAAAAATCCGAAGAACTGTCCGGCAATTTCAAGCGTTCCAGAAATACATCGCTTGACTTTGAACAGAAAATGACCCCGTGGACAATGGGGCTGAATATCCTTTACGGTATTGGTATTGCGGCAATTTTCGGCCTGTCTATTGTGTTGGAACAGAGCGGTGCGCTTTCTTTGGCTTATGTGTTGGGTGTTCTGCTATTTGTATTTGATCTTTTTGGCCCGTTGAAGGCTCTCTATGGAGAAGCATCCAGACTAACCGTTATGAACGCTGCCCTTGATCGTATTGAAGCGGTATTGGATGAACCGGAACTTTCCGACAACGGCAAGCAGCATATTCCGGCTCAGGCACAGCCGGGACAGCCGGAAGTCCTGTTCAACGATGTTACATTTGCTTATCAGGATAAAGAGGTTCTGCATCATATCAGTTTTGCCATGAAGAAAAATTCTATGACAGCACTGGTTGGGCCATCCGGTAGTGGTAAGTCCACCATTGCAAACTTGCTGGCGCGACTTTGGGATGTAAAATCTGGCAATGTGACGATAAGGGGCGTGGATATTCGCAATGTACCTCTGTCGGAATTGATGGATCAGATCAGCATGGTATTCCAGCGCGTGTATCTGTTTCAGGACACCATTTACAACAATATCATCATGGGAAAGCCGGATGCCACGGAAGAAGAAGTCTATGAGGCTGCCAGAAAAGCCCGCTGCTATGATTTCATTATGGCTCTGCCTGATGGGTTCAAAACGGTGGTTGGCGAAGGCGGTGCGACACTCTCTGGGGGCGAAAAGCAGCGCATTTCGATTGCTCGCTGTATCCTGAAAGACGCGCCTATCGTCATTTTGGACGAAGCTACCGCAAGTGTGGATACAGACAATGAAAGCTATATTCAGGAAGCTATTTCCGAATTGGTGAAAGGAAAGACCCTGCTTGTAATCGCTCACCGCCTAAATACCATCCAGAACGCCGATCAGATTTTAGTTATAGACAACGGCCAGATTGCACAGCAAGGAACCCATGAGGAACTTTTGAAACAGCCCGGTATCTATCAGGATTTTGTCAATATCCGAAAGAGTGCGGCTGGATGGAGTCTTGCTTAATGGCGAAAGGAGCTGCCTATGAAACTTCATACTGCCGGAGAGGATTATTTGGAGGCCGTGCTTATACTCCAAAAGAAGCTCGGTATGGTGCGCTCTGTGGATGTTGCCCGGTACATGGAAGTTTCAAAACCCAGCGTATGTTACGCAG
>OHXW01000145.1_pt1 | contig 23569 bp, 19 predicted proteins | sample 1580031 | NCBI WGS metagenome assembly OHXW01 (sample SAMEA3882523, study PRJEB24775) | human gut metagenome | biome: human-associated habitat; feature: intestine environment; material: feces | place: Netherlands | collected 2009/2010
TTGAGGAATATGCATAAAATCGACTTTTATTTTAGGATTTTCTTTTTCAAAATCATCTAAAACGTTTTTCAATATTTTTGTTTCAGATTCAGAACCCCAAGAAGCAAATTGTATGGTAGTTTTTACAGGAATATTATTGTTGCGTTTTATAAAATTTGCACAACAAAAAATACTCACTCCGATTATTAAACTAATTCCTATAATTATTTTTTTCATTATTAACAAAAATTTTGACTAAAGTTAGATTTCAACAAGTGTGCCCATTTTTTCTTTTGAAACATCTACAAGACATTTGAAACCATCAACTTTTACAATATAAACTGAACCATAATCATGTCTTACTTGAATAGGTTTATTCACAATATAATCAAATTTCTTTAAAATAACTGTATCATTGTTGTTTCTTCCAACAAGGGCAGAAACTCCATCTATATTAACGAGGTAAAAACCTTTATTATCATCAATATTATAACCTGATTTTACAATTACACCGTTTGCATAATTAGATGAATTTGATTTGAGCATCGGATTAGAAACTCTTGATATAGGGTTGGTAGCTCCTGAACGATTTGCATTTGCAGATGTTCCAACTTGAGATAAGGTATCTGCAATCATAGATGATTTTTCTTGTTCAGAATCTAAAATTGATAAATACTCATCAAGTGAAGATAATAAGTAATTTTCATTTTGTTTTTCCATTTTCATTTCCCCATTATTAGTCAAATATTTGTTTTCGGTAATTGCCTTTAACAAATCAGGCATTTCTGCATTAGAATTATTTGAACTTGAACTTCTTTTTGTCACACTCAAAGGTGAATTTTTTAATTTAACAAATTTACCTTCTTCCATTTTCTGAGATGATTTTTTAGTTGAAATAATATTTCTGTTTGCTTCTTTTAAATTCAAAGATTTACCAAAAGATTTCAATTTCACATTATTAATTGAATTCATAATAGCATCATCTTCAGACATCAAAGCATTCATAACATCTGCAGGCGGTTCCAAGCTAGGAGTTTGAGACAACGCATGTTCCATTTGTGAAATTTTTGCCTGCAATTTTGAATTTATGTTTGCTTCTTTATTTTCCGGTATATTATTGATACTGTCCAAAACAGTCTTCAAATTCTTTGTAGAAGCAGGTTTTGGCACTACTGTATTATTAGAAACCATTTTTTGTTTATTAACAGGTTTTTGGCTTTCAATTTTTGGTTCAATAATAGCTTTTTTTGTACCTGAAAGGTCTGTAACATAAGAAACATCTTTAGTTTGTGGCTTTTGATTGATTTGATTATCTTTTTCAGTATAAGTTTTAAATCTTTCCTGCCAATTTAGCCCTTCAGCATTCATAATATTCTGATATTCACGCTTAACCATTCTACGTTTATTTTTCTCTGATAAATCAAAGAAACTTGGAGTTTCAGGTGTATGCTTAATTGATTTTTTCAAAATTTCTTTCATCAATAAGAATAACAACACACCGGAACCTGCCATTAACCAAATTGGTAAATGGTTTGGAGTTGAAGATTTTTTATCATGAGGTTCAGTTTTTTCAGAATTGCTATCAGCAACAACCGGTGTATTTTTCTCATTTAGATTTACTACCGGAGTTGGATTTTCCTTAACAATATCATGTACAACCCTTGGTTCTAAATCAATTTGACGTTTGCCTTGTTCGTCAAATTTCATTTTTGGTACGTAATTGTCAATTTGTTCAGTAGCTTTTGGCTGAACATTATTCTGAACTGTAGGTTTCGGGGTTTCTGTTTTAATCTTTTTAGGTTCAACTTTGGGCTTCACCGGCTCTGATTTTGCTTTTGGCACAGATATTGGAGTGAAACTAATTTTTGGGGTTGTTTTTTCTGTAGTTTTTGATTGTGCAGGTTTATTATTTTGTGGCTGCACAGTAGTGTTTTGTTTTTGAACTGCAGGTGTTGTATGTTCTTGAGCTTTTGGTTTTGGCTGTTCAACTTTTTTTGCAGCATCTTGAGAACTTACATGTGATACGGGTTTCACGTTATTATTTTGAGCAATCAATGCTTTATAATCTTTCTGAGCTTGAGTCAGCGGAGAAGATTTTTTCATATAAGTTCTTATATTAATAGGTTTTGTGGTTTCAAAGGTAATCTTTGTATAACCGCCAATACCATCATCAACATTTTTAACATTAACATTGGTAACTAAATCTTTTACACCGCCAATACCCGGTGTTGCAGTACCAACTCCTGACACATTCGGCAGTAATATTACGTAGCGATTGTTAGATTTTCGTGTTACTACAGAATTATTTGAATCACCGGTTGTGTAAAAAGTAACATCAATAGCATCTGCAGCAGCAGATTTTCTCACATCAACCTGTGTAAGACTGTTAGCACTATTTGCTTGTGCTACATCTATCCCTATTATTAATGCTCCAAGAAGGGCAGCAGTTATAATATTTTTCTTATTTATCATTTTCACTAATCTACAATTACACTACCACTTATATAATACCCGATAGTAAAAAAAATTGCTAGTTTCTTAAAAAAAATCATGATTTATGTTACAATAACTTTATGAAAAGCGGATTTGTTGCAATAATAGGACGCCCTAATGTAGGAAAATCAACTCTTTTGAACCAAATTTTAGGTCAAAAAATTGTTATAACTACTGATAAGGCTCAAACTACCAGAAAACGAATTAAAGGTATTTACACAACAGAAGAAGGTCAAATTGTATTTGTTGACACTCCGGGGGTGCATAAACCTTTAAACAAACTTGGTGAATTTTTATTAGATGAGGCTAAAATTGCTGTTCCTGATGCTGACGTAATATTATTTCTTGTTGACGGCTCTGATCCTGCCGGCAAAGGCGATAAATGGATTGCTCAAAACCTATTGCAAACAAAAATTCCTATAATTATTGTAATGAACAAAGTTGATAAAGTTAAAAAACCTGAAAAAATTGAAGAAAATCTTTTATCATACAAAACTTTATTTAATGAAAATCTTCCTGTAGTAAAAATTTCAGCAAAAACAGGAAGAAATATTGATACTTTGATAAAAAACATTTATAAAAAAATGCCTGAAGGAGAACCGCTTTATCCCGAAGATATTGTCACAGAAGAAACAATGCGAGACGTAACAGAAGAAGTTATTCGAGAAAAAATATTGTTAAATACTTCTGATGAAATTCCGCATTCAGTTGCAGTAAAAGTAACAAATTATATGGAACAGGAAGAAATTGACAAAATATATGCCACAATTTATTGCGAACAAAAAAGTCAAAAAGGTATTTTGATTGGTAAAGGCGGCAACCTTCTTAAAAAAATCGGCACAGAAGCTCGTCTTGAATTAGAAAAAATTGTTGAGAAAAAAGTTTATCTTCAACTTGAAGTAAAAGTTGAAAAAGATTGGCGTAAAAAAGATAAAGTTCTAAAAAACTTTGGTTATCAACAAGAGAATTAATTTAATGTTCTCAGGGTTTCAATTGTTTGGAATTTACTGATTTCTTTTAGATATTGTTCCAAAGCTTTATATCCATTATAAATTTCGTTGGAAACAGAAGCGTATCTACTTGCTTCTAAGTATTTTAATTCTTTAACCCTAATTAAAAGTATATTATCAGAATCGTTTCTCAAAGAAACATCTTCAGAAACTGACCATTTTTGCAAAAGTGCTAATTCATCATACATTTGTTTCATTGTAGTGAATTCTAACACATTAAAATCATATTTTTCTAATAATGATTTTTCTACATTGGAGATTCGGCTCAGACATGCCCGAAACTTAAAAACTTTTTTAATAATCAGGTAATTATCTGCAATTCTTTTATGTGAAGCCGGCACATTATTCTTCGCTAATAATGCCGCAAAAGAACGAGAAGTAAAAGTATCATTAGAATTTGAAAATACACTTTTGGAAGTTACATCAAAAGTAGATTGTTTTTGCATAGTTTGTTCTAACATTCTTCCTCCAATACATTGATGATAGATTAATGGAAATAATTTGTCATGATGTTTTGTCAAATTGTTTACATTTGTTAAAATATATTTTCCAAATTAAAAAATAAATAACCGTATTGAACTAATAATAAAGAAATGATTATATTTATTTTTGCAATAATTCCTGCAATACTACTTTTTTCATTTTTAAATACCAAGTTTATATATAAAATTTTCTGTAGTGTGGCATTTTATATTATAAATCTTATTATTGCAGAAATATTTAGTAATATTGTTTTCAATGCTTATTGCAGTTTAACTGATCAAATAGGATATAATTGGATAACAGATATTATTCGCATAATATCAAATATATCAGACCCATTATTTATTATTATTATTACTGTAGTTATGATATATATTAGGAAGTAGATATTTACAAATTTTTATTAAGAATATTTTCTGTATATGTAGAATTTTTTTCAAAATCATTTAAAAGAACTTCTAACAATTTAACTCTTGAAATATTTGGATATTTTTTTGCATAATTTCTGCCAATTTCATTATTTAATTGATCTAAGGCTGTATCATAAGCACCACTTCCTGTATTACTAAAATGTAATATTTCATTTAAATCACCAAGTTTTTTTGCATGTTTTTGTCCTAAATTCCTTGCATAAATAGCACTTACATATTGATGTCTTATATCATTTGAATACCTTTTAGGGAAAAGCGTTTTTGCCCTTAAAAAATCTCCTACCTCCTTTTCCAGTTTTTTATTTAAATTATTATACTCTAAATAAAAATAATTGTTAACTCTATCTGTATAAACTGATTCTTCATCATACGAATATTCATTTCCCTTTGAATCATAATAATCACCATAGGATGTTAATATTGGAATATCTTCTCTCAATTGGTTCATATATGTATAATATGAAGACTCTTTTATTCCCATCTTTTCAAAAATGAGCGGAACTAAATAATTCATACTTATTGTTTCCTGAGTTGTTTCATCTATTTTTTGATTAGACCATATTATAAATGGAGTTTCTCTCAACCTTATTTTTTTATCATTTTCATACTTTTTATCCACAATGTCCTTAGCAAATGCCGGTGAATGATCTCCTACCATACAAATTACAACTGGTCTGTCTATTGTTTTAAAATAATTTACTAAATACATAAATGCCTCATCTGATAATTTGATACTTGTTAGATACTCATTAATTTGATCTGTATACTCACCATAATCATTTAATACATGAACAGTGTCTTTTTCTGGATTATTCATATCCCAACCACCATGATTCTGCATTGTTAATAAATACATAAATTGAGGATCTTCACTATTATTATCATACCAGTTGATCATATTTTTATATAAACTTAAATCTGTTGCATACCAACGTTCCCCATAATATTCAATATTTTCAAAATCTTCCATAAAATATATTCTATCAAACCCAATGTCTGGATACGCCCGATTACGAGAATAACTAAGCGCACCTGAACCATGTGCTCCTAATGTCCTATATCCTAAATTTTTCATATGAGAAACTACAGTATTTGCATTTTTTAAATCAAGAACATTAAATGGTGTTACTCCAGGCATTAATTGTAACGAGTTACTCGTCAAGAACTCATATTCCGAGCAATTTGTTCCGCCTCCTGGTAATGGAACAACTGCATATCCATGAACACTATTATCTAAAGATTTGATTCCAGACATATACTCATGATCAGTCTCTATATCTGTTATCATTTTTAAATCATAAAATGTCTCATTTAATATTAGAATAACATCCGGTGTTTGATTCACTCTTTGTTGTTCATTCTCTTCTATATTTATATTCTCAACTTTTTCTAATGAATATCCTTCTGGTTTATTAACGACATTTCGTGTCGAAATAATCATTTCTATAGAACATGCCGTATATCCATATTGAAAATAAGCTTCTTTCCATGACCATCCAATTGTTTTTTTAGGTTTGACAGGATTTGCAGAAAAATATCCAAAATAAAAAACACACACTGCAGCCAAAACAATGATAGCATCACGCTTAAAAATATTTTTTTTTGTTTTAACACTGTTTTTTTCCTCTTTTTTTACAAATAAAATCAATACAAAACTAACAGCAAAAATTACGAGTATTATACTAATACAAGCATTTATTTTTATATCATATCCCTGCATTACATCTATAGCAGCTTTTGTATTTTTTATTTCCATTATAGAAAATGGTAATCCATGAAATTTTATCACAAAATAATTAATTATTGATAAGACACAACATAAAATCTCTCCTAAAAGAGTGGACAGCCATATCCTATTACAAATCATTAACAATATTAAATTTATAACCAATATTGTCAGTATATTAAGTCCTATATATTTGCCGGACATATTCCAAAAAGACTGTTTATCATCCCAACTGCAGCTTAATTCCAACTGAATCCATCCAAATATTGAAATTAAACATGGAAAAATACTCACATACCATTTTTTATCTGCATAAATTTGTTTCAATAAATTCTTTCTGTCTCTGAATCTGCTCTCCAATATATTCATATAACTCATCACTAAGTCCCTTGATTCTCTTCTCTAAATGCTCTTTATTTTCATCCGTATAAGAAGCCTGCTGTCTGATCTGATTTCCTATATACTCATACAGTTCATCACTTAACGCCTTTATTCTGTTATTCAATCTATCTACTTCTTCTGACGACATTGGAAATTTTTCAGCTTCTGGTTTTACAGCTTCCGGCTTTACAGCTTCCACTTCTTTATTTTGTTTCAACTGCTCATTCTCTTCTTCCAGTCTTTTTATTCTTTCATCCATTTTAGATAATCTATAATTACATTCTTTTAATCTTTGTTCCAATTCACTGTTCTTCATAAAATATTTACCTCCATATCATTGGTTTTATTTATTCTCATCTTCACCAAATATAGCTCTTGACATCCTGTATCTGCAGCTTATTCCTACTTTTGAGATTGTCGTTTTAATACCATCCTGCTCTAAACTCTCAATTGTCTTGGCAATTCTCTCATTATCTAAAACACTGTTTACACGCCGCAGTATCTGATCCATTTTCTGATTCGCTTTACCCGGATAATATACCTGCTTCGTCTCCTGAACCACAATATCAGGCACACTTTTCTGCCTGCTCATATCCATTAATCTGTCAAATGCAAATCCGACATCAACATTTTTCATACAATCTTTCAGCCATTCATAGCCTTCCGGAATCCATGCAACATTTTCAATCCATGTAATAACCGAATCATTATCTAATATCCGAAATAGTTCCGCCTTAATCTGACCATCTTCTCCATCATTTCTGGAATCAAACAACATATTCATACAACGAACTACATGTCCCACAGCATACTGGTAAAAAAAGGTAATATTCTCATCTTTCCACACACATTGCACACGTAAAAATTTTTCATATTCCTGCAGCAAAGAAACCTGATTGTCAAACATTTTGCTTCTGTAACATGTTGTCAGTGAATTTTTTCCCCATTGCAGATAGTAATAGAGAACGTCTGAAATAAATACAATTCTTTTTAATCGGGAAAAATATTGTAAGTTCAGTAAAAAATCTTCTCCCAGTTCCTTATCAAGTGGAAAACACAATCCGTACTTGTCAAAATATTCCCGTTTATATAATTTATTACATGGTCCTTCAAGCAGCACAGTATACAATAATATTCTTGAAAAATCACCCAGAAACTTTTCTCTCGAAAGTACACATTCTTTTCCAAGATACTGTGGCAGCCAGTCATTGGAACTGACAGGTCTGTTTCCTTCTAATACCATATAACGCATTCCACAGACTACCATATCAGCTTCATAGATATGCATTGTATCTACCAGTCGTTCCGTCATATTTTCTGTTATCACATCATCTGAATCAACAAACTGGATATACTCTCCTGTCGCCGACTCAATTCCACAGTTTCGCGCATTGCTGACTCCACCATTTGGGACATCCAGAACTTTAACTCTGGCATCAATTGCAGCATAGTTCTGGCATATGATAAGTGAATCATCCTTCGATCCATCATTAACCAAAATAATTTCTATATTTTTATATGTCTGTTTCAGTATCGATGTGATCGTATACCCAAGATATTGTTCTGCATTATACACTGGAACAATAATACTGACCTTCTCATTTTTCATTTTCTTTCACGCACACTCCTTGCCATACCATACTTCTCAAGCCCTTTTGACAAAAGTTTAAATTCCTCAATATACCACGGATCAACATCATGCTGTTGCAAATAGTCCACGTCTTTCCTTGCCTGTTCTACAAGTGCTTTTACTTTCGGTCCATTCACCTGCTGACGATAGCACTGATAAATCCGGTCTAAAAGAATCCAGCAATAAATATCATTCATTTTCCTTTCTAATGACTTTATCCCATGCTTTTCAAAAAAATCTACTCTCTCACGAAATGCCCAGCAAGCATCAAGATTTGCCTCTCTGAATTTTTCACCTGTAATACTGTCCGTTCGTCTTCTGTCATAGTTATAAAATGAAAAATCTATATATACTAACTTTCTGGCATTATACATATATTTATAGGTCGTATATTCATCTTCATGAAGTTTGCCTTTCGGATATCTGACATCCGCAATCACACTGCGCTTATAAAGCTTATTCCACGCATTGGGTTTAAAGTAATGCCAATCAAGCATTGCCTCCAACGCAAAAATATTATCGCCTTCTACCACATTCCCGGTACAGGCTGTTTCTTCAACAATACAGTCCGCATATAGATTTCGATAGCTGCATTCTGCGATATCAGCATCATATTTCAATAAAGTATGATATAATACCTCATACATCTTATCATCTATCCAGTCATCACTGTCAATAAAAGCTATGTACTCTCCGGCAGCCACCTCAATGCCTGCATTCCGTGCATCTGATAATCCACCATTTTCCTTATGGATCACCCGAATCCGCGAATCTTCCTGGGCATACCTGTCACACATCTCCCCACATGCATCCGGTGATCCATCATCTACAAGTATGATTTCCAAATTACGGTATGTCTGCTTTCGAATTGACTCTACACAACGATTTAAATAATTCTCTACCTTATAAATCGGAACAATAACACTAATTTTTCCTTCTTCCATTTTCATACTACTCCACTATTTATCCAAAATTCTCCAATACATCTTCCCTAACGTTCTTCGAATTCCACTTCCCTGTGGAAATATTTTCATCAGCAGCTTTCTGGTTCTCTTGAATGCTCTTGCTTCAATGACATTATTCACTGTTACATTCTGTCCGCCGCCCTGATTCTGCATTCCACTTAAAATCTGCTCAAAATAAGGGGTTCTTCTTGCCACATCCCAGAATACATACCCAAAATCTTCATCCGGTTTCATCCATGGTTTTAAAAATCCGGCATAATGGATAATATATGGATCTTTTCTTGCATTTTCATACGCATCCATAATGTAATACGGCGCATACTTAATTACCTGATGCCAGCGGAAATGATCACAGTCAAAGATCATATTCCAGTTCATATCCAGATATGTAACCCTGTCTTTGCATACAACATTTAAAATATCCTGATCCGAGAAACGATAAATTCCCGTATCTGACATTTCTAACAGCTTGTCCACGGTGATTACTTTATTCATTTCTGTAACATTAAACACAAGTACTCCCGCCTGAAAATATACAAACGGATTATCCAGTCCCAGTGTATTTTTACAATACTGACGCATTTCTGAATTTTTCATATTGCACTGTCCTGCAAAATCAGGATCAAGCGCACCTGCAATCAGATTGTCTCCCATATCGGTATCATAAAGTTCTGCCACATCATGACAGATGATCATATCACAGTCCAGATATACTACCCTCGGATATACCTTTAAAATATCAAGGATCAGGAAACGGTAAAATGTTTCTGTCGTAATGTGCTGCTTTGCCTGTAAGACATAGCCGGCAACCCTGCTGCTCACATTCACGAAAATAAATCTCACATTCGTTCTGTTTAATCTGTCCGCAAACATTTTCTGGCTGTCAGCATTGATATCTGTATGGAATACGTAGATCTCATACTTGCGGTCAGGACTTGTATGTTCCACGATCGACTGTGCACAGGTATATAAAATCGGGACATATTTCTGGTTTGCTGCAAGTACTACCGGTACTACATCCCCGTCCGCTGCCTGTGTAATTTCTGTCTCTGCATCTGCATTGTGAATCAATGCAATCTGTAATTCTCCCAGGCGGTATTTTCCCTGTTTTTTCAGGTACATATAATAAATTCCGGTCATTCGTTCTCCAAGATGACCGGTTGTGCGGTATCCCTCTCTGGAATATTCACTCATATCCGCACATTTCTCAAATTCTCCCAGTACATCAAAAAGAATTTTGGAATATTCTTCAAATACTTCTTTTTTGGCAATAAACATATTGCACGGATAAAATGTCTGACCGTCAAAAAGCTCTCTTGCAGTTTCACTCAGATATGGATATTTTTCATCAATGATCTTTAAAAACAGCTCTATATCTTCAATATGCAGCTCCGGAGCTTTCTTGTAATGATCATAAACACTCTTTGCATTCATGCATGATGTTGCCACACCTTTTGCGATCAGGAAGTCATATTTTTCAATGTAAGCCTGCATATCTTTTTCGTTAAAGGCGAGTTCATCCATTGCTTTTTGATCAAGATAATCGTATTCGATCGTTCCCCAGGATGTCTCTTTAAGTTTCGTTTCACTGAAAGAAAAAAAACGGCGGTAATGACAGAATCCATAATAATCTGCCTGCATATTTTTCCATGCCCAGTACTGGGTTGTCAGTTCGCAGTAAGATTTGTTCAAAGAAGAAATATTATCTCCCTGATTATCCTGATACACACCTTCCGGCACTTCTTTTGTCTGGAAATCACTTCCTGCAATTACATTGTACAGTAATGAATTGTTTACACGCATCGTATCGCGGTTCGGGGTATGTGTCACAAAAATCTTAATATCACTCATTTTTATTTTAACTCCTCAATTTTATCTAATGCCGCTTCGATCACTTTGTCCATATCATAGTATTTATAATTACCAAGTCTTCCGCCAAAAATGACATTGTTCTCACTCTCGGCAAGCTGGCGGTATTTTTCATAAAGTAAATTATTTTTCTCGTTATTTACCGGATAATAAGGTTCATCTCCCTTATGCCACTCACTTGAGTACTCTTTGGAAATAATTGTAACAGGCTGTTTTCCATATTCAAAGTGTTTATGTTCGATGATTCTTGTATATGGAACTTCTCTGTCTGTGTAATTCACGACAGCATTTCCCTGATAATTTTCCATCTCATAACGTTCCTGCTCAAATCGGACGGAACGATACTCTAAGACACCCAGTTTATAGTCATAATATTCATCGATCATTCCTGTATACAGAACTTTATCTGCGACCTGTCCGTTCTTTGCAGTAAACTCTTTATAATCTGTATTAAGTAATACCTCTGTTCCCTCTAACATTTTTTCAATGATGGCTGTGTATCCACCGATCGGGATTCCCTGATAGCGGTCATTAAAATAATTGTTGTCATAAGTAAAACGTAACGGCAGACGTTTGATGATAAAAGCCGGCAGGTCTTTGCAGTCTCTTCCCCACTGTTTTTCCGTATATCCCTTGATCAGTTTTTCATAGACATCACGTCCGACAAGGGATAATGCCTGTTCTTCGAGGTTTTTCGGTTCCGTAATATTTAAATCTGCGATCTGTAACTGAATGATGTCTTTTGCTTCCTGTGGTGTAACAATCCCCCACATTTTGCTGAATGTATTCATATTAAACGGAAGATTGTATAATTCGTCTTTATATCTGGCAATCGGTGAATTAATGTAATTATTAAACTCTGCAAACTGGTTAATATATTCCCACACTTTTTTATTTGAAGTATGAAAAATATGCGCACCATATTTATGTACATTAATATCATCTATCTTTTCACAGTAGATATTTCCACCAATATGGTTTCTCTTATCAATAACCAGACACTTTTTCCCTCTCTTTTTCATTTCATAGGCAAAAACTGCTCCATAAAGCCCACTTCCTGCAATCAGATAATCATACTTCATAACTTTTTCTTCTCCTGTCTATTTTAATTTCCAATATAGGTTTCCAACTGTCCGCCGTATCCAGCTTCCCTGTGGCAAAATTTTTTTTGCCGCTTTCCTAAGTACGTCAACCACTGCTTTCCCCGGATGTATCTTTTCTTTTGCCTGTCCGCACATATCATAGAGCAGTTCTTCATAATAAGGGGTTTTTCGTGCCACCTTCCAGAATTCCTTTGCAAAATCATCTTTTGGATTTTTCCAGGGCTTTGCCGCACCTGCATAATGGATGATATATGGATCCTTTCTGGCATTCTCATAAGCATCCATAACATAATAAGGTGCCGATTTGATCACATGCTGCCAGCGATATTTATTACAGTCTGTCAAAACATTCCACTGCATATTCAGATAAGTAACTTTACCCTCACATACGATATTCAAAATATCCTGGTCGGAATATTTGTAAATTCCAGTATCTGACATTTCAAATAATTTTTGAACACTAATCTTATCTGCTATTTGCCCCATATGGAACACTAATACACCAGCCTGAAAATAAGCAAGAGGATCCTTTAATTTTAAGACGTCTCTGCAATAAGCAAGTGTGTCAGCATTCGCTCCGTTACATTGTCCTGCGAAATCCGGATCAATCACTGCTGCCAACATATTATCACCGAGTTTAACATCATATAGCTCTGCGATATCACGCCGGATGATCATGTCACAATCCAAGTATACCACTTTCGGATACATCTTTAAAATATCAAGAATCAGAAAACGATAAAATGTTTCCGTGGAAATATGTTCTTTCGCTTTTAACTGATATCCAGCCACCCGGCTCCTTACATTAACAAAAGAAACATCGAAATTTTTCTTTTTAAGTTTTCTTATTTCATTTTGGCTTTCCGGCTCAATATCAGTATGAAAAATATATATTTTATAATCTCTTTGTTCCGATATATGGTCTGCAATCGACTGCAGACATGTATATAAAATTGGAACATATCCTTGATTGGCAGCTAACACAACCGGTATTTCATCGTCTTCTGACACACTGATTTTTGAAGTACCTTCATTTTGTTCAATCTGTGCCATCTGCAGCTGTCCCAGACGATATCCGCCTTTTTGTTTCAGATATTCAAAAAAGATTCCCGTCATGCGTTCCCCTAAATGCCCCGGTGTGCGCAAACCTTCTCTGGAATATCTGCTCATATCACATCTCTGTTCAAATTCATCCAGAATATCAAACAGCATCTTAGAATACTGAAAGAATAATTCTTTATTCATAATAAACATATTGCATGGGTAAAAGATTTTCCCATGCACATATTTTTCAGCCACGTCATTCAGTTCGGGATATTTTTCACGAATAATAGAAAGAAAAAGATCTAAATCTTCTATATGGAGTTCCGGTGCATTCTTATAATGCTGATACACAGACTTCGCCTGTAATGCATTTACCGGAATCCCTTTTGCAATCAGAAAATCATACTGCTCAATCGTCTGTCTCATGGATGCTTCATCCATACAAAGTTCCTGTTTCACGTTTTCACTCAAAACCGGGTAAATCAGGCAGCCACAATCAGCTTCCTGCAGATTCACTTTGGAAAAGGAAAAATATCTGCGGTAATGGCAAAAACCATAATAATCTGCAGTTTGATTTTTCCACGCCCAATATTGTGTCGTCAGTTCACAATAAGATTTGTTCTTAAATGAAATATTGTCCCCCTCATTATCCAAAAGCATTCCTTCCGGAACTGACTGAGTCAGAAAGGCACTTCCTGCTATTACATTATACATCAGTGGATGCTCTATTCTCACTGTATTGCGATTTGGCGTATGGGTTACAAATAATTTTATCTCACTCATAGAATCCTCTTATCATTCTTCGTTTAGAAATTCATATATGCATCACAAATTGTATCAGCATCACCACACATTTTCACATGTCCTTTGTCAAGCCACAATGCATGATCACATAAATTCTGTACAGATGTTATAGAATGTGACACATATAATAATGTTGTTCCTGTTTCTAACATATGTTTCATACGTTTTTCGCATTTTTCCTGAAACTTATAATCTCCTACGGATAATACCTCGTCACAGATCAGGATATCCGGCTGAACCATCGTTGCCACAGCAAATCCAAGTCTTGCCGCCATACCGGAAGAGTAATTCTTGATCGGCATATCCAGAAAATCCCATAATTCAGCAAAATCAATGATTTCCTCAAACTGCTCTTTCATAAAACTCTCTGAGTACCCCAACAGTGTTCCATTCAGCAGAACATTCTCGCGGGCAGTCAGTTCACCGTCAAATCCGGCTCCCAACTCAATCAGAGGTGCGATCGTTCCCGAAAGGCTCACACTGCCCTTATACGGTTTTAAGATACCACAGATCAGCTTTAACAATGTGGATTTTCCGGAACCATTCGTTCCTACGATTCCCCATGCTTCCCCTTTCCGAACCTGAAGGCTTACATTCTGTAGGGCAAGGAATTCCTGAAACATCAGTTCTTTTTTTACCATTTTTATTACATATTCTTTTAAATTATTGACCTGCTGTGATGCACGGTTAAAACGCACTGTTACATCCGACACATCAATAACAATATTCTTGTCATCCATCTTCATTCTCCTAGATATATAAAATAAAATCGTCCTGTTTTCTTATAAATGCCCATGATCCAACAATCAGAAAGACAAATGCTATCGCAAATCCGTATACCACATCTCCTGCAGCCGGTAATGTCTGATGAAGTGATATCGTACGGAACTGTGTGATATACTGATACATAGGATTAAAAATTTTAATTGCTTTCTGCACTGATTCCGGTAACTGTTCCATCGGATAGAAAATAGGTGTCAAATACATCCATGCCGTTGTCAGTACATTATAAATATACTGTATATCTCTGAAGAATACAGCTGCCTCCGCCAAAAACAAGCCAAGACCAAGGCTGAAAATATATACTTCCATTAAAATAACCGGGAAAAAAAGCATTGCCCATGAGAACTGTACCTTAGTAATAACAAATACAATAATCATAGCTCCCAGAGAAAAGACTAAGTTGACCAAAGAACTCGTAACCTTAGATAAGGTAAACACATATTTAGGAACATAAACCTTTTTCAATAATGGTCCATTTCCTGTAATGGAAAAGATCGCCTGATTTGTTGCTTCTGTCATAAATGTAAACAACGTCTGTCCAATGATAAGATATGCAGAATAATTGTCTATATTAAAACGGAACATTTTGGAAAATACTAAATACATAACGACCATAACCATTAATGGATTTAATACGCTCCATACATATCCCAGAAAACTTCTTCTATACTTTAACTTTATATCTTTCGTTACCAGCTGTTTGATCAGATATCTGTAATTATACAACACCTGACATCTTGTTTTCATTTTATTCATTACTCGCTCTGATTCCTCTTTTCTTCCTATATTTTTCATATAAAACTGCTATATTATAACATAACTTATTTTAAATTCCAATAGTTGCCTTTACATTTACTTTTGTCTGTTTATAATCATCTTGCGTCTCAAAAACTTAATTTCACCAAATACAATCATCACAATATAAAATGTAAAAGAAATCTTTTTTTTTCTTCTCAATATCTGAAAATTTCTTTTTCGCCCACAATGCATCTCTTTCAAATGAGACGACAATCCACTCTGCCCATAATATTTCCGTCCAATACCATAATCAACCAGTTTCTTGGGTAAATAATACACCTGGTTCCATTCAAAAAAACGCTGGTAATAATTCATATCTTCACAGTACTGCATAGACTCATCAAAATATCCGGCATCTTTTACTCTTGCCCTGCGTATCACAACGGTTGAGGTAAATATAACGCTCTTTGTGCAATATTCTTTCAGCGATAACCGATGTAACAAATAATCTTTTCGCAGAAAAATTCTTAAAGGTCCTTCTTCCAGCCCGCCACAGAGCAGGTCGATCTGTGGATTTTCTTTTAAATTTTTTTCCTGCCATTCTAATTTTTCAGGCGCCCAGCAGTCATCCGAATCCAAAAATGCCAGATAATCTGCTGTTGCCATACGGATTCCCGCATTTCTTGCAGCCGCCACACCAGCGTTTTGCTGATTATATAAAATAATGTTCAAAATACAATCTTGACGGCTTTTATACTGCTCCACCTTATCTTTCGTACCGTCTGTAGATCCGTCATTAATTATGATCACTTCCTGAATCAGTTCTGGTTTTGTCTGATTCTGCAACGAATCCAATGTCTTTTCTATCGTTTTTTCACTATTATATGCCGGAATAATAACACTGAACATATTGCTCACACCTGATATACTTTCTTCATGATTTCATCCACATTTTCTTTGCTAAACTCTTTTATTTTGCACTGATTCGCCTGTCCCGTTTTTTCAAATTTCTGTGGTTCATTTTTTTTCATCTCATATAATTTTGTAAATGCTATTCTGTACTCACTTTCTTCTCCCGGTGCCACCAGATAGCCTCCCACACCCTCTTCGATCAGATCAACATTTCCTCTGATTCTGCTGCACACAACAGGAAGCCCTTCTGTCATTGCTTCCATCAATGCCACGGATAACCCCTCTCTGAACGAGGACAAAACAAAACAGTCCGCACACTGTAGAATTTCATGTACATCACTGCGGAATCCGGCAAATTGTATATTTTTTTCTAAATGGTGCTCTTTCACATACTGTTCAAGTTCTTCTTTTTCCGGTCCAATCCCACACATCACATAATAAATATCAGCTTTTTTCATTTTTTCCAATGCTTTTATGACAGTTCTCTGGTTCTTATTTGCTGTAAATTCTGCCACCTGTACGATCAGAAAAGCACTCTCAGGTATACCAAGTTCCTGTCTTTTTTTATTCTTTGCTTCCTGTGGCATATCGTGTGGTGTTACATTTACTCCAATACCCGGAATATAAGTAAGCTGCTTCATATGAAATTTCTTTTTTGCAAGCTCATAATCTTCCTGATTGATCACCAGCAGTTCATCTGTATATCGTGACAGATATTTTTCCACCGGATAGAACAGCAGCCAGTTTTTTGCCGGCGCCCCTTTAAAAAAATGAAACCCATGTGCAGTATAGATTGCATGCGTCTTATATTTATGTGCGGCCAGTCTGCCAAGCACCCCGCCGATCGGGCTGTGGCAATGTACAAAATGATATTGATTCTTTTTGAATAATTCTTTCAACTGCCGGTACGCTCTTGCATTTTGTCCAAGTTTAAATACATTTCTGGCAAAATCAATCTGATGCCACACAACCTGTTTTGATTCCAGTTCTTTTTTTAATTCACCGATCTGTTCTGGTGCGCACGTATTTCCCTCTGCAAAATTACATGCCACCTCTACCTGATATCCCATCTGCAACAAAATATCGATATTTCTCATGTTGAACTGCTGTATCATGGATGCTACAGAAGCCACCAGTAAAACTTTATCTGACATGAAGTTTTTATCTCCTTTTTATACCCCAATAAACTTTCCCACAGCCTCATCCGGCCGTTTTAACATCTCACATTCCCTCAATGTCACTTCAGATAGCCAATTATAATGTTGATCTGACCAAGATTCTCCATCGTCAGATTGCGCAATCCGCGATAGGAACCGATTGTTAATCTTTTTAACATCCTGCCACCTTTTCATTGTTATAAGCGATTATCAGAATTTATTATACTACAAATGTATTCTGTTGCAAAGAAACGGGACTCTCATCCTCAAACACTTCTCTCCACACTATCCTTCAATCCGAACCGCTGATATCCATCTATCTCTTTTCTGCTTAGTTCCTGTTCAATCACCATAGAACCGAATGCCTTTCCTGCCATACCGCCGATCTTCCCCGGCATTTTTTTTGCCAGCGCCACAAACGGATTCATCCAGTTACACAGATGTGCGTTTTTCCCTTTTGCCGTAGCAATCGCTGCTACCATCTGTGCCGTGGTCACGCAGGAAGCATTCTGCGGCAGAAATACCCCTGACTTCTGACTCTCGATCAAAAGATATAAAAACTCCGCAAGATTCTCCACATAAAGCATGCTCCGCTCATTTTTTACATTTGGAAATACCGGTACCTTATCCGCTAACTTTACAAGCATCTTAAAATTACCTTTGCTGTTTTTTCCATAAATCATCGGCGGACGGACGATTGCAAGTATTGTTTTTTCCATCATCTTCCTTAAGCTCCTCAAACAGTACCTGTAGTTTCTGCTCAGCCTGCCACTTGCTGTCCCCATAAAAATTTGACGGAGCAGGCTTTGTATCTTTTGTGATATGTATTGCCCCTCCGCCATTACTGCTGTCTCCGTATACAATTACACTGCTCAGGTAAATATATTGTCCCACGCCATCCTTTACAGCTTTTTGGGCAGCTTCACATGCCAGATCACAGTTTACGGCATAATATTCCTGTTTTTGTTCTTCTGTCAGGATGCCAATATCCGCATGTGCTTTGCCAGTCACGTTTAAAATACTGTCATATCCTGACCAGTCATCCTCTTTCCACGCCTCACCACGCAGACTGACTTTATGAACCTCATACTGGTCATTATAATTTTCTCCAATATATTTTTGAAATGAGTTGCCAATATAACTGTTGGCGCCTAAAATCAATACCTTTTTCATTTCCCCTTCATGCTCCCTGTTCCACCTTCAACCACTCCATCCTGTCTCAAAACGCTTAAGAATGTACCAAAGAAACACCGTACATCCATTGTAAACCCATATTTTTTCACATACTCGCCATCTAATTTTGCCTTGACCGGAATTTCAAGTTCGTCACGTCCGTTGATCTGCGCCCAACCGGTTAATCCCGGTGTCACATCATTTGCACCGTATTTGTCACGCTCTGCGACAAGGTCATCCTGATTCCAGAGTGCCGGGCGAGGACCTACGATACTCATATCCCCCTTAAAAATATTAAAGATCTGTGGCAGCTCATCGAGGCTGGTCTTACGAAGAAATCTGCCGGTTTTTGTAATGTACTGTTCCGGATTTGCCAGCATATGTGTCGGCATATCTTTCGGTGTATCGGTGCGCATGGTCCGGAATTTATAAATCTGGAAATATGTCTTGTGGATGCCGACTCTCTTTTGTGTAAAGAAGATTGGTCCCGGTGAATCTAATTTGATCGCAATGCATAAGATCAAAAGCAGCGGGGACAATATAATAATCGCAAGCCCGCTGAGTAAGATATCTATGATTCGTTTTATATAACGGTATCCTGTCATTTTCTGTCTGTCCCTTCTAATTTTTCAAACTTTTTTACAAACAATTGTTCAAATTGCTCTTTGGTATATGTATTGGTTTCATCAAGAATATATCCCTGAAGCTTTTCAAGTTCAAAAAGGCAGAATAATTTTTCCTGCTTTTGCTCTATATGCCGATGGATCTGATTTTTCGCACTATTTACCTTAATCTGTTTCTCCTGCATGATTTTTTCTTTATTATACACAAGAATATAGCTTATATTTTCTCTGGAAAATTGATAATCAGGGATCATTCCTGCTTCTATCAGCATAATAAGACTGTCATATATTTTCCGGTAAATTTCATCCTTTTTTATGCTGCCATTTTTAAACTCCACAAAATACCACTTTCCATCTTCTGTACAATACAATGCATCATTGGTTTTCGGTTGTTGTGCTATTTTAACCACTTGGCAATAATACTTTGAAAAACGATCAAAATTGACAGCAAGTAATCTGCTTTCCGTCATATAATCAAAACTTGCATCGTCCTTAGAACAGTGTTTTAATGTTGCAGTCATCGACTGCATAACTTCCGGAAGTTTTTCTATTGCCTCTTTTGTCATTATATCCCCATTTCTTCAAAATCAAATTCTTGCCTGCTTTCTGCTATTTAGACATCTGAATACTTTCTAATTTTTCAAACGGTTTTGCTAACAACTGATACACAGACTGCAGATTTTCTGTAACATCTTTCATAACCGTTTCTTTTCCATCTGCCTGTGCAAGGTAATAATTCGTAATATGATCCACATTATGTTTTTTCGTATATGTTTCAATCGCCTCTAGAAAATAAGGACTGTGTGTAGTGATTAGTATCGTAAGATGAAGATATTTTTCCAGTAATACGATCAATTCTGCATATATAAGCTGCCATTCCGGATGTAGGTGTATTTCCGGCTCATCTAGCACCATCACATCTTTCTCATGGATTTCGCCTTTTTCTAACAAAGTGCGAATAATTGTAAATGCCTTGATTCCCATGGATAAATTTCCAATTTCAAAATAATGCATTTCTTCATCTGCCAGAAAAAAATCCCCATCCTCATTTTTTATTACTTTTCCGATCGTTACCTCAGATAACATTTTCAGTATATCACTGATTTTTTCTTCTGCCATCAGTTTTTCAATCGCATTGTCCGGTATATTCGCACTTAATTTCTGAAGCAAGTGCAAATCCTGTTCACTCAGCCCATCACTGTACTCCCACGAATTCATATAATCCATAATTGCCGGCGAATCAATTGAGATTGCTTCATGCATGACAGATATTTCTCTTTCTATCATATATTCACTATTCTGTTTTATCCCAACCTGTATTTTTTTCCCTTGAATAAGCAATATTGCTTTCGCCTCGCTTTCTGGCTCATACAGATCATTCATCTGACCATAAAAATATCTGCCAAAAGTGTCTGCTATCAAGGTCTGCTCCACAGCCTCATTTTTTAAATTTAATATACTATTTACTTTCTCTAAAACTTCATGGCACAATGCATCTCTGCTTTCATCATCAATCACATTTCTGAGATTATCATATAATTCAGAAATAATTTCTATTTTTCTCTCCTCATCTGCTGCCATAATCAATTCTGCTGCATTTGCATATCTTTTTCTGCTGGTTCGGGAAGGTACATTCACAGTTACTCTCTGATCATCATTTTTCAAATTATGATACCAGCTATTCTGCCAGTTATAACGGAGCAGTGACTCTATCTGTTCTTTCTTCTTCTGTGAAGCTTTTTCATCCACTTTATACATGGAATTAAACATACATGACAAAATCTTTCCTACCGTACTCTTTCCCGTATTATTTTCACCGGCAATCACAGTAATTCCGTCCAGTTTGATAGATGCCTGTTTAATTTTGGAAAAATGCTGAATTTCCAGTCTCATACTTTCCCCTTTCTACTCCTCCTTCGGCTGATACGTCGGCACAATTTCTTTTACCCATTCCCTGATATCAGAAGGTTCTGTCACAACATACTCTTTTAATTTTTCCAGCTGATCCAAAAACTTCTCTTCATCCAGTTCAATCGGTTTTCCGATGTGGATCAGGTTATTCTCGGTATCCTGCAGTCCTTCTTCATCCATCAGCATCTCTTCGTATAATTTTTCCCCAGGACGTAGTCCGGTAAACACGATCTGGATATCTTCATCCGGTTTATGACCGGATAACAGAATCAGGTTTTTGGCTAGATCAAGGATTTTGACCGGTTCTCCCATATCCAGAACAAAAATCTCTCCGCCTTTTGCATAGGCTACCGCCTGTAATACTAAGGATACAGCCTCTGGTATTGTCATAAAATAGCGCACGATATTCGGATCTGTGACAGTCACCGGGCCTCCACGTTCGATCTGTTTTTTAAATAAAGGGATCACGCTTCCGTTACTGCCAAGTACATTTCCAAAACGCACTGCCACGTATTCCGTCTCAGAGCGCTTATTGTAAGTCTGAATGATCATTTCACAGATTCTTTTACTTGCGCCCATGATATTGGTCGGATTGACCGCCTTATCGGTAGAGATCATCACAAACCGTTTTACATGATAACGGTCTGCCGCCTGCACGATTTTCCATGTGCCAAGGACATTGTTCTTGATTGCTTCATTCGGGCTCTCCTCCATCAACGGCACATGTTTATGAGCTGCCGCATGGTAAATGATCTCCGGATGATAGGTCTCAAAGATCCAGTTCATTCGATTGGTATTCCGCACAGAACCGATCAGCACAACCAGATCAAGATCCGGGAATTTTACCTTTAATTCATTCTGTATATCATATGTGGTATTCTCATAAATATCTAAAATAATCAGCTGCTTTGGCTTGTGTCCTGCGATCTGTCTGCAAAGCTCGCTTCCGATCGATCCTCCCCCGCCGGTTACCATGATAACTTTCCCGGACACATAACCCATGATAGACTCAAGATTCACCATGACCGGTTCTCTTCCAAGCAGATCATTTACATCAACATCTTTTAATTTGCTGATACCAACTTCACCATTGACAAGCTGATAGATTCCAGGCAGACGTTTTAATTCGCAGCCGGTCTCTTTACAAATATCAAGAATCCCCTTCATCTGTTTCGGGGAGGCTGATGGCATCGCTATAATGATCTCATGCACATGCAGTTCCAACACCTTATCCCGGATGCAGCTTCTGTCACCGATCACCTTTGCTCCATGGATATAATTACCAATCTTCGTCTTATCATCATCAATTACACCGACAACTTTTTTCTTTACATAACGGCTATTGTTAATCTCTTTAATCAGCTGATTACCAGCCTCACCTGCACCGATTACCAGTACATTCCTACGATATGTGCCGTCTCTTCGCATATTCCGGATTGCCCTAAGTCCACGATAGGAATATCTGCATCCCATGATCAGCACAAGTAAAAATAACCCATATAAAATATAAAAGCTTCGTGGAACCGGGAACATATCTCCCCAGTTACGTACCAGGATCAATGCAGCTACCACGATCGCATCCAGTATACATGCCGAAACAACATACATCATTTCAAGTGCCCCTGCATAACTCCACAGACTTGAATATAATCGGAGTGCCCAGAAGATGATCAATGTGATCACCATCATATACGGAAGTGTTCTCCATACTTCATTCAGATATTCTGTCGGTACATTGTAAAAGTTCAGATCAAACCGTATTATCAGCGCAAACATACTCGCAACAAATACAGCAAGCATGTCATAACACATCAAAAAAATACGGCGCATAAATAACTGTCTATCTTGAATTAACTGTTTCATCTATTGTTATTGTCCTTTATATTCAAAATGCTGTTATACCCAAGGGTATAACAGCATTATTATAGCATATCTATTCTGTTTGTGTAAACCGATTCCCTTTTTTCTCAGGGATTTCGCTTTTAACTTTTTTATCTATGCATTTTTATAAATAATCCAGTTATCAGCATTCCATCTGCGGTTACCCTTCGTTCCTGGTCAATACGCGCAAAATTCCCCCTGCTTTTTCCCTATATATTTTTTCTGGTGATTTTCTATCCGCCTTTTTCACATAAAATCTGTTTCACTTTTTCTGTTAGCAGATCATCGCAAAAAATCCGGTTTATGCTCTTTCGGCTTATACCACTTCCTGCAAAGTTCCGGCTTCTTCGGTACAAATATAACTCTCTTACATTAAAACCTATGATTATCAGATTAAATATGGTTTCAACCGCATCTCGACAGTAACAGTGCTTTGCGTGATAATACGTTTTCAATTGATGGAAACCATTCTC
>OHXW01000147.1_pt1 | contig 23543 bp, 20 predicted proteins | sample 1580031 | NCBI WGS metagenome assembly OHXW01 (sample SAMEA3882523, study PRJEB24775) | human gut metagenome | biome: human-associated habitat; feature: intestine environment; material: feces | place: Netherlands | collected 2009/2010
CCAGCCTTCCAAGCTGGATACGTGGGTTCGATTCCCATCACCCGCTCTCTGTTACAGGTATTAAAACTGAGTTCCGATGGAACTCAGTTTTTTTAGTATCTGTTATGAGGCGGGGGATTGCACCCGCTTTTTTGTTGCGATGATTAAAAAAACGAGTTCCTAATGGAGCTCGTTTTTTTTAATATTTGCACCTGCTTTTCCGTTTTTACTTGAACAGCCCAACCAGTTTCTCCCAAAACGTTTCTTTTTTCTCTTCCGTGACAGTCTCTTCCTTTACTTCCTCTTTCTGGATTACCGGTGTCTTAATGACAAACAGCACTGATTCAATGTTTGTATTTTTTTCTGATACGAAGGATACTGTCTCCACATCTTTTCCTATCATATCATCAATCGTATCCGAAATCTTATCTGAGATCTTTGTATCAAGATCCGCTGTCTCCGACTGGAATTCATCGGTGCCGTCACTCAGCTCTTTTGTGCCTTCCTTCATTTCTTTTGTTCCGTCCTTTAATGCTGCCGCTCCCTCTGCTAATGATTTGCTGCCGTTTTGCAATGTAAGCGTGTTGTCTGCAAGCTGTCCGGCTCCGCTCTGCAATGAAAGTGCTCCGTTTAAAAGACTCTCTGTTCCCGCAGAAAGTGTTCCTGCGCCATCTTTTAAACTCTGTGTTCCTTTTACCAGTTCCTGTGTTCCCTGATACAATGTGGCTGTTCCGTCTGCAAGATCTTTTGCGCCGCCTGTGATGCTTGCATAACCGGTTGTGATTTTATTTACAGCACTTGTGTAATCATTGATTCCGGTATTTCCGGTCGCTGCACACTGATACAGTGCGGTGGCTTCCTGATCGCCGTTTGCCGCAAGTTCACCAATCTTTGCCGTTACCGCATCATCTAACCAGGTCACATCTGTCACACCGTCGATTTCTCCTAACTTTTCCTTATAGGAAAGCGCCTCCGGCAGATAAGAGTTCATATCATAGTTGACTGATACGAACTTCTGCGCCATCGCACAAATGACTGCTATTCCAATGAATACTGCAAAAATGATTTTACGATGACGGATCACCAATTCATAAAACTTTTCTACATGCTTTCTCCTTTTTCAAAAAACCTTTCAAACGTTTTCTACTGCTCTCCCTGTATCCTTTTTTCTGATCCCTGCTTTTTCAGTAGATTTTCATTTGTTTTATTTCTGACGGTTGTTTTATAATTGACAACTATTCGTTTTCTGTATCATAATAACAAATCGTTTTTTTCAACGTACAATTGCAATGTATATGATAGTTATTTGACAAAAACAGAATAATTGTCTTTTATTTTTCGAAAGGACGGAATAATTATGGAAGAAAAAACAGATTTAAGAATCCGAAAAACTTACAAGGCACTGTGTGATGCCTTTGTAACTATTTTGGAGAAAAAAAGATTTGACGATCTGACTGTGAATGAGCTTTGTGATGAGGCAACGATCCGGTGCGCCACGTTCTATAAACATTTTGCAGACAAGTATGATTTCTTTTCTTTTTTTATCCGCCAAAAGCAGGATCAGTTCATCTCACAGGCAAAAGAGGAAACTCCCCCCAACGGAATTTATGCTTACACGCTCTACCTTACCCAAAGGTCCATACTCTATTTTAAGGAGCACGAATCACTGATCCAGAATATTTTAAAAAGCGACATGTCCGCCTCACCGCTTGATATTTTTAATGAAGAAATACACTCTAACATCTTAAGTAATCTGAAAGAACACCAACAACGCGGCTGCACCTTTTCCGTATCCCCGGAACTTCTCGCCTCATTTCTTTCCGGCGGCATTTTTTCCACGATCCGTAACTCCGTCTTGCAGCCGCAATTATTTAATACCGATACGATCATGGAAAATATGTCAAAAGTGCTGACCTGTTTAGAAACACTGACGGACCAGAGTACAGAAAATTTTTAGTTACTGCTCCCGCATATAGTGTAAACAGTAACATTTTTTAGAAAAACTTCACAAATTGGCACTTTTTTCATTTTTTTATATATGTTATGCTAGTGGAAATATGACAAATATTTAGAATTGGAGAAATACCATGGAAAAAAAGACAGATTTTAAAGCACTTTCGAACAAGGCAAAAGTTCAGTATATCTGGGACTATTACAAACTGCATATTTTATTTGGAGGTGTCATTGCTGCGATCGTGATTGGTCTGGGATATCATTTTATCACTTACCGCAAGCCGGTACTCAGCGTCATCATGATCAATGTCCAGACAACCAGTGAAAATGCCGAGGCTGCGTTTGACGAATTTTCTGATGCTGCCGGTTATGATAAAAAACAGCAGCCAATCGACGTTTCTGCAAATCTGCAGTTTTCCGATGATCCAAATGCAACAACGGACTACAACGACTACATGGTACTTTCCACGATGATCGGTGCCGGCGGCGAGGATCTGTTTTTCGGTACAGGAAGTGTTTACACCGATTATGCCGAAGAAGGTGCGCTGATGGATCTGCGCACCTATGTTTCGGATGATGTGTTAGAAAAATATAAAGATCATCTGATCTACTCCACCGATGATGGCGAGTCAGAGTCCTATCCATGTGCGATCGAACTGACCGATAATCAGTGGATCCAGAAATATGGCATTTATGACAGCTGCTACTTTGGTGTTTTCAGCCGCTCCGAGCAGAAAGATTACTATACGAAATTTGCGGATTTCCTGCTGAACTACTAATTGGATTGGCAGGCACATTACTGCCTGCTCTGTCCGTAATTTCTTAAATCTGCCCGGCACAGCCTGACATATTATTTCACTATCACCACCGAATATCCCGGCATTGTCAGTGTTCCATCCTGGAGCACTGCCTCTTCTGTGCCCGTCAGCAGTACACCGCCAACTGCAAGATCACCTCCACTCTTTTCCCCGGCTGTGACACCGGATAAATCTACATCCGCACTCTCCGGAGCAAGATTGTAAACCAGAAGTATTTCCGAATCACCATATGTTTTCTTTATGACACATACCTTGTCATCTGAAATATTCTCCTCAAACTTTACTGTTCCACGGGCTATTTCCGGGTACTCATTGCGGAGTTTTATCGTCTGTTTTACAAACTGGTAAATAGAGTTTCCATCTTTCTCCTGTGTTTCGAGCGCACCGTATTTCATTTTTATGGCATCCATATCAGCAGGTCCCTTGCACATTCCATCGTCTGCGCTATCTTCGCTCCAATACATCGGTGCACGCTTATTTTCATCCTTACCGGAACCCTTCATGCCCAGTTCCTCTCCATAATACAGAAAAGCACTTCCAGACATCAACAGATTCATTGCCTGCGCGATCTTTGTCTGTTTTTCACTGTCATCCCCAGAATAATAACCTGCGCCTCGTGCCATATCATGATTTGTGTAAAATGGTGCATCGATATAGCTGTCACTGTACTGGGAAAGATTATCCTGTAGATTTACCAACGCCTTTCCATAGGAAGATGCCGAACCATTTTTAAGCACGGAAGTGATCGTTCCGGTGCTGTCCGCAAAAGAAAAATCAAAACAGCTGTCAATACCACTCTCATAGTATTTTGCGTAGGTATTCTGATCCGTCCAGACCTCCGCCACGATATAGGCATCCTCTTTTTTCTCTTTTACCATGGAATGAAACCATGATAACACTTCCACATTTTTATCCACACTTCCGCTGTAATACTCTTTTGCCGCATCCAGGCGGAATCCGTCCACCCCCAGATCAAGCCAGAAGTCTACGATCTTGTCAAATTCATCACGGACTGCCTGACTGCCAAGGTTTAAATCCGGCATCTCGCTCCAGAACTGCGCCTCATAATACCAGTCTGTACCATCGAGCTTACTGTAACCACCCTGCATTTCCTTAGAAAAATTATAGTAATCCACATAAGGACACTCCGACGCATCCGGCTCTGCTCCCTCCGGCAGGTTTTTCAGGTAATCTGCTGCCGTTTTAAACCATTCATGCTGGGAGGAAGTATGGTTCATGACAAGATCGATAATGACATTGATTCCCCTCTCATGGCATGCCGCGATCAGATTTTTAAAATCGTCCATCGTACCGTATTCCGGGTCAATATCACAGTAATCCGTCACATCATATTTATGGTAGGTTGTCGATGGCATGACCGGCATCAGCCAGATTCCGTTACATCCAAGATCCGTATCTGTCGCCGGATCACCGTCATTGATATAATCTAACTTTTCTGTCAGACCATTCAGATCCCCGATGCCGTCCCCGTCGCTGTCAAAAAAGCTGTACACAAACACCTCATACCAGGTACGGTAATTATCATCAATGATCTGTTCATCCCCGGTATTGACTTCCTGCATCAGAGAAAGGGCGGTCACTCCCCCCTCCTTCGTGTCAGCATCTGCATTTTCATCCTGCCTGGCAGAAGCTATGGCTTGATCCGCAGAACTTTCCGTCGCCATTCCATTCGAATTATCCACAGCATTCCCTGATGAAGCTGTCCCATTTCCACATCCCCCTGCGGAAACTATCAACATACCGGCTAAAACAGCCGCAATGATTCTCTTTTTCATCTCAGTCCTCATTTCTGCGCATATATGCCTGCGCTTTTTCAATTATGTTAAAGTCACAATAGTGCACCCAAGCTTCCTGATTGCACTATTTGACCTCAGCATCCTTCAACTACTCAATTAGAATAAAGAGTCGCTTGCGACTCTTTCGCGCTCGAGCGGTGCTGTTTACAGCTAACTTCTGCTCCGCGAGATGCGCATCCTGCCCGGAGGGCTTTTAAATTCATAGGACGCAATTTCCTATGACTTTAAAAAGAGAGCAGAAACAAACCGTCCCTGCTCTCCCGGCAGACTCCCCATCTGCCCAATGACACACCAAAATGTGCCCTCATATTCCATTTGTATCCTGTGGATCAGCCCTTGACAGCTCCGGTCATACCTTCCACATAGAACTTCTGTGTCATTAAGAACAGAATTGCAATCGGAATTGATACCACAACTGCACCTGCAGCGAAACAGGTATACCAGCTGTCGATATACTCTTTCTCAAGCATCTTCCAAAGACCAATAGACACCGTATAATACTGTGCATCTGCACGGCAGATAACTTTACCAAAAATAAAGTCAACCCATGGTCCCATAAAGGATGTTAAAATCGTATATACGATGATCGGCTTACTGAGCGGTACAGTAATCTTTGTAAATACATTCCATCTTGTCGCTCCATCGATAATCGCTGCCTCATCCAGCGATTTTGAGATTGTATCAAAAAATCCCTTCGCAACATAAAATCCTGCACCGGAACCGGCGGAGAACACGATGATAAGTGCTACACGGATCATTGCACCATCTGCTAAATTAAGTGCTCTTAAAATATAGTACACAGCGATCATGGACATGAAAGATGGAAACAGACCAATGATCATCGCAATATTCATAAACGGTTTTCTCATCTTAAATCGCATTCTTGACATACTGTATGCCACTGAAAGTACAAAGATGGTAGAAATGATGCAGGTAAAAATTGCGATCACAAAGGTATTCATAAACATCTTCGGAAAGTTTAAAATACTGGTGTCTGTAAATAATTTGATGTAATTATTAAATGTATAGGTTTTCGGGAAAAATGTACTTACATAAGAACCTTTCTCTCCACGGAAACTTGTAAGGATTACCCAGAAAATCGGGAGAACCCAGATAAATGCCAGTATTGCCAGGAAAATGTGAACAATCACATTTATCACTGTTTTACGGATTTTTGCCGTATTGGGTGCACCACTTTTTTTCGCAGCCACTGCTGCTGTACTCGTATGTGTCCAGTTCATTACATGAATCCCTCCTCATCTTTATAGGATGCGGTATTGCGATATGTTACCAATGCTACGATCGCAAGTACAATAAATGTCATAATACCAATAACAGCACCTAAGTTATAATAGTTCTTATCAACCGTCAGCTTATACAGCCAGGTAACAAGAAGGTCTGTCTTTCCTGCCGTGGCATCCACCGGAGTAGGATTTCCACCTGACAGAAGGAAGATGACATTGAAGTTATTGATATTTCCCGTAAACTGTGTGATCAGGTACGGCGTCATAACGAATAACATGTAAGGCAATGTGATCTTAAAGAAAGTCTGTACAGCATTCGCTCCGTCGATCTTTGCTGCCTCATAAAGTTCACCCGGAATATTCTGTAAAATACCAGTTACCTGAAGTAACGTATACGGAATACCTACCCAGAGGTTAATAACAATAACCGTTACTCTTGCCCATGTTGCATTTGAAAAGAACGGTAATGCGGTATCGATCAGACCATATTTTAATAACAGCGTATTGACGATACCGGTCGGTTGTAACATGGTACGCATGATCAGCAGTGATACGAACTGCGGTACTGCGATGGAAAGTACAAAACAGAATCTCCAGAATGCCTTTCCTTTTGTCTCCTTACGGTTGATGATAATTGCTAAGATCATACCGAGGATATAGTTTAATGCGGTTGCTACAATGGCCCAGATCAGTGTCCATCCTAATACGGAATAGAACTGCTTGCCGATGCTGTCACCGAAGTTTAAAATCTTCTTGAAATTTGCCAGTCCCACCCAGTCAAATAATACCAGATGATCGTTGACCTTACTGTAGTTCGTGAACGCCATGGTAATGTTATAGATCAGTGGTAAGATCGTAAAAATTAAAATTCCCATAACCGGCGCTGCCAACAGTAATTTATATAAATTTTGATCTAACAAACTCTTGCAGTCTTCTTTAAAGTTGTTTAAGTGCTTTCCTGATTTTGCCAGCACTTCCGATTTATAAGAGCTCTTTACGGACTCTCTCCAGACAATGATAAACATTGCTGTAATATAAACTGTTGCCACTCCATACAACAGAATCAGTGATGACTGGTCACCTGCTGTATATTCATAAATACTCTTTTTTTCGTTCCATACTTTTTCCTGCTCTCTCCATCCAAGAGATGGCAGCATAGATAAATTATAAATTCCTGACTGAATCATGTACCAGATATATGCAGCTTCTACTGCCAGAAACATGATTCCCTTTCCAATTTGTTTATGTGCAATATTTCCTAAGCCCATAATTAACAGGGAAAGTTTTGTGATTATATTTCCTTTTGCCACCGCATTTGTAACCGTGTACGGTGTTGAAAATTCTTTATTTTTTCCTTTTTTCATTCCAGCCTTTTTCACGTTATGGGCCTCCTTTAAATCTCAATGTAGAAACATCCAGGATGCCCGTCCGGGCACCCTGGGATTTCTATCAGAAGAAATCTTTTTACTGTGCAATGTCTGTGTTCATTGTTGTATTCATATCTTCTGTTTTCTCTGCTGCGTTATCAGCTGTGATCTCACCAGCGACCAGTGCTTTACCCATGTTCTCAGCCGGTGACCAGTAGTTGCTCATTTCGCTTACTAATGGCTGCATGATAGATGTATCTGTCATAACTTTTGTAACTGCCGTAGCAATTTCATCATCTGAGATTGCAATGTTTGTATTTGTAGGAAGGATATTTCTCATATCATAATGATCTTTCTGGGCATCTTCACCTGCAAGGTAAGCCGCTAAAGCCATGGAAACCTGCATATTCTCTGTATTTGGATTAACGCCGATTGCTTTAGATCCTATGAAGGATTTCATCTGACCCTCTGTTCCTCCGATATTTACAGTAGGAAGAGCTGCAACACCCATGTTATCGCCAAGAGCTTCTTTTACAGATTCTGCATCCCATGTACCTGAGAAAATGGCATTAACGCTGCCATCACGTAAACCGGCAATACCTGCTCCGTCTGCATCATTAATGAAGTTTGGATTCTTGCAAAGGTCTACAAGATACTCAGTAACTGCTGCTGCCTTGTCACCACTAAAATCGACACCTGCTGCTGCATCAGTACCATCACCAAATAATGTACATCCGTTTGCTACATAGAAAGCCTGAATATACCAGGAGTTAGATAATGGGAAAGAAACTTTTCCTTTTTCTAACATGGTATCAAAGCTCTTAATATCATCATCTGAAAATACACTCTTATCATAGTACATGAACCATGTATTTGATGTAAACGGGAATGCCACTACTGCATCATTGTAAGTAACAGATGCTGTAATAGAATCAGAGTTTGTTGTAGTTACATAGTCAAGATAGCTTCCTCCAAGCTCTGCTAATGCATTTGCAGATACCAGATCCGGGATGTTATCGTTTGCTAACATATATACATCTGCGGAGTTTTCAACATCCTGTGTAACCGTTGCTTTTGCATCACCCTCTGCACATACACCATAATTGAAAGTGATATCCCAGTTTGGATGAGCTGCATTAAATGCATCACACTCTTTTGCAAGCCAGCCTGTGTCCTGATCTTCCTGTGGACTCCATACTGTAATTGTACCGGACCATGGCTCATCTTCAGAATCTGCGGCTGCTGCCTCAGTACCTGCTGTCTCCTCTGCTGCTGCATCACTTGTTGTGCTGTTGTCTGCTGCTGCATCACTTGTTGTGCTGTTGTCTGCTGCTGCATCGCTTCCAGCATTGTTTGCGGCTTTGTTTCCGCATCCTGCTGCCATGGTTGTCATCATAGCTGCTACCATTAATAATGACACTGCTTTCTTTTTCATTTTTTTCCTCTCCTTTTCTTTTTCCCAAAAAGTTTTCATGAACTTTGTTTTTATATAAAATGCAATCTGCACTTTATAACATAATTATCTGTGATAAACCGACGCAAGCGTCCGGATCCATGCCCTCCGCTCCTCACTCAGTTCATCGGTTCCAATCCTCCATCTCCAGTTTCTCCCGACGGTGGATGGTGCATTCATCCGCGCTTCATTTCCAAGCTTCATCAGATCCTGCATCTGTATGATCACCACATCTGCAATGCTTGCATAGGCAGCCCGGATCAGCGCATCCGGTATTTCTTCTTTATATTTGATATTCAGATACTCGTACAGATACGCAAGTTCATAATCTGTTTTATCCCTGAAGTAACCAACAATTGTTTCATTGTCATGCGTTCCCGCATAAACGACAAGATTGCAGTCGGTGTAATTATGTGGAAGATGTTCGTTTGCCGTATCATCCCCAAATGCGAACATCAAAATCTTGATGCCCGGCCATCCGGTTCTTGCCATCAGCTTCTTCACACCCGGTATCGGACTCTTTCCTGCGATATCCTCAACGATGATGTGTGTATCTCCGATCACTTTTTCGATTGCATCCGTAAGTTTCTTTCCAGGTCCCCTACTCCACTTTCCACTTCTTCCATCTTCTGCCTTGTTCGGTACGACATAATACTTTACGATCGCTGCAAAATGATCAAGCCGTATTACATCAAACAGCTTTGCATGTTCTAACATACGCGCCTGCCACCAGGCAAATCCATCTTCTTCCATCCGGCTCCAGTTGTATACTGGACTTCCCCACTTTTGTCCATTCTCTGAAAATGCATCCGGCGGAGAACCTGCAACTCCTTTTGGCGTCCCATCCTCTTCCAATAAGAAAAGTTCCCGGTTTGCCCATACATCCACACTGTCTAATGCCACATAAAACGGAAGATCACCAATCAGCTGGATACCTCTGTTATTTGCATATTCTTTTAATTTTTTCCATTGTTTAAAAAATTCAAACTGGCAGAATTCATAGAACAATATGTCTGCATGTAACGTTGTTTCATACTCTTTTAATGCCTCAGGATCCCGGCTTCGAAGCGGTTCGTCCCACTTCTGCCATTCCTCATCACCAAAATGTTTCTTTAATGCAGTATAAAGTGCATAATCAGAAAGCCATCCGGCATTTTCTTCACAGAACCTTACAAAAGCTTCATTTTCGATATCGAATCGTGCGAACGCCATTTTCAAAACTTTAAAGCGGTTCTCATAAATCATCGCATAATCAATATCCGCTTCATCATTTCCCCAATGGAAACTTCGGATCTCTTCCACACTAAGCAGCTTCTCCTGCACAAGATCATCCAGATCGATCAGATATGGATTCCCGGCAAATGCGGAATATGACTGATATGGACTGTCTCCAAAACTGGTTGGACCGATCGGCAGCACCTGCCAGTAACGCTGTTTTAAATCCACCAGCAGATCTATAAACTGGAATGCCGCATCTCCTAATGTACCAATTCCGTATGAAGATGGTAAACTTGTGATCGCTAAGAGGATTCCTGCTCCCCTTGCCATTCTTTTTGCATCCAATGATCTTCCCCGGTCCTTCCTCTCATTTTTTTCGCTTTTTTTCGTATCTGTGATAATTTTATTACTGGAAACGTTTTTTGTCAACGAATTTGCAACTTTTAACAGCGTTTTTGCCATATTTGCCGTTTTTGCTATATCGTTTTTGTTTATTTTTACAACGAAAGCGCTCAAAAGTTTCGAAAATTTTAGTATGTCTGCTTGTCAACTTTTTGTTTTCTTTATATAATATAAAAAAATCAACTGTTTTTACTAAGGAGAGGATCTTACCCATGGCAACAATCAAAGATATTGCAACAAGACTCGGTGTTTCCGTCAGTACCGTATCAAAAGGTTTAAATGGCGCGAGTGACATCAGCGAAGAATTACGTCAGATGGTGCTTGACACTGCAGTTGAAATGGGATACGCAACAAAAAAATCAAAGAAAAAAGAAAACCGCAAACTGGCGGTTTTTATCGAAAATATGGAATATGAAACGGAAGATCAGTTTGGCTACGATATCGTACTCGGTTTCAAACAGAATGCTTTCCGCCATAATTGGGATGTCACCGTTATTCCGGTCACACCTGCTTTTCAGCTTACAGAAAAATATGATACATACATGTTAAAGAACGGTTTCTGCGGTGCCTTTTTAGTCGGATTCGCCCTGCATGACGAATGGATGCAACAGCTTTCCCACACCACAATGCCGACTGTTCTCTTTGATAACTATATCGAAAAAAATCCGAACGTCTGCTACGTCGGCACCGATAACTATGAGGGCATCGACGCAGCCGTAGATCATCTTTATACGCTCGGTCACAAAAAAATTGCTTTCTTAAACGGTTCCCTGCACTCCATGGTATCCGAGCAGCGCCAGGAAGCATTTTATAACAGCATGAAAGCTCACGGACTGACTGTTGATGAGAAGCTGACCGCCTACGGCTATTATGTGGCAGACAGCGCAAAGTATCACGTCCCGACGTTTCTCGGCGCAGGTGCGACTGCGATCATCTGCGGCAACGATCTGATTGCTTCCGGTGTGATCGCTGAGTGTAAGCTGCGCGGTTTCCGTGTTCCGGAGGATATCAGCGTTGTCGGTTTTGATGACCTGCCGCTCTCTGCCTCCTTAGAGCCGCCGCTTACCACGGTTCGTCAGGAGCGCAATGAGCTTGGAAAATGCGCTTACGTCGTTTTAAATTCTCTGGTGCACCACATCCCGTTCTGCCGGACGCAGATCCGCGCCAGACTCATCGAGAGAGAGTCGACGGCACGCTGTCCGGCGGCGCCGGAGATCAAACCGCTGGCTTAAAACTGCCAACAGATTTATCAACACTACTCTGCGTTTCGGACCGCCTCGTATACGGGGCGGTTTTCTTTTGCCGGAAGGCAGATCAGCAGAAACATGGCGGTAAGTTCTATCGTCGCGAGCAGCAGAATTGCAAACCGGTAAGACATGATCTGTCCCAGTGCTCCCGCTGCCATCTGGAATGCCACACTTCCGATCGCAAATACCATATTAAAAAATGCGTTGATACGCGCCCGCATATTTTCGGGCAGATAGCTCTGCACTGCTGTCTCACGGATGGTCGCACTTGAGATGCCAAGTGCCCCACAAAGGAAACGGTTACACAGCATCAGCGGATATGGCAGATATAAAAGTAAAATATCCATCAGTCCATAGACCGTATAGACAAATTTGGTAAACGCATAACGTTTTTTTACCGGTATTTCTTTTTTATACTGAAAAATGCCGCCAAGTCCCCGCCCGATCATTTCCGCACTTTTTAAAAATCCAAGCATTGTGACCGTAAGCCACGGCACTGTCTGGTAAAACGCCTGTATCAGTACGGTATTTCCATCTGACACACCGCTTGTGATACTCATATAAGTATAGATGTTACGAATGCCCTTTTCTTTTTTCAGATAATGAAATCCTTCCCTGATATCCTGACAATACTGCTTCCAGGTATAATCGTCCTGTGCTTCTTCCTTTTCCTCATGAATCCGGCTCTCCACGATGACAGATACCATCGTGATACCGGCAACCAGATAAAAAATGTGTGCCATGGATATTTTTTCATACAAAAAGGTTGCCGCCGGGGACATTGCAATAATGACAAGCGGATAGATCGTATTGCTGACCGCATAACCCTTCTGCTCCATCCCATTCGGTATCAGATTTGGATACCATGCATCATATGCAAGACGGTAAAACACTGAGATTGTTCCCACTGCAAGGACAAATATCAGATACAACAGGTAATTGAATGCATGACCACTGATATAGAGTCCCATTACCGCATACAATACCGCCGTTACAATATCCAGTCCGACGATCCATTTTTTCTTTCCGCCTTTATCAATCAATGGAGCAACTAAAACAGAAAGAACAACGTCCGGCAAAACGCCGCAGATCAGTACCAATGCTGATAAGAATGTAGATCCGGTCTCATCAAATACCAAAAGGCTGATCGGCAGGTTCATGGCTTCGCCGCCCACAGCAGTTAAAATGGTTGCGATAGTGATACTGGTAAAATCTTTTGTCCAGAGTGTTTTTTGCTTGTGTGACATGTTTTCCCTCATTTCATGTTTTGTAGTATAGCGTAAAGATTATGATGTCCGGAGCAAATAGTGGATTCCAGACATCATATATCGATTGCTACAGTTATTATATATTCCACTTTAAACTAGATAAAGCGAATTGATTTGGGAAAATCGGCACAAAAAAAGCACGCTAAAACGTACTTTTTCTGGTCTTTGCGGAAATTTGTTCACTAAACTCCAGTGCCTTTTTATATTTTCGCTGCCTCGTATAGGCTTCTAAAATCACATTTTTATACTGATAGAGGAAACCAAACGACTTTTCTTTTATGAGTGCCCTGATCAGTCGTTCGATCAGATCTAAATATGCCGGATCCGCCGTAAAGTCTTGCTTTTGTTCCATGCAAAGTTCCTCATACATCAGACGCTCTGCCATCTTACCCTTCATATCTTTCCGGGAAAGTAACTGTTTCATTATTGCAAGATAATGATCCGCCTCCCCGGTATTTCCAAGGAGAAGATGTAACCATGCCTTTTTATGACAGAGCAGGAAATCTTCTGACCGGACACGGTTTAAACAGTCGAGTGCTTCCTCATATCTTCCAACTGCAAGATAGGTCGCCCCCATATTATAATATAATCCCTGCTCGTATTCTTTCCACCATCCGGTATTCTGCAATAGCCTTCTGGTGCGCTCATAATAGACGGTCATCATCTCATCCATATCGACACATGCATATGCGCTTCCATTCATAAAATAATAATCCGCCAGTGCATATACATTTCCCTCTTCCAACGCCGCCGTCACAAAACGGTTCTCCATCCGGTGAATCGCGTCGTATTCTGCCTGTTCATAATAACCGGCAATCAGACAGCACATGCCAAGCGTGTTCTGCAGTCCGTGCTGTACTTTCTGATACCACTCCATTTTCTCTGCCGGATCTTTTGTAAGTCTTGAACAGACCAGACTGTAATAGGCATACTGTTTTTCATCCATGCAGTCTTCTAACCGCACTAAAGTGCTGACATTTTCATTCAAAAAATTCTGTATGTCATTTCCATCTGCTTCTTTTTTCATCAAACTTTCGATAAAGCTCTCATCTACTTCTTTCCATGTGCTCTCACTGTAATAAATTGCGGACACCAGTCTGATATCGATTGTAAGCGGTGACATCAAAAGCCTGTCCCATTTTCCGGCAAGTTTTTTCCATACCGTTTCATTTTCCAGCCCATATTGCAGATTGTAAAAAAATTCATCCATCTGTTTCCTGCTCTCAGTAAGAAACGCAGAATCTGTCTCATAATTGATTCCAAGTCTTGCAAAAAGCTGCTTTAAAATTGCCATATCCGGCTCCGCCGATCCACGCTCGATTTTACTTAAATACGAAACCACACAGATGCCATAGCAGACTTCTTTCTGCCCCTTTCCCTGTCTGATCCGCTCCGCGCGCAAAATCATCCCTGCCGGATTTTTTTCTTTTCTATTCATGCTTATTTTCCAAATTTTTGTCTCTGTGAACTATCTATCGTCTTTATAAAGCCCATTGGATTTTTCTGTTATAAAATTGCCTCTTAAATCGGCGCAAGCAGGTACTCACACAAAATCTGATATAATTTTTGCGGTTCAACCGGTTTTGCAATATGTGCATTCATGCCCGCTTCCTTGCATTTTCTCACATCTTCCAGCGTATCGTCTGCACTCAATGCTATGATCGGAATGATCTGCGCATCCGGCTTTGCAACCTTCCTTATCGCTCTCGCGGCAACAAAACCGTTCATGTTTGGCATCTGGATATCCATCAGTATCGCATCAAAATGATAGGGTTCTTCCGCTTTAAACTGCTCTAATGCCGCTTTTCCATCCTGCGCACTGATCACATTTACCGCCACATGCTCTAAGATACGCCTGCTGATCTCAACATCAAGCGGATGATCCTCCACAAGCAGAACCCTCTTTCCCCGCAGGATGTTCTGTATCTCCTCCGCGGAACGGTGTGCCACTTCGATCTCCGGCTGTATCTCCGCAATCTCAATCTCAAGATGGACTTTTATCTCCGTACCTTTCTGCGGCTCGCTTTTTACCGTGATCGTTCCGCCCATCAGATCAACGATGCTTCTCACGATCGCAAGTCCGAGTCCCGCTCCGTTTCCCCGTTCCCCCTGATTCACGCTCTCCTGCGTAAATGGCTGGAAGAGAATCTGCTGAAACTCTTCGCTCATTCCCATTCCGTTGTCGGACACCACATAGTCGGCACAAAATTGATTGTTGTGCGTGGCATAATTACAGATGCGGAATGTGACCTCCCCGCCCTCCGGTGTAAACTTCACCGCGTTGGAGAGCAGATTAAAAAATATCTGGAAAAACCGCACCGGATCAACCATCATATTAATGTTGATCTCCTCATGCGGCATATGAAATCGGATCCATTTGCGCTCACACATCGGCTCCATCATATTTTCCACTTCATTTAAAAATTCCGTAAACGAATACGGCTTGGGATGAAGATGGAACTTTCCGTTTTCGATCTTAGACATATCCACCAGATCATTCAAAAGTCCCATCAGAAATTCACTCGCGCCGCGTATCCGGTTTAAGCACTCTTCCATCCGCTCCGGATGTTCCGTCTCTTCAAGTCCTAACGCCGTTGCCCCCACGATCACGTTCATCGGTGTCTTGATCTCGTGACTGATGCGCGACAAAAACTCTGTTTTTACTTCTGCAACTTCCTCTTTCGCTGCATCCCTCTGCACCTGCATGCGCCGCAGACGCACCGTGTCAAACAAAAACAATCCCACAAGTGCCGCGATCAGTACTGCGATCAACATTGTCTGTTCCATAACAAAACCCCCAGTGGTTTCTACTCTTCATAAATGACTGCCTGTTTTCCGGCAATCTTATAAGGATAATTTTACCATAGGGGTTTGGTGGGGTGCAACTGGATTAGGTGGAGAAATCACTTTAACTTTCTGTTGCAGATACACTTGTCAAATGTTTGAAATATGATTTATTTTCATTCTTTTCCAAGCACTCCCAGCACTTTGTGCAGCAGCCGGTACAACTCATCAGCATCTTCTTTCTCCAGACACACGCAGCAGCCCATTTTTTTTGGCACCAGAACGGCATCCTCTTTCAGCTTTTCGCCGAGTTCTGTGATCGTCACATTTAACACACGCTCATCCTCACTGTCCCTTGCGCGTACAAGATAGCCTTTCTGCTCAAGCTTTTTTAGGACAGGCGTGAGTGTGCCAGAATCCAGATATAAAAGTGCTCCCATATCTTTCACGCTGATCTGTCTGTGTTCCCAGAGCACCATCATCGCGATATACTGCGTGTATGTCAGGTCAAGCTCATCTAAAAAAGGCTTGTACTTGCGCACGATCTCTTTGGAACAGGCGTAAAGTGGAAAACACAACTGGTTTTCCAGTTTTAATGCATCATATTTATCTGGCATGATAATCCTCATTTCTACCGGTACACCATTCTGCAATCCAGATTATTCCCAGACGATGTACCAGTTCACAGTCAGCTCTTTCTAATTCAGATGTTCCTCGATAAAGCTGCGCATTGCGTCTTTCGGCTGGAATCCAACCGTTCTTGCCACTTCCACGCCATCTTTTAACACGATGACTGCCGGGATGCTGACAATGCGGTACTCCTGTGCAAGTCCCATGTTTTCATCGGAATCTGCGTTGTAAAACTCTGCCTTGCCGGAGAGTTCCTCGGATAATTCTTCCATCACCGGTGCTAACATCTGGCACGGTCCGCACCATACTGCGGAAAAATCAACAACTGCTACTCCTTTTTTTGCCTCATTTAAATCGTTATTTGTAATTTTCTTTACCATAATATTTTCCTTTCCTGCGCAGTTCTTTGCGCATGACACACTGTTTTTTGTGATATATTTGCTGTAAAATACGTTCCGGTTTTAGTCCCACACATTTCTGTTCATGCGGGCTGCCTCTTTACTGCTTCCCGGCTTCGCGTTTTTTCGCATCCAGATAAGCCACTGCGGATAATGCCGCAACATTGCCCTGTCCGGCTGCTTTGATATACTGATACGGTGTTCCCGTAATATCTCCACAGGCGAAAAGTCCCGGAATATTTGTCTCCATCGACAGATTGACCTTTACATGATTTCCGTCTAATTCCAGACCCGGCACAAGCTGTTTCGGGGATACGGCATCCCGCAGTACAAAAATGCCATCCACAAGGTACTCCCCCTGCTCTGTGCGAAGTCCCCCGGCTTTCTTTTCACCAAAGATCTCCTTCGGACGTTCTTTGATCACCGTTACCTGCTCTGATACGCCAGGTACATCCTGATACATTGGAAAATAAAGTATCTCTGCTGCCACTTCCGCAAGAAAATCGGCTTCGTGTTCCGCATCTTTTCCGTAACCGATGACGGCAACCTTCTTTCCTTTATAAAAGCATGCATCACAGGTCGCACAGTAGCTGACACCCCGTCCTAACATCTCTTCCTCGCCCGGAAGTGTTTTGCCTGAGACAACGCCGCACGCTAAGATCACACTCTTTGCCTCAAGCACTTCCCCGCCTGCCTGGATTGCAAAATAGTCGCCCATCGCATAGACTGTGCCGATCCGGCTGTCCGTAATATTGATCTCCATCATGGCAAGCTGCTTTTCAAACGCCTTCGCCATATCCGCTCCGGTCACCGCCGGGAGTCCCGGATAGTTCATGATCTGATGCGCCTTGCTGACCTTGTCGCTCATCTGCTTTTTCCCGATCAGCAAAATATTTTTATTTCTTACCTTTGCCGTCAACGCAGCAGAAACACCGCCAGGTCCGGTTCCAATAATTGCTATATCTGCTCTCTCCATTTTTCTCTCCATCTCAAAATCATTGCCTTAAATTTAATTGTGTACAACCTTTATGTTTTTTATCATACAGGAAGATACCATCACTTGTCAAGTAAAAAAGAACCGTGAGATTATTTTCCCACAGTTCTCTTTTCCTATGCGTTATTTTATTTTGACGTAAACTTGTATACCTTTGACCTTGTTACCCACGTATCTTTCTCTGTCAGATAATTTTTTGAATCCATCAGACAGTATTTCGTGCCCTTTTTCAGTTTCAGATTTTTTTATACGCTCACACTTCTCCCTCTTTCAATATCTTTTTAATGTTGAGGAAAAATAATGTCGCTGCAACTGTCACCGAAATAAAATCCGAAACCGGCTCTGCTAAAAAAACGGCAAATACTTTATCTGCAAAGAAATGCGGCAGGATATAAATCAGCGGGATCAGCAGGATAATCTTTCGCAGACACGCAATAAACAATGAGATTTTTGCCTGTCCGAGTGCCATGAATACCTGCTGCACCGCAAGCTGGATCCCGAATACTCCGGTCGCTGCCATATAGATGCGCAGTGCCCATTTTGTCATTTCAAATAATTCCTGTGAACTGCTGTTGAACAGATGCACAAAAAATCCAGGTGCGATTTCCACCGCCAGACAGAAGATCATCGTGTATGTAAAACTGCAGATCATAAGCAGACGATATGCCTTTTTCACACGATCCATCTTTTTTGCTCCATAATTAAAACTCATGATCGGCTGCGCTCCCTGTGCAATTCCCTGCACCGGCATAAACTGAAGCTGCATAATACTGCTTAAGATCGTCATGGCTCCGACCGCCACATCACCGCCGTAGCGTGATAAAGATGCGTTAAATGCAATATTGATTGCGCTCTCCGTCGCATTCATGATAAAAGGCGATACACCAAGTGCACATACCGGCAAAAGTACGGAGGCTTTCGGCTTAAAATACTTTGTCTTTATTTTCAGCTTTGTCTGTTTTCCCGTCAGAAAAAGGATGACCCATACCGCTGAAATTGCCTGTGAGATCACCGTTGCAAGCGCGGCTCCCTGCACACCCATGCCAAATACGAAAATAAAGACCGGATCTAAAATGATATTGCAGACTGCCCCGATCAGAACCGTTTTCATACCGACTTTGGAAAATCCCTGTGTATTGATAAAGGAATTTAATCCCATCGTAAGCATGACAAACAAAGTCCCTTTTCCGTAAATGTTCAGATAAGAAAGTGCATACGGCAGCGTATTTTCACTTGCACCAAACAGCATCAGAAGCGGCTCCGCTGCAAACTGCAGTACCACAACTAAAATCAATGCGATCACGATCAATGCCATGGTACAGTTGCCGAGTATCTCCTCCGCCTCATCATTTTTGCCTTTTCCCATGAAAATAGCAACACGCGGCGCCCCGCCATACCCGATCAGACCGGAAAATGCCGTGACAATCATCAGAATCGGGAAGCAGAGTCCAAGACCGGTCAGTGCCACGCCCCCGTTTTCCGGGATATGACCGATATAAATACGATCCACCAGATTGTAAAGAAGATTGACGAGCTGTGCGATCACAGATGGTACCGCCAAGGTCAGCAAAAGTCTGCCGACGCTTCCCTCGCCGAGATTAATTTCATTTTTTGACTGTTTCATTTATATCCTCTTTTCCTGAACTTATTTTTAACCATGTAGCTATAAAAAACTGCTTCCAGTTTCTCTGTTTATAAATCATGTGTTGCAGCAAATTTTTCCAGAATCTTTTTCTGCTTATAATGATAATAAATGATCATCCCCACCGCGCTGACCAGCCATGTAATTGGGTAACATGCCACGATCTGTGAGAGTGTGCCATCCGGTACGATCCAGGTGACCCATACGACACGCAGCACACAGATACCGATCATCGTCATTGCCGTCGTCACGATCACATGCCCCTGCGCGCGCAGTGCGCCGGAATATACTTCGATAAACACAAACAGAAAATAGGTCGGCGATATGATCTGCATCATGCTAAGACCAATTTCCACTACATTCGCATCTGTGGTAAATATGCCAAATAAAAATCTTCCCGCCGACATTAAGATCACACTCAGAAGAATCGCAGTTACAAGTGCCATGCCAAGACATTCCCTTGTTCCTTTGCGGACGCGGTCCATTTTTCCGGCACCAAAATTCTGACCAACGAACGTGGTCGCAGCGATTCCAAACGCACTGTTGATCATCCAGAAAAGGCTGTCTATTTTGCCAAATGCAGCCCATGCCGCCATTGTGTCAACGCCAAATCCGTTTAACGCAGCCTGCACGATCACGTTTGAAATACTGTACATGCTCGACTCGATACCGGTCGGCAGTCCGATGGCGAGCATATTTTTCAGCACACTTTTATGGATCCTGATTTCGCGTGGAATTAACTTTAAGCCGGCAGTATGATACATTAATGCCACACTGACGAGCACAGCGCTGATCCCCTGCGCGATCAGTGTTGCCACTGCCACGCCAAGGACTCCCATTTTAAATCCAAGCACCAGCACCAGATCCAGAATAATATTGACGATGCAGCAGACGATCAGAAAATAAAGCGGACGTTTCGAATCGCCGATTGCCCGTAAGATTGCCGCTCCCATATTGTAAACAAAAATAAATAAGAGTCCCGCAAAATAAATCCGCACATAAAGTGTCGAGTCAGGCAGCAGATTTTCCGGCGTATTCATCCATTTTAAAACCATACGTGTCATAACAACACCGATCACTCCGGCAATGATACCGCCTGTGATTGCAAATGCATATGCCGTGTGCAGTGCCTTATGCAGCTGTTCCTCATTTTTTGCCCCAAAATGCTGGGAGATCATAACTGTTGCGCCGGCAGATAATCCGGTAAAAAATCCGACCACCAGATTGATGATCTGACCGGACGAACCGCTGACGCAGGATAGTGCCTCTTTTCCGACAAACCGCCCGACGATCACCGCGTCCACCGTATTGTAAAGCTGCTGGAAAAATGTTCCCACCAGTATCGGGAAAAAGAATAATAAAAGCTGTTTCCAGATGACTCCCTCTGTGATTTTATTTTCCATTGTATCTTTTGCTGACATAAAAATCTCCATTCTTGCGCAGCTTTCTGCGCATCTCAAGTTTGTGCGCAAGCACAAATCTTGCGTGTGAAAAATCTTATTTTTCACACTATACTCCTTTTCCATGATATAAAAAACAGGATGTTTGAAACATCCTGTTTTTTATACGATATTCTCATTTAGTATATCCGTCTGTAAAATAATCATACAGAAAATCAATTTTACGTTTCTTTTATATATCTTTATTTTAAAAAAGCATTACTAACATCCGAGCAGATAATTATATAATCCCTCGTATTTTCCTTTGGAATTGTTCCAGGAATAATCATTTGCCATGCCGCGGTCAATCATCTGGTTCCACTGTTTCCGGCGGTCGAAGAAAATATGTTTGGAATAATTGATCACAGAAAGCATTTCATCTCCATTATAATTTGCAAAGGAAAAACCGTCTCCCGTATTTTCATATTCGTTAAATGGTTTTACCGTATCTCTCAGTCCACCTGTTTCACGAACGATCGGAACTGTACCGTAGCGGAATGAAATAAGCTGTGTCAGGCCACACGGTTCGAAGCGGGACGGCATCAGGAATGCATCTGCTGCTGCGTACAGTTTGTGTGCAAGTTCATCGGAATAACAGATATTTGCAGAAACACGATCGCCATATTTCCATGCATAATGGCGGAACATGTTTTCATACTGCGGATCTCCGGTACCGATAACAACCAGCTGTGTATAGTCGTCCACGATCCGGTCGATTGCATAATTTACAAGATCTAAACCTTTCTGGTCAGTCAGTCTTGAGATCAGACCGATCATGTACTTTTTCTTGTCAACGGCAAGTCCTAATTCTGCCTGCAATTTTACCTTATTCATGTATTTTTTCTTACGGAAATCAGACGGCTTATAGTTGGTATAAATCTTTGTATCCGCTGCCGGATCATATACCTGATAATCAATACCGTTTACAATACCCTGCATATCAAAATGCCGTGCAGACAACAGACCATTTAAACCTTCTCCATAATACTCGGTCTGAATCTCCTGTGCATAGGAATCACTGACTGTAGTGATATAATCGGCATAGACAAGACCACCCTTTAACATGTTGGCATCTTTTTTAAATTCCAGCTTATCCGGTGTAAACAGGGAAGCTGAAAATCCGGTCAGTCCCTGCATGGTCTTGATATCCCATACTCCCTGGAACTTTAAGTTGTGGATCGTCATAATACTCTTCATGCCCCAGTAAAAGGAATCAGCCTGAAATTCATTTTTCAGATATACCGGAATCAGACCCGTCTGCCAGTCATGACAGTGAATGATATCCGGACAGAAGTCGATCTGTTTTAACATGGACAAAACAGCCTTGTCAAAGAAACAGAATTTTTCAATATCATAACGGACATCACCGTACGGTACTGCACAGTTAAAATATTCCTGATTATCAATAAAATAATATGTAATGCCATCCATGACATATTTTAAAATACCGACATACTTATTCGTAATATAACTGCCGGCACTCATATAAAAATGAGCAACATATTCAAACTTGCTGCGAAACTTGTCCGGTATGCAGCTGTAATTCGGTATTACAACCCGGACATCCCACTCGTTTTTATCAAATTCCTTCGGCAATGCTCCACATACATCTGCCAAACCCCCGGTTTTAATAAACGGAACACACTCCGATGCTGCAAAAAGTATTTTCTTCATAGCAATCTCCATTCCTGTGTTTATTCTTCAAATCTTAATTACTATTATCATATAACATTTCCGAAAAGAATACCATATTTTTTTACTGCAAAGCAGAAAAATTTAATACAATGTAAAAAAAACTTTTATTTTCATATAAAAAACGACACAGACTTTTCATCCATGCCGTTTATCTTATGTACCTTGAATCTTATTTATTCATCCCAGTTGTGATATACTTCCTGAACATCATCATCATCATCCAGCAGATCAAGAATACGGTTGATATTTGTTAAATCTTCCTCTGCTGTCAGCTCTACATAATTCTGTGGAATCATTGTAACCTCTGCTTCTGCCATAGGGATCTTCTCTGCTTCAAGTGCAGCGTGTACTGCCTCAAAATCATTTGGATTTGTGATGATCTCGTAGCTGTCATCTTCCTCAGAAAAATCCTCTGCGCCTGCATCAAGTGCGATCATCATCAGATCATCTGCCTCCATATCGCACTCTTCCTTGTCGATAATGATCTGTCCCTTTTCATCAAACATATAGGATACACAGCCCTGTGTTCCAACACTTCCGCTACCCTTTGTGAAGGCGTTTCGGACATTACTAGCCGTACGGTTCTTATTGTCTGTCAACGCTTTTACAATGATCGCCGTACCATTCGGACCATATCCCTCATAAGTTACCTCTTCGTAATTAACTGCGTCAATATTACCTGCTGCTTTTTTGATACCACGCTCAATTGTATCGTTCGGCATGTTGTTTGCTTTTGCTTTTGCGACAACAGCGGCAAGTTTGCTGTTGTTTGCCGGATCTGGTCCGCCTTCTTTTACGGCAACTGCGATCTCACGGCCGATAATGGTAAAGATCTTTCCCTTCGCAGCATCGTTTTTCTCTTTTTTGTGCTTTATGTTTGCAAATTTTGAATGTCCTGACATTTCGAAATCTTCCTTTCTCTTCCAAGTATCTGTTTCTTCATTCTGCCGCTTAACGGCCTGATTTCCCTGCACAGGAGGCAGGCATATCCATTATGATAACACCACACTGAAAAATAGTCAAGTTCCCAGGATCAATCAGCTATGTAGATCCAGACTGACTGCGAGAGCCTGATTTACGCGGTCCAGGATTTCCGTATCCAGATGGCATACTTTATCTTTCAGTCGTTTTTTGTCGATGGTACGCAGCTGTTCCAGAAGGATTACAGAATCACGTACCATGTTATATCTTGAAG
>OHXW01000157.1_pt1 | contig 22326 bp, 18 predicted proteins | sample 1580031 | NCBI WGS metagenome assembly OHXW01 (sample SAMEA3882523, study PRJEB24775) | human gut metagenome | biome: human-associated habitat; feature: intestine environment; material: feces | place: Netherlands | collected 2009/2010
AACTCCATTGTTCCCTCAATAGCATCTTTGGACGATTCAGGACTGAGGTTCACCGCGTCTGCATGGAAATTGAAATAGAGGTTGTCGCCGGTCTTTCGGAAGGTCAGTGTTCCCGTCGCTTCTATACGTGTTCCTGCTGCAAGGGAAGGCAGCTCTGATTCCTCCCCGTCCTTGCTTACGGATATGGACAGTTCCTTGCCCGGCATATTGTTACGCGAACCGGGAACAGAGAGTTTAACAAGGAAACCAATGAATTTGTTACCGTCACCAGACACACGGATTGTTGCCGGTTTGCTGATGATGCCGTTGATTGTTGCTTGTACTTTAATCATACTGTTTTGTTTTAATGGTGATTATCTGATTGAAATATTTTCTGATTGTGACTGCTGCGATATTCCCTGACAGTAATCCTGCGACAACTGGGCGTTGAGCGCGATATTACCGATGATACCGGAAATACGTTCTTTCTTTTCGTCAGCGGTCAGGGTACTGTCTGACAGGACGAGGTTCATACGGTTCATGTCTGACGAAGACAGCTGTGCCGTGAAACGGTTTGTTCCGGTATCTACGGACAGTAGCGGAGTTTCGCCCTCCTTGACCATAAGCGTGCATTCTCTCATTCCCTGCACAAGCGGTGTAAGGTCTATGCGCTTGTCGATGGCAGCGGCTGTTGCAGATGCCATTTTCTCTTCTTCCGTCTTGTTCGCCAACATCGGAAGAATCATCTTTGAACGCCAGTTTCTGGACATGGAAAACTGGATGATAAACGGAGGTGCTGCACAAGCCAAACAGCGGTACCTGACACTCCTGGAGCAAAATCCAGAATTGTTACAGCACGTACCGCTGAAGCACATCGCTTCTTATTTGTTTATTACACCTCAGTCGCTCAGTCGCATACGGGCGGAACTGAGCAAGAAGAAATAACGGTATGAATACTTATCGAACTCCGGTGATGGCATTAATCCAATATCTACCGTCCCGGTGTACAGTCTGAATATTTATTTGATGCGTATACTTCCCGGCCTGATAAGTAACCTGATAATTATCAGGCTCCAACGGAACAACCTTCAGACTGTAAAACCACATACTGTCGAAATCAAAATTCGTAATCAAAAGGTCATAGCCCCCGAAACCATCCTGTAGATTTTCTAATTCTACCTTCTTGAATTGTTCTAAAGCTGTGTGAGACAGATGAGACAAGCGAAAAGACTGCAACTTGGAATTCAAATCGCTACACATGCTGCAATAGGTAGCCACGTAAAGTTTATAAAAACTTTCGACCAATGATTCTCCCGACGAACTATCTATTTTATATGAAGCTGTATTTTCAAAACCGGTCAACCACTCATTTCCATATTGACTACCATTTTCAATAGGGGTAATATATACTATCTTACATTTTTCATTCACACACCCCACTTTTAATGGAATCTCCACCAGACTAGCACTATCTTTTTCATTCCAAAGATAGCTTACCATATACCAATCGTCTGCAATTTCTCTTACATTTAATGTCTTAATTGCATCTGAATTCATATCCTGCGCCCGTATAATCGGATCTCCTCCCGTAGCATTACGCATTCTTTGAAGTTTAGCAGCCAATTCTTCAGTTAAATACTTCTTGCACAGTGTTTCATTGGTTGAATCCACATTTAAAATATTCGTCATATAGCTCGCATAGAACGTTTTAATTTCATCTATACATGCACCGGAGCAAATAGTACTAAAACAAAACAACAAAACAGATATAAATACAAATCTTCTTTTCATGGTATAATATAATTAGGCTAAATCTCCAGATTGTACAGCTGGAAACATTCTTGTTCGCGATTCCTTCAAACTAATCTGCACAAATATACAAAAATCCCCACAAAACATGAAAACCATACTTTTTTATTTGCCAATTTCAGCCAATACATGCTAAGTATCAAGAAAAAAAATTCCGTATAACCCTTTCGGATTATACGGAATTTCTGTTATCTATTTGTTACAGGTTATTTTACTTCCTCAAAATCAACATGATATACCTATCAGCAACTTGCGTACACGTGTTGCAAATATAACACAAACCCGAAAATAAGCATCCATAAGCAACACACGCTCTTGCTCACAAAAGTACGATTTTTATTCATAAACAACGAGACATAAACGCATAAAAATCAAAAGAAAGCGATGTTTTTAACAGATTCTTCGGTTTTATCCTTACCTTTGTGTATGATATTGGGATATTATACCCGAACAACAATAAGGAAACTATGCAAATACATAACAATACATTGATAGTGGAATGCTCGGCTTACGATTTCAAGGAAATGCTGGAACGTAAGAAAGTAAAGTCATGGCTTAAATCCGTGTCGGCTTTTGCCAATACGGACGGTGGCAGTTTGTTTTATGGAGTGAATGATGAAGGTGTAATTGTAGGGTTGGAGAATCCACAAGCCGATGCTGATTTTATCAGTGAAATGATGAAGGCACGACTTGACCCTGTGCCGGAAGTTCAGCTTATTCCGATAGAACACGAAGGGCATACCCTGCTTGAAGTGAAAGTAAAGGCAGGAACGCTTACACCTTATTACTATTATCAGGATGGGACACGTACCGCATATGTACGAGTTGGCAATGAAAGTGTAGAATGCAACTCCCAACAATTACTTTCGTTGGTATTAAAAGGCACGCACATGACATGGGATTCTCTTCCTACCCAAGTGGATGCCGGCAAACATTCTTTCATCATCCTTGCCAATACTTTCCGTGAGCAAACCCATCAAGAATGGAACGACAAGTATCTGGAATCATTCGGACTAGTAACTCCTGACGGCAAACTGACCAATGCAGGATTGCTGTTTGTGGATAATTGCACGGTATTTCAATCGCGTATTTTCTGCACCCGTTGGACTGGACTCTATAAGGATGATGCCATCAGTTCCGTAGAACATCGGGCTAACCTTGTGCTGCTCTTAAAATATGGTATGGATTTCATCAAAAACTATACCATGAGCGGCTGGGTGAAGATGCCAAACTATCGCCTTAACCTCCCCGACTATTCCGACCGTGCCATCTTTGAAGGACTGGTAAACCACCTTATCCATAGAGATTATACTATAATGGGCGGTGAAGTACATATCGACATTTATGATGACCGCGTAGAACTGGTATCACCTGGTGCTATGCTTGACGGTACACAAATTCAAGACCGTGACATATACAAAGTGCCGTCCATGCGTCGTAATCCTGTCATTGCAGATGTGTTCACACAGTTGGATTATATGGAGAAACGTGGTTCCGGTTTACGCAAAATGCGAGAGCTTACAGAGAAATTACCTAATTTCTTGCAAGGCAAAGAACCGCAATATCAAACGGAAGCGACCTCTTTCTACACCACGTTCTATAATTTGAACTGGAACGAAAGCGGAAGAATACCTGTAGAGGAAGTAGCCAACAGGGTAAATAGTACCCTCGAAAAGTACCCTGTAAACGAAGAAAGTTCGGTCGAAAAGTTCGGTGTAAACACAAAAGAGTTCGGTGTAAATGAAGAAAGTTCGGTCGAAAAGTTCGGTGTAAATGCGGATAAGTTCGGAGATACATCGGAAACACAGAAGAAAGTCAGTAAAACTGCACAAAAGATAATCGACCTCGTTATTTCAGATCCTTCAATCACAGCTGATAATATGGCCAACAAGATTGGTGTAACTAAACGCGCTATAGAGAAAAATATCAAGAGCCTTAGGGGTATGGGAATTTTGGTTCACGAAGGTTCAGACAAGGCTGGTTATTGGCGCATTATTGTTAAACCATAAACAGAACAACAAACCTATGGAGACCTCTTTCATACCACTCTTTGCAATCATAGCCGTTTTGATTATCGCCTTTTTGTTTGCCTCTTTGCCACAGGTAAACCATAAAACGCGATACCGAGTGCTTTATGCAATAGCCATTATCATGCTATTAGCTGTTATCCCTATTAGTGAATATATGGCTGGTGGCATACAAAACTCAAGTAACAATTATCTGCTTGTCCTAATATTCGATATTGCAGTAGGATATTTCTGTATGTACATTGCTGCTTTGCTAAAATTCAACGTTCTTAAACGAAAGAACCAAGCATTAGAAAACGCCTTGACAGAAAAGCAACAAGAAAATGTAGCAATCCTATTGGAGCATCAAAACGAAAAACAACAAGCACTCCGGCAAAGAGAGCTTGAATGGTTAGCTGGGAAAATAAAGATGTTTACCGAAGAAGAACAGGAAGCTATTCTTGCCAGTGCTCTATCATTTGCTGAACATGACTTGATAGTTGCTCCCTCAATAAGCATACAACCTAAAGAAACATGTAGTCAGCAAGAACTAATGTACTTTGTCTGCTCTGCTTTTTACAATATGGATAAAAGTCGTAGTGAAGTTGTGGGTTTCTTATATAAAGTTTTTCCTCTCTATTTTCCAGCAGGAGAAAGTGCATTGGCTAAAAAGATGCCGGGATTGGAAAAAGTAAAAGAGAGGAGAGAGAAAGAATGTAATTAGCGCATATTTTCAAACCATAGAATAGAATTAAAATGAATAATACACTTATAGATAATTCCATAGAAGCACTTTCAATGACAACAACATTGAGAAAATGCTTAGCCATTGATGGTATTAAAACAGTTAGTATTGCCACAGGCTATTGGGATATTCCCGGTTTAGCTATACTACAAGAAAATTTGAGGTCTTTCATTGAAAAAGAAGGAACAACGCTTCGTTTACTTATAGGAAAAGACCCTTATATATACGTAAATCAATTAAAGTCACCTAAATATAAAGATGCAAATTATCCGCTGGACTTCATAAAAACTGATATCCACGAACTTAATGTTACTGAGGAATATAAAGATGCTATACGTCTGCTTCTTGATTATTGTACGGAAAACAATGATTCAAAGATTCAGATTCGTGTATTTCGAAAAAATGAAAATGACGAAACTCAATTTTTACATTCTAAGTGTTACATCTTTGACGGAAAGTCAAACGGCATTGGTATTGGTATCGTGGGTAGTACAAATTTTACACAAAAAGGATTACAAGGTAACGCTGAATTAAACTATATTGAAACAGCTCCAAATCAAGTGTTATCGCTTGATGAAATACCTGGTAATAAATCTCATTTGATATGGTTTAATGAAAAATGGGAAATATCTGAACCTTGGAACAAACAATTCTTAGAACAAATCCTTAAATCTGCACCTATAACAGATGACGTGGAAAAAGAACGCAAAAGTGAACAACAATCATTCACTCCATACGAACTATATATCAAATTGCTACAAATTAAGTTTGGTGACATTGTAGACAAATCACTCGGACAACAGATAGAAACTTATCTGCCAGCGAACATCCACAAACTGGAATATCAAATAGAAGCTGTTAAGAGGTGTATCGGCATTATGCACGAACATGGTGGCTTTATGTTGGCAGATGTGGTGGGACTTGGCAAGACGATTATTGGTACGCTCATCATCAAGCGTTTCTTGTCCGTACCAGAAGACGATGGACGAGAACGTAAAGTATTGGTCATTACTCCTCCTGCCATTCAATCGGGTTGGAAGAAGACTATAGCCATGTTCGACAAAAATTCTGACGAGAAGATTGCGCCATACATTGACTTCATTACAACTGGACGCATCGGAAATGTTGCCGAAGATGAGAGCTGCGAAGATGACGATGACGACAGCCGCGATTCTGGCGATTTTGGTGGAACACTCCAAGAAAAGAATTATGGCTTTATTGTCATTGACGAAAGCCATAAGTTCCGCAACAGTGCCACATTGATGTACCAGTCTCTTGATGAACTGATACAGAAGATTTGTTCTAATACAGGGGTATATCCATACGTGGGTCTTCTTTCTGCCACACCGCAGAACAACCGACCAAATGACTTGAAGAATCAGATTTACCTTTTTGAGAGAAACCACAATGACAGTACATTGAAGAAGGCTGAAAGTGGTAATATCGAAAGGTTCTTTGCAGATGTCAACCGAGAATATGAATCGCTGATAGATAGAAGCAACGACATACCAGCAGATGAGCGCCGCCAACGCTTGGATGCCGTGTCAAAGAGACTACGTGATTGCGTGTTAAGTGATATTCTAGAACGCCGAACAAGAACTGACGTTGAGAAATATTACAAGGATGATATGGAATCACAAGGCTTGATATTTCCCAAAATTGTTGGACCTAACAATCTTGAATACATCATGGATGACGAGTTGGCTCAACTGTTCTCTGATACTATGACAATCATTGCTCCAACGGAGGCAGAAAAGTTGCAGACTGACGAGTGGTTAAAATATTTCCGCTATCGTGCCATTGAATATTTTACTGACCCTGCCAACGAAAGAAAACATACTGGTCGAGGCAATCGTGGTGTCAACGACGTTGCCAAGCAGCTTGCAATCATCATGCAGATTCTTCTTGTGAAGCGTCTTGAAAGTTCGTTCACTGCTTTCACCCAATCCCTGTTGAACCTGCGACGTTACACAGAGAACATGATTAAGATGTGGGAGAACGACACAATTTTCGTTTGTCCGCAAATTGACGTAAACAAAGAACTTGACTATGAAACCAAAACATTGAAACGTGGTAGACGTGTTTCGTTTAATGATTGTGTAGAAGAAATCAGAGCCAAGATAACAAAATTGACGGAACAAGGGCGTAACGAGAAGGGACAGAATGCAGAATATAACCGCAAAGACTTCAAGGAGGAATACTATATCCAACTGAAAGAAGACTTCCGACTCATTTCTAATCTCTATGATCGATGGGCGAAAAACCCACAAGACCCGAAATTTGATGCATTCAAAGAGAATATCAAGCCAGAATTGTTTAATCCACAAAAGAATACCTCTGGAAAATTGGTTATCTTCTCGGAAGCTATAGACACAGTACAATCGCTTGCGAGAGCGGTAAAGGCAAAGGGGTATAAGGCACTTGTCATTACTGCTGCCAATCGTGATGAGATGGAACACACGATTGAGGAAAATTTCGATGCCAATTACGAAGGTGTTTGGAAGGATGACTACAATGTTATCATTACAACAGAGGTCTTGGCAGAAGGTGTGAACCTCCACCGTGCCAATGTTATTCTGAACTATGATACTCCTTGGAACTCCACTCGCCTGATGCAGCGCATAGGTCGTGTAAACCGTATCGGCAGTAAAGAGCCTTTTGTCTATGTTTATAACTTCATGCCAAGTGCAGAAGGCGATGCGCAGATTCAGTTGGTTCGCAAGGCACATACCAAGTTACAATCCTTCCATGTCCTGTTTGGTGAAGACAGTAAGATTTTCTCGGAAGAAGAAAGTGTGGTACATTACGATATTGCCAAAGCTGTTGACGGTGAGGAATCACCTTTGCAGAAGTATGTATATGAACTGAAACAATACAAGGATACTCACCCTGAACGTTATCTGCAAATAGAACAAGCTGATAAAGACTGGCAGATAGCACAGGCTGCAAGTGGAACGGCATATTTCATAGTAAAAGCACCACACTCTGCAAGGCTTGCAATTAGAATACGTACAGAAGCCGAGGGTCTGTATAACGCCAAAATAATTTCTTTGCTTGAACTGCTTGAAGATATGCGTGTGAAAGAAAATGCCAAACGTGTTCCATTACCAGATAACTGGCGACAGCTTTCGGCAGAAGCCATAAAGACTTATAACCAATACTTTGTCCGCATCAACAAGTCAAGGGCTGGTGACAAGGCTACGGCTGCAAAAGAAATGTTGGTGAAAATTAACAACACACCTAGTTTATCACTACAATCCAAGATTTTGCTGAAAAATGCTCGTAAGTTTATTGACCGAGGAAGTTTTGATATTATCAAAAAAGTATTGGCTATTGGTCAGGAATTAGAAGAGCGGGGTTTACGTCTCTTTGCCATAGAGCAACAAGATATAGACGAGATTCTGGAGCGAGAAATCGGCAAACTCGTAGCCCATGTGGAAAGTAAACAAGGCGAAGCATCTATTGTATTAGGAACCATCAAGTAAACAAATACCCCCATGAATAAGGAGTCATTAAAAGAATATTTAAGCAGCCGATATCAAGGCTGGAGTTCGTTCCTCAACAATGTTATTTTTCCCATTTTCGGTGAAGATGACTTTGAGGATGGTTTTGAAACAGAGCTTTTGGAGAGTCAGCCCGAACGAAGACAACTGGCAGAAGCGACGGGAATACGCAGCATCAAGCAAGTTGGAATGATGTATGTTGGCGTTGAACCTTTACAGATTTTCGATGTGACAGTCAGCGACCGGGTTATGATGGAGCATAACCGTGTGAACATCCAGCGGCTCATCCGTGCTGTCATGGATCAATTCTCTTGTGCCTTCATGCTGTTCCATTACGAGGATGATACTCGTTGGGATTGGCGTTTCACCTATTGCCGAAAGAGTGGCAACAAAGAAGAATCCACCGACAGCAAACGCTATACGTTCCTGCTGGGGCCTGGTCAGTCATGCCGCACGGCAACTGACAACTTCATAGCTCTATACGACAAAAGGAATTCTCTTGAAATTAAAGACATCGAAAATGCATTCAACGTTGAAGCTCTTTCTAAAGAGTTCTTTGGGAAGTACAAGGCTCAATACGAAGCTTTTGTCAATTACATGGTTGACCCTACAAACGGAATGCGTCAACACTTCATTGATACAGGCTTTGACCATACGGGTATGGCTGCTGACAAAATTCGTGACCGTGAGGAAAAACCCATTCGTGACTATGTGAAGAAACTTCTTGGACGCATTGTGTTCCTGCACTTCCTCCAAAAGAAAGGCTGGCTTGGCGTTCCTGCAAGCAAGGAATGGGGCGAAGGCGATCGTGATTTCATGCTGAATATTTTCAAGAATGCAAATGAACGTCAAAAGGAAAACTTTCTTGATGACATATTAGAAGACTTGTTTACAGAAGGTTTAGACCGTAACCGTTCAGATCAGGGCGACCTTTACGACACAAAAGTAGAAGGCTTCCGCAACTGTCGTATTCCATATTTGAACGGCGGTCTGTTTGAACGTGACATTCTTGACAAGAAGCCCAGTCATTTTCCTGCCAGCTATTTTAATGGCCTGCTGACAATGCTCTCGCAGTACAACTTTACCATCGATGAAAATGACCCAAACGATGCAGAAGTGGGCGTTGACCCAGAAATGCTTGGACGCATCTTTGAAAACCTGCTGGAGGACAACAAGGATAAGGGTGCATTCTATACGCCGAAAGAGATTGTGCAGTACATGTGCCGAGAAAGCTTGATAGCATATCTGCAAACAGACATGAGGGAAGAAGACAAGGAGTGTATACGTCAGTTTGTGACAACTCACGATGCATCCCAGCTGGGCGAATTAAAGGAATACATTGATCAGAAACTGTACGATGTGAAGATATGCGACCCTGCAATTGGCTCTGGTGCTTTTCCAATGGGATTGCTGCGCGAACTGTTCTTCTGCCGTTCTGCTATTGAGCCAAACATTGTAGAGAATGCAGCTAACATTAAACGTCACATTATCCAAAACAACATTTATGGTGTTGACATTGAACGTGGAGCAGTGGATATAGCCCGACTTCGTTTCTGGCTCTCACTGATTGTTGACGAAAAGTCACCAGAGGCTCTGCCTAACCTTGATTTCAAGATTATGCAGGGAAATTCCCTTCTGGAGCAATATAAGGGTGTTGACCTTTCAACGATGACAGAAAAGAAAATAGGAGCTGGTGAAAGTCTAACTTTCTTTGATAGCATGTTAGATGTTTATCGCAAAAATCTACGCGACAAACTTACTGAATATTACGCTTGCCCTGAACATGACAAGAAAATGCAGCTGAGAAAGGACATTGCAGATATTGTAAAGCAGGAACTCGTTGAACAAGGTATTCATATTGATTTTGAAGATATGGACTTGTCTGCAAACAGTCAGTTCTTCCTCTGGCATACCTGGTTCCATGATGTTTTCTCACGACCCTCAAAAGAGGGCTTCGATATTGTCATTGGCAATCCACCGTACGGAGCGAAATACGACAACCAAACAAAGAGGTATTATAAGAATACCTATGTGACGGCAAATAGCATCCGAGGATTACAGAAGGGGGCTCTTGATACATATACACTATTCATAGAATTGGGATACAATCTGCTTAGGAAGAATGGGAGTTTTGCCTATATCGTTCCAATATCCTTGACATCAAGTGATTCCCTAACAGGCGTACACCGTCTTTTGATGGGAAACTGTGATACCATATACATATCATCCTATGCAGTACGTCCTAAGCCTGTTTTTGAGAACGCTGTAGTAAACACTTCGATACTTCTTTTTAAGAAGACTGAAACGCCATGTCAGTATATTTTCTCAACCAAGATGCACAGAAGAGGGAATGAGTTTGAATTACAAAGGCTCATTGATAATTTGCAATTTGTTGATGTGAAAGGGCAAACACTTTATGGTCGTATTCCAAAGATAGGTTCTGAAATAGAGAAAACCATCTTAAACAAACTCTTCAACTATACAAAGTTAGGATCTCTTATCAAGACTTCAGGGAGTCCAATCATATATAGGTTTGCAGGAGGGCGATATTTCAAAGTCGTAACAAATTATAGTACCGGTTCATCAGCAGAGAGAACTATCTATTTCGCTAATTCCAAAATCGCAGATGCTGTTGGCTGCATACTCAGTAGCAGTTTGTCATTTTGGTTCTATCAGATTTTTTCTGATAATTTAAATTGGAAGACATACGAGATAGAGAATTTCACAGTTCCACAGCTCTCAGCTGAGGATATTGACTATCTTGACAAGTTGTATTCTCGTTATCTTTCTGACATAGAGGCAAAAGCTAATATCAGAATAACTTCTGGAGAGTCCACCTATAATGTTGATTCATTCAAGGAATACAAAATTGTACGCTCCAAAGCCATCATTGATGAGATAGATGACTACATCTGTCCGCTATACGGATTGACGCAGGAGGAAACCGATTTTATCAAAAATTACGAATTAGAATTTAGGTTGGCTGGAGAATGAATGATAATTGGAGGATAATCCCTCCAATTATCATAATCTTTCCTTTCAGAATTAACGCTTATTCAGCATTTCGATATTGATAGTCATAATTGATTAAAAATTTTATTTCAATCTCAGATAAACCATATTTTTCTCCAATAAATTTATCAATTGCATCAATATGCATTTTAGATTGTCTTGCAAAAAAACATTTCAGTCCCGTTTTAGTTGTCTGGCTCTTTGAATATAAATCATTAAGATAAGTATCATATAAAGTATTTATTTTATCAAGTTCTTCATCTGAAAATGATTCGAATGGGATAGGAAACATTTCTAATTCGGATGATCGTAAGTTATGCCAATCTGAGTGTATCAGCCAAAACCAATAGAAAAGGTTACTTGACAAGGCTGCTCCTACAAGACTTTGATATTTTTCTCTGACTTTCAATTCCCCTTCTGCAGAAGAATGAGTAGGAATCTTAGTTATTATTTTATAGTACCTACCACCTGCCTTCCGGTAATAAATAGGTAAACCTTCTCGTTTATACACATCTTTTATTGTTGTGACACAACGCTCTAATTTGCATAATATTCCTAATTCTATTTCATTGCCTATCTTTGGAATTCTCCCATTGCGAATATGATGAAGGGCATTTACAAACTTTAGGTCATCTAAGAGTAACCACAGAGATTCATCAGAATAGCGTTTGTTGATATGCGTAGTCATAATTCTTGTGGCCTTGTTGCTGGATTTTTTAAAACTAATAATGGATACTTGTTGTTCTGCACTTTCAAATATACGGCGTGGTCTGTCTCCATATGAACTGACATAGATTTCGTCACAGTGATTTATTAGTAGTCTATGAAGTCCTGACATTGCATCGGAAGCAGTAACACTTAGTGGAACAATAAAGATTGCATTTCCTTTAGTGTGTAATATTTGGTAACCTAAATCAATGAAAAGCGAAAAAGTATCTAAAGATCCTTTTTGTATATTAGGTATAGTTTGAGCAGATGTAAATATATGTTTGAAGCATGCTTTGTCTATAGATGAAATTTTAGCACCATACGGTGGATTGCCAATGACAATATCGAAGCCCTCTTTTGAGGGTCAACAATATGTCATTGATACAATGCTTCCACAAGATTATTGAGCTGTTCTTCCAATTCAGAGTAATCGGTATTTGTTTCTCGAATAAGAAGAATCTGTTTTGCAATTTCGCCAATAGCGTTTTGTATTTCTCTTTGCGGAACAGGTATTGGAAGATTACGAATATGTTCTGGATATATGTGATAGTCACCGCCTCGTTGGTCTGTCAACAGCTGGTCTGCCATAGAAGAATTAAGGATGCCAAGCAAATAATACAGGTCGACCTTCTCAGACAGAGATTCCATAGCTTCACGGTTATGTTTACTGAATTTCTTTACACTAGAAGATATGCTTTTATTGCTAACATCTTTCAAATCTTTCCAAAGAATAGCACAGTAGATAGAGTGATTATGCAGAAAGTGTTCTTCTGCATCTATTGTCACGTTGATAGTTCCTAAACAATTCATGATAAGTTTTGGACGGTCATACAACTCGCGAAAAGTTGGACGGCGTAGTTTCTCTGGGCAGCGTTCCGTGTTCCATTCAAGATAGCGTACACGTTTGACTTGAAATTTGTCTATATCCTTTGCTTCAATATACTTTCTACAATGGATAGCATCGTATGTGTCACTTATCAAATCTTCTTTTTTGAATGCTCCTTGGGCATCCTTCTCATTGGCATTAACAACCATTCCTACGCTTATATAGCAGAAGTCACCCAATACATTCATATTAGCAAAACGGTTTCCTGTTCTTTCCTCTTCTGTCAAGTTCCAAACATAATTCTTCTTGTCCAGTTTTAATGCCTTTGGAGATTTGCTTAACACTTCACGGATGGTCTTGTCCTCAAAGATTTGTGTGATGCGAAGTTCACCCTCTGGTTGACTGTTCTGAATAAATGGAATACAGTTACTCACTGTGGCATTCTCAAAAATCTTTGTTCCATTTAGGTCGGCTATTTCCAACAAACGATACTCTTCTACAATCATCTTACGGAGTTTCTTTCCATACTTTTGATTTGTCAAAGGATATGGGACTATCATAGAAAATACTCCATTGGGGCATAGTAACTGCATACCAAGTTCCATGAAAGGAACATACAAATCCCACTTCTCATTAAGCGATTTATACTTCTTGCTTGCCACTATACGCTGCCGCTGTTCGTTCAATTCTGGTGATGCTATCTGTGTTGGCGCACTGATGTATGGTGGGTTACCAATGGCTATGTCGAATCCGCCCCCATTTGAGGGTCGCTTCTGTAGTACATAGAAATCAATGATAGATACCATACTCTTCCCATCCTTCTTGTTGACAGTTTATAGGCAAATGAAGCCCCGTATAAACGAGATAACGATATAATGTAGTTTTTGATACTTTCAATCTTTTAGATATAACTGTTTTTTCTGTTCCTTTAGCCAATTCTTTTACAATATAATCGTGCTTGTTGGCACATTTGGGATTAAGTCTACAACGAAAGCCACGACAATGTCCGAGCATTGCCCCTTCTGCTTTTTTTCTCGCTAACGCCTCTTTTGTACGTTGACTGATAAGATTGCGTTCAATCTCAGCTGACAATCCGAAAGCAAAGGCAAGGACTTTACTTTGTATATCTTCCCCAAGTCTATAGTTATCTTTAATTGTCCATACCTTACATTCTTTTGTCATACAGATATTCAAGATTTCCATAATCATAAAAAGATTGCGTCCAAGACGTGAAAGCTCACTACAGATGATAATATCATCTTTGCGTACTTTACGCAGTAAACGTCCAAGCTGTCGTTTTGTGTAATTTTTCGTTCCACTAATAGTTTCTTCAATCCAATCGCCAATTGTCAACTCATTATTATTACAGAAATTACTTATCTCAAAACGTTGGTTTTCTACAGTTTGTTTGTCACTGCTTACTCTAATGTATCCGTAAATCATAACTCTTAAAATTATATTAATATACACCAATATAAAAAATTCCTTCACAATTGATTAAAATGTAAAGGGATAAATTGGAGCAAACAGTATATACGTAGAAGCATATACTAATTTTCCCCTTTTATTGCTATCTGCTTTTCTATCAAGTTCTGATTCTGTTCCTTCACTGCCCTATACATAGAATAATACGCAAAGCTCTCTTCCTTATACTTCATACTACTAACAGAAACAGCAACGGCCCATATCATAATAACGACAATGAAGACCATGACATATCGTAGCTTAATATGATAGCCATATATAAACAACCCACTGATATTAGGTGGAATAACGGTTACAGGGCTTTTCAATTCATTGATTTTTGCTAATATCTCATCCTGCCGTTTCAATATACATCGGGTATTAGTTTCGATAGTTATACGATTCTGATTGTAATCGCAAACGTGCCGATAAAGATATTCAAGAAGTTTGGACTTCTGCTTGAATAAATCAATGAGTTTCGGAAACCATAGCGAAAACGGCAATGTGTTAGGCTGCTGTTGCCAGATATGTTTCTTGATCACAGACAAGGCTTCATTCCAGCAAGTACAGAAACTTTTGGCAATTCCAGTATAAATGGTCTTTTCATCAAATTCCACTTTTACAGATTGTTCCGATTTAGAAACAGTGACATTCTGTTTTTCAATACACTCTTTCAGTTCACTGATACTTTGGCGCAAATTTGCAAGATTTGCAGCTATTACATCTTCTTTCATTATCTTCTACGTTTTGAAGGTTTATAAAAAGGTTCGCTTCTTTGGTTATCCTTGTCTTTATCATCCCGCCCGCCTTGTTCATTGTTGGTTCCTCCACCTCCACCGGGAGTTATGACTTGATGGGGTTGAATAATCAGTTCCGCAGCTACATCACCCAACATAGTGCAAAGGTTGTTGAAGCTCAAATCACGGTCAAGTTTAGAACCAGCAATGCTAAATTCATCCATACAAAAGGATATACCACGAATTTTATCAGAGTTCTCAGCATGATTAAAACGCATATCTATGCCCTGACCTTTGAGCGTACTAATAAAGTCATTCCAAGAACGAGAATTTACCTGCGCATCAAGAACTGAAGAACGAAGATTATACTTCCGTAATTGGTGAGGACGCAAACGACTTTTATTTCTGGCTTTACTATTTTTAGGGGCAAAGTAAAATCCATACTCTTTAGTCAAAGCACGACAAACTTTTGCATTGCGTATTCTTTCATTGCTGTCAGAAATAAGATTGCCTTCATTGTCTATCCGATTGAATACCAAATGGCAATGAGGATGTTTCGTGTCGTGATGCCGGGCTATGATATATTGAGTATTACGAATCCCCATTTGTTCCATCCATTTCTTGGCAATCTCCACCATCAGCGCATCTCCTTCTTCATTATCGGGAAAACGGCTAATGTCTTGCGAAGAAAAAGCAAGTGATACGTGTTTCACCGGACTTTTTACTTTCGGGCGCATGGATGCTTGTATCTGAAAAAAATCAGCGATGGCTTTATTACTAATGGTGCAGACTCCTTCGTGTGCCAAAAGTGTGGCACTCTTTTTCTTGTTCTTTTGGTCATTGGCGTAATTCACTATTCCTCCAAAATCGGTTCTTGTTTTAATCTTTGCTATCATGGCAGTTGTTCTTTACTTGGGTGATGATTCTATTGACTTCTGATATGATTGAGAAGCATTGTTGCTTGACAGCTTCCAAACCATAAGTGTGCATCTGGTGGGCAATCTGATTGACATTATTGGCGATACCGGAAAGGTCACGAATAGCCGATACCATTTCAGGACTGATGCGTTGACAGACTTGACAATCCATTGCAGCCTGATGGCAAAATTCATTGACAGACAATCCAGCCTGCTCCGCTTTGGATTGGATATAAATGTAGTCGTTCTCGGTAAACATTACCCGAAAACATTTCGTGCGTTTCTGATAACTCGCCAACTTAGGGCGACCACCAAGTTTCTTATCCTTCATACTTATCTAAACTTTTATGTTCATAAATTGATTTTTTGAGAGTGGCTGTTCTATCCGCTTGCCGCATAGGTTTTAGTGACACTAAAACACAAACTTGCCACTCAAAAAATCTTCCTATATTTCCCTTGTTCTATTCGGCTTAGTTTGCCATCTTTGATAAAGGCTTCTATCCACTTGTTTGCCGTACTTCCATTCTCGCCCAAAGTTAAAACCGCCGCATCATAATCTTTCTTTGTGAAAGTGTCAGGCAACATATTATAAAGGGTGTTCCTTCGTGCATAAACGCCTGTCTCTTGCGAAACGGTATTGAATCGTTTAGACTGATTTCCTGACAAATTCAGATAAATGAATACGGCATGATAAAGCAGGGTGTCGCAAATACTCATGGCTACGGAATAGTCAAACTCATGGCAAACCAATTGTACAGTCTCGTCAGAAGAAGATTTGTGAATCACATTATCCAAATGTCGGACAACGGTCAACACCATCATTATACGATAAGCAATCAGTCCCATCCGTCTGACTACTCCTTGCATCTTGTTATCCACTTCGTCACAACATTCCTCATTCACCCGACTGAGATATTCAATAAAGTGTTCCTGTAAATCAGAGGGAAGAGAAAAGGAATAATTACCCTGCCGTACAAAATTCTCATGTAAATGGCAGAATTTATCTCCCAACAGTTTGAACATGGCATTCTTGGATTGGGAAATGTCGCTTGTGGCAAACACATTTCTTATACCTCGTTTGAAGCGGATAATATAGAAACAAAAGCGACTCATCAATCCGTTCTCTGCATCAGGTATCAATCTTCTTACCTGTTCTGGAGTTCCAGCCAAAGCTACCGATACTCTCGGATTGGCTACTTCACAATACTCTCTATCCTTACGCCTACTCAAACTTACCAATTCATGATGGAATGCCTTTCGCAACACATCGGAGTAATTGCCGTAGTCCGATTTCAAAGTCTGACTTAACGTGTCGCCCTCCGATTCAAACAGCAGCCCGATTCCGTCATTATCTCCTAATATCTTCAAGAAAGAGCTTGCGCTACTATTGGCTGGAATCACGAGCATACGCATGGGCGGTTCAGTTGGCATAGCCATTCCATCGGTTTTCTTACCTTTAATATATGTGTTCATTGCTTCTTTATATTCCTGTTCCAATCGTTTGGAAAGTTCATGCAAATGGCGGTTGATGGGGGCTACCAATTCACGGCATAGAGTCAATGCTCCTTTTCCCATACCGGCATCCGCTACAACAAACAGATAGAGGTTGGGATAAACAATGCGTTCATCGTACACGCCACAAACATTATGAAAGCATACCGACAAACACACAATAGCCCCGATTAATATCGTATCACGGTCATCTACCGAAATGGAATTATTGACAACCTCATTTAGAAAAGGAGGAAGATGCTCAAACACACATTCAGGAAATGTAGGAAGTTCTTCTTCTGATTTTATCCATTTACCCGTTTTACCATTTTGGATATTTGGCAAAATGGATAAATGCTCTTTGAAGAACGGAGCCAATGAGATTCCAGCTTGATTTGCCAAATGGAAGAAAGAACGGATAGTAATGCCTTGCCCTTTGGAGTGCAGACAATGCGTGTATTGTTTATCCGTTTCTTCCTTTTGATAGGTAGGGTAAAACCTGCTGATGCGGTGGTAATACTCCCGCCCGTTCTCTCCCAATCCATCCACAAGCGCAAAGCCCAACTCCACCCAATCTTTATAATGAGGGGCTATATCAATGGCACACTGTTCTATCTCCCGAACAACACTTTCCACATCATCCTCCACCTTATTATATATAGGGGCAATACTTGGTGTATGTGCCTGTTGTATTTCAGAAGGGACATTCTCCCAATCTTGGGCGGAAAATATTTTCTTCGACATCATCTTTGTATTTAGGGTTAATATATGCTTGTGGGTCGTAGGGTAAGAAGCATGAACGAGCCACATCACTGCCGGACATATCCACCAATGGCAAACCTGTCGCTTTGATACAGTTGGTAACAGCCTTGAAGTACCGGGAATGTTCCCAGCCTTTCAAATCAACAGGTATTATCCACTTCAATCCATTACCGGATGGACTGACAAATAACAGTTCTGTATCAAAATACTCATGGTTAAGTAATTGTTGCTTTAACCTCCCTATGTTATCCACATGATCGAAATCCAAACACATCAATCCTGAGTGCATAATCAGTTCCTTTTCATTCCGTTTTCGGAATAATCCCGAAAAAGTACAATAGTCAAAATGGGTGGCTTTGTACCTTTTGGCTTCGGGAGAGGACTGCATCTGCCGCAGGTTCTCGGTTTGTGGTTGGGCATAATGTCCGATGACATAACGATACACATCCACAATACCTATAGCCCTCATCGGTTCGATGTTTTGAATGGGCTTGCGAAAGAATGAAAAGCAATAGTCGGTCGTTTCCATCATCTGATAATCTTTTTAGATTCGACAAATCGTCTGGCTTCTTCCATTAAGTCATCTTGGGTCTTGTGCGATTTGTTCTTCAGCCAATCGTCAATCTCTGATTGCAGGAAAGCCAAAGCCTTGTTTATTTTATGTACGGGAATCTGTTTGGTTGACACCCATCCATAAACCGTTTGTTTGGCAGGATGTGATGGCAGATAAGCACAAAGCTCATCTATATCCATCCACTTGGGTGAGTTACTTGCCTGTTTATGCTGCAAGGCATTCACTTTAGATTGCAGTACTTCTACGGACTCAATCAGGTAGGACAACGCATTCGGCATTTCCTCCAATGAATTTACTTTATAGGCCATTTTTTCTTCGTATTAAAATTTATGCCGCAAAAGTATAGGGATGCTTATAGGTGCTAAATAGGTGCTTGACCGCCACCAATCAACCGCTCATTTACCACTGACAGATTTAAGTTTCATTAATACGAAAATTTATTGGGCAACATAATAAATGGGGAATAAACGACTGTTTGGACTAACACATTCTTTACTGAACACCTCTATACTACAAAATACCCCTCAAAAAGTTGATGCTTCATGAGGGGTAAACGGTGGTAAGTATATGATTGGTATTACATAAGTCGTTGGTGCTCAATGGTGGATATAACCACCACAACCTATAAATCCAAATTTTCTATATGCAGTGTATTGGCGGCTTTCTCTTTTTGTTCGTTTACGATATGCGTATAAATCTGCGTGGTTTTGACGTTAGTATGTCCCATCAAAGACTTGATGGTGTATATGTCAACGCCATTTTCCAGCAACAGCGAAGCATAGCTATGCCGCCCACAATGGAAGGTGATGTGCTTCTTGATACCGGATGCTTCTATCCAGACTTTCAACGGGCGAGAAATCCAAGAGGCATCAGTCAATCCTTCAAAAACAAGTGCTTCATCATCGTCTGGACGTATGCCGCATAGTTGAAGTGCCTGTTGAATGACTGGCTTGTAATCGGGCCTTTTTGTCTTTTGCTGAATTACTACTGCTTGCCATGTACCTTTGCTTGTTTGCTGAATTTGTTTCCATTTCAAAGTTTGAATATCACTATGCCGCAATCCAGTGAGAATAGAGAACAAGAACGCACGTTTCAAAACATCATCCTTGCAAGGAGTATCAACCAACATTTGCACTTCATTCATGGTAAGCGCAACACGAGGCTTCTCTATGTTTGTTATTCCCTTTACTTTCGCGCTTATATCAACGGTCAGATATTCATCAATGAACGCCTGTTTCAGTCCGGCTTTAAGTATGGAAAAATAGGTTGATGCCGTGTTTTGTGAGATAGTACCTTTCTTATTCCCTCCCATTGGAGCACGGAGAAGGAACATCTTTATATCTTCAAGCAGTTTAACGGAAATCGCCTTGAATGGAATTGGTTGCCCTTGTGAATACATTTTCAATAATTCACCTACACGCCTCCAGTTGACTATAATCGAATCGGAACTATTGGGATGACGTGTGCTTATAATACGATTGAAATACTTGATAAAATCCTGTTCGCTCCGCTCATTCTGTGCAGCGATTTCGTTTTCCTTATCAGTGTATAGGATGGCACTATCGTATTCATGCTGCCGTAACTTCCGCACATTGTCGGCATAGATGCAAGCCTCTTGGTCTATCGTTGAACGGCATTGGATAATTCCATTCAAATCACGTTTAGGCTTATAGTTGAATGTTCCATCCGGCAAGATTCGTGCTATGGATGACTTATCCCAAATGGGTGTGGATATAGTTCTGTTGATAGATTCCACCACACGGCTTGCCCGTTTAGAACCTCGCTTATACACTGGGTATGACTCTATAATCAGATACCACTCTTCTTTATAATTCGACCTTCTGAGTTTGACGGTCACTTTGGTATTGGGTAATGCTTTCTTCATAACGACTTATACAATTTATCAATTTCAGATTTGGGAACATAAACATAGTTACCGATTTGGCGTGTAGGAATAGAATGACGGCGTATGTGCTTAAACACACTGCTGTCATTGATATGGAACTTCTTTGCGATCTCTCCGATGGTGTAACAATCTTTGGGTTCAAAGGACAATGCCTCCTTTTTTCTCTTTCTACTCCCTGCCTTTGTTTTGAAGTGTTCATCCATATACTGCCGACTAAGGCGTATCAGACGCTGACCAAAATTGTATGACGGTATCAAGCCTTGCCGTATCATACGATAAAGAACGTCTTTACTAATTCCGTAAATCAGCATAGCTTCCTTTACGGTTAGATACCCCTTACTGGATGGTATTCGTCTAATCAGTGCTTGGCGTATCGCTTCTTTCTCTTTTGCGATTTGTCTTTTCTTATACGCCCTCTTGGAACAAGCAGGGCAACAATACTTCGACACTAATGTCGGAGGAGTAAAGATTTTACCGCACTCCTCGCAACTTCTTTGAATAGTGTAATTTCCTCTTGGCATATTCTTCTCGTTTTAAATGGTTTATATCAATTTAAGTTGTACCTTATCGCCAAATAAGACGTGTCGCAAACATGTCGCAAATAAGAGATAAAAAAGCCCATAGAAAACACATAGCAACCATGAACCCCATAAATGCAAAAAGCGTGCAACTCATTGAGCTGCACGCTTTTGCTTATTGTTTATTATCTGTTCCCTTATCGGAATCATTTCACTTCCTCAAAGTCAGCATCCTGTACATTGTCATTGTTCTTGCTTGAACCCTGACCTGCATTGTTGTTTGCCTGACCTGCGTTTGGACCAGCCTGAGCACCACCTGTCTGAGCGTACATTTCAGCACTTGCAGCCTGGAATGCAGCCTGAAGTTCTGCGCTTGCAGCATCAATACCAGCCAAATCCTGAGCCTTGTGAGCGTCTTTCAGTTTCTGAAGAGCAGCTTCGATAGGAGCTTTCTTGTCAGCCGGAATCTTATCGCCAAGGTCTTTCAACTGATTTTCTGTAGAGAAAATCAAGCTATCTGCCTGGTTCAACTTGTCGATACGTTCCTTTTCTTTCTTATCAGCTTCTGCATTTGCTTCAGCTTCAGCTTTCATACGGTCGATTTCTTCTTTGCTCAAACCAGATGAAGCTTCGATACGGATAGCCTGTTCCTTACCTGTAGCCTTATCCTTCGCAGAAACCTTCAAGATACCGTTGGCATCGATATCGAAAGTTACTTCAATCTGAGGTACACCACGACGAGCCGGAGCGATACCTGTCAGGTTAAACTGACCGATTGACTTGTTCTGAGCAGCCATCGGACGTTCACCCTGTAATACGTGGATGGTAACTTCTGTCTGGTTATCAGCTGCAGTAGAGAACACTTCGCTCTTCTTGCACGGAATGGTTGTGTTGGCATCAATCAACTTGGTCATTACACCACCCATTGTTTCGATACCCAGTGTCAACGGAGTGACATCCAGCAATACGATATTACCTACACCAGCTTCCTTGTTCAATACGGCACCCTGGATACAAGCACCTACGGCTACTACTTCGTCCGGATTTACACCCTTAGAAGGAACTTTACCGAAGAAGTCTTCTACCAGTTTCTGTACAGCAGGGATACGTGAAGAACCACCTACCAGGATTACTTCGTCGATATCAGAGTTGTTCAAACCTGCATCGTTCATTGCTTTCTTACAAGGTTCAAGACAAGCCTGAATCAAGTTGTGAGCAAGCTGTTCGAATTTAGCACGAGTCAAAGTCTTAACCAAGTGTTTAGGCACACCAGCTACCGGCATGATGTACGGCAAGTTGATTTCAGTAGAAGTTGAAGAAGACAATTCAATTTTTGCCTTTTCAGCAGCTTCCTTCAAACGTTGCATAG
>OHXW01000190.1_pt1 | contig 20005 bp, 16 predicted proteins | sample 1580031 | NCBI WGS metagenome assembly OHXW01 (sample SAMEA3882523, study PRJEB24775) | human gut metagenome | biome: human-associated habitat; feature: intestine environment; material: feces | place: Netherlands | collected 2009/2010
TTGATGAATAATATCAGTAAAGTAATTTTATTACGGAAAACAGCATATGAAATATGTTGCGGTAAATCTGTAGAGTCTGCAAAAGGGCAAAGAAAAAGGCTGAAAAGTTATAAACTTTTCGGCCTTTTCTGACGCATTTACTAATGTGTTCGTACATATTCTTTGATTGCGTTAAAGCTTTCTCTGCTGATCACGTGCTCCATCTGGCAGGCATCATCTGTAGCGATTTCTTCTGGGACACCGAGTTCGATCAGCCATTTTGAAATAAATTCATGACGTTCATAGATCATGTTCGCGATCTCTTTTCCTGAATCGGTCAGATAGATAAAACCTGCATCTGTTACGGTAATATGATTCTCCTGACGAAGCTTCTTCATGGCGATGCTGACACTTGATTTTTTGAAACCAAGCTCTTCGGCGATATCAACGGAGCGTACGACCGGGTTACGTTTGCTCAGTACCAGGATGGTCTCTAAATAGTTCTCAGATGATTCGTTTACCTGCATAAAAATACCTCTTTTCTGTCTATATGGTGATCACCTGACAGGAAACGAAATCCCATCAGGGAAAATGTGCCCCGCCTAAAATATATTGATAACAGTATATCATAATTCAAAGACAACAGCAAATTTTATTTGTATTTTAGCGGGTACAGAACCGGAAAATGGATAAAAATTCCTTGCTATGCAGAATGCGTTTTGATATAATACATCCATAGCACAATTTATATGAAAATCATGTGAAAGGTAATATTGTTCACATGCAGAAATGGAGAGTACTATGTTAGACAGTGCGGACGGGGACGCGGATCCTTACCCGAATCAGAATAACAAAATGAAAAGATCAATATTGAAATATGAGAAAGCATAACTGCCGTTTGGAGAGACAAACAGGTGCAGCTATGCTTTTTTGCGTGGAAAGAGAGGAATTATTTTTTTATGGGAAGTGACTCATTGTTTTTTATCATTATTGCGATATGCCTGATCATGTCAGCATATTTTTCGGCGACGGAGACCGCATTTTTGTCGCTGAACCGGATCCGCATGAAAAATATGGCAGACAAGGGAAATAAACGGGCGGCGCTGGTGCTTGAACTGGAAGAAAAGTACGACAACCTGTTGTCAACGATCCTGATCGGAAACAATATTGTAAATATTTTATCTTCCTCCTTAGCAACGATCCTGTTTGTAAAAATGCTTGGGGATGCGAAGGGGGCCAGTGTTTCAACGATCGTTACGACAGTTCTGGTTTTGATCTTTGGTGAGATTTCACCAAAAAGCATTGCAAAAGAATCACCGGACAAATTTGCACTGTTTTCCGCACCGATCATTGTTGTTCTGGTAAAAATCCTGACACCGGTTAATTTTGTGTTTGCACAGTGGAAAAAACTGCTGTCACACATCTTTAAGTCAGAAGAGGAGCCGGGAATCACAGAAGAAGAACTGCTCACCATTGTGGATGAGGCACAGGCAGGCGGCGGTATCGGAGAAGATGAGCGTGTACTGATCCGCAGCGCGATCGAGTTTGATGAGCTGGAGGCAGTGGATATTTACACACCGCGAATTGATATTGTCGGTATCCCGGTGGATATGCCAAAAGATGAGATCGCCAAAATATTTGCGGACACCGGATATTCGAGACTTCCGGTCTATGAGGAAAATATTGACCAGATCATTGGTATTTTATATCAGAAAGATTTTTACAACTTTATTTACCGTTCGGATGTGACGATCCGTGACTCAGTGCGACCGGTTATTTTTACACCGAAAAATAAAAAGATCGATGATCTTTTGCGGGAACTTCAGCAGAAGAAACTGCACATTGCGGTTGCGATGGATGAGTACGGCGGAACGGCTGGAATCATTACGCTTGAGGATATTTTAGAGGAACTTGTCGGTGAGATCTGGGATGAGCACGATAAGGTCGAGACAGAAATTGAGCGCATCAGCGACAATGAATATCTGGTTGCCGGAAAAACAAAAGTGGAAAAACTGTTTGAATGTTTAGACCGCGAGGCAGAATTTGATGTGCAGACCGTCAGCGGCTGGGTGATGGAATTGTTTGAATGTATACCGAAAGCCGGAGATTTTCATACGGATGAGGAATTTAAACTTGAGATAGAAGTGACAGAGATGTCCGGCAAACGGATCGAGCAGGTGAGGATACGCGACCTGCGGGAACCGGAAGAGGAAGAAAAAGAATAAATCAGAATATGTATTCTGGTATAAAAAACTGGGGGACTAGAACCCCAGTTTTTTTAATTCCTCCGAAAACTCTGCGCGCAGCAGCTTTCTGGAAAGCACAGCCGCATAAAATCCGTCGAGTGCCTGCTCATAAATATGCTGATACTGCACGAAGTGAAAACGGATGGTATCTTTCCAGTTGTCCGCAGTCACCAGACGGTCTTCTTCAAGGTGGTAATCAAAGAGGTTGCTGCGCAGCTCATAAAGTGCTGCATAGCGGAAGGATTCGGATAACAGTGCCAGACAGGTATCGTGGTCCGGCAGTCTGGTGAGTCCGAGCGCACCGAAACGTTTCTGCACGGCAAAACGGGAAGCCGTTCCACTTAAAAGTCCCGGAACTTCGGCTGCGAGCAATGTTTCAAGGTCAGTCTTGTAATAACCGAGTGTTGCGTCAACAAGCGTGTTGGAAAGTTCCACGAAAAATGGCTGCAGCATACAGTTTTTCGTCTCAAAATATTCATCCATGAAATCGTAAAGCGCTGTGTCGTCGCCGGTGAACTGGTAACTGTCATGGTAGGCGGCGCCAAACTGCGGAAGCAGTGAACCAAGTGCTGACGGATATCTCGTCAGAGCCAGATATAAAACGGCATAAAACTCCGCACCGCTGCCGATGAGTGCATCCAGACGGATATCAGCATCGTCCAATGCAACAGAACCAAGTACCGGATATTTTGTCAGAATCAGGTCATCAATGATGGCAAGCTCATCACCTAATGCAAATTCGTCAAATGCATTCTCTAAGATGCTGATTGCGGTATATAAGAAAAAGGCGTCAAAACTGTCCTCCTCCGGTATCGGACAAAAATAAGGATCCAGAGCCAGATAATCGCTGATCAGGGAAAAGCCGAGTGCATCTTCCATTGGAAATAACGTTTCTTTTATATAAGCGGCAAGTGTATCATCCTCTTTTCCTGCAAAGGATAAAAAGCGATAGACCGTGTAGGTCAAAATACGTTTTACCCCGTACTCCGGGTGTGCGTGCATATAATCTGGAATTAGTTCCGGTGAAAATAACTGGTTCATAATAGTCTCCATTCCTGCCCCCGATTTTGAGGCATCATTAAATTCTATTTGTAAAACATTTACTGCAAAATATCATCTGTCAGAATATTAAGATATTTGTTGCGTTTGACGATTTATTATAGCATTATATAGGAGGGTTGTCACTTGATTTAAAGGGAAACGGATTGTTCTTGTTTTTGCACAAAAAAATGCAATTCCTATCTTGACAATAGGAATTGATGATGTATAATACTTATATCATATCAACAAACTAGGAAATAAAACGAAATGGTGATGGATACACACAGAATATACGGACTTTCCGCTAGTATGAGCAGCATATAAAATGGATAAGATAAGGATAAAGAAAGGAACGATATCATGGCAAAATTAATTTATTTAGATAATGCAGCAACCACACAGGTATATCCGGAAGTATTAGATGCAATGCTTCCATATTTTACAGAATACTACGGCAACCCTTCTGCAATCTATTCTTTCGCAGGGGAGAGCAAAAAGGCTGTCGATGAGGCAAGGGCAAATGTCGCAGCACTCATCAATGCAAGAACCGAGGATATCTATTTTACCGGCGGCGGCAGCGAGTCAGACAACTGGGCATTAAAGGCAACCGCAGAGGCATATGAGTCCAAAGGAAAACATATCATCACAAGCAGGATCGAACATCATGCGATTCTTCACACCTGTGCATATTTAGAGCAGAAAGGTTATGAGGTAACTTATCTGGATGTTGATGAGGATGGAAAGATCAGCCTTGAGGAATTAGAAAAAGCGATCCGCCCGGATACGATCTTAATTTCCATTATGTCAGCAAACAATGAGATTGGAACAATCGAGCCAATCAAAGAGATCGGTAAGATCGCACATGACCACGGCGTATTATTCCACACGGATGCGGTACAGGCATTTGGACATATCCCGATCGACGTGGAAGAGATGAACATCGATATGTTAAGCGCAAGCGGCCACAAGATCAACGGACCAAAGGGTATTGGTGTGATGTATATCCGCAAAGGCGTTAAAATCCGTTCCTTCATCCACGGCGGTGCACAGGAGAGAAAACGCCGTGCAGGTACACACAATGTTCCGGGTATCGTCGGAATCGGTACAGCTGCAAAACTTGCAAAAGAGAATATGGAAGAGCGCAGTGCAAAAGAGATCGCACTCAGAGATCATCTGATCGAGCGTGTATTAAAAGAGATCCCTTATACCAGATTAAACGGACACCGCACAGACCGTCTGCCGAACAATGCAAACTTCTGCTTCCGTTTTATCGAGGGAGAGTCCATGCTGATCCTCTTAGATCAGGCAGGTATCTGCGGTTCCAGTGGATCTGCATGTACTTCAGGTTCCTTAGACCCGTCCCATGTACTTCTTGCAATCGGTCTGCCGCATGAGATCGCACACGGTTCCCTGCGTCTGACCTTATCCGAGAAGAACACGATGGAAGAGATCGACTATACCGTAGACGAGTTAAAGAAGATTATCGAGCGTCTGCGTGGTATGTCCCCATTATATGAGGATTTTGTAAAAAAACAGAACCAGTAATCAGGATTGAAAATTGAGCGTAAAGAGATAAAAAGGAGAAATCAGATATGTACAGTGAGAAAGTAATGGATCATTTTAATCACCCGAGAAATGTTGGAGAGATGGAAAATCCAAGCGGTGTAGGTACCGTTGGTAATGCAAAATGCGGCGATATCATGCGAATGTATCTTGATATTGATGATAACGGCATCATTCAGGAAGCAAAATTCAAGACATTTGGATGCGGTGCAGCCGTTGCAACCAGCAGTATGGCAACCGAACTTGTAAAAGGAAAAACGATCCAGGAAGCACTTGAAGTTACCAATAAAGCCGTTATGGAAGCATTAGACGGACTTCCACCGGTAAAAGTACACTGTTCCCTGTTAGCAGAGGAAGCAATCCATGCAGCACTCTGGGATTATGCAGAGAAAAACGGTATCAAAATCGAAGGACTAGAGCGTCCGGTAAATGATATCAGCGAAAAAGAAGAGGAAGAAGAATACTAGAAAAATATCAAATGAAGGAGAAGTGATCTATGGGAAAGAAACATTTGAGCGAAAGAAATCTGGGTTTTGAAACATTGCAGTTACATGTAGGACAGGAGGAGGCAGATCCGGTTACAGATGCGAGAGCAGTGCCGATCTACGCAACCTCTTCCTATGTATTCCATAACAGCCAGCACGCAGCAGACCGTTTTGGCCTGAAAGATGCGGGCAACATCTACGGAAGACTTACCAATCCGACCGAGGATGTATTTGAAAAAAGAATTGCAGCATTAGAGGGCGGTGCTGCCGCACTCGCAGTTGCATCCGGTGCAGCAGCGATCACATACACGATCGAAAACCTTGCACATGCAGGCGATCATATCGTTGCAGCAAATAATATTTACGGTGGTTCCTATAACCTGTTAGAGCATACACTTCCGGACTATGGAATCACAACTACTTTTGTTGATCCACTCGATGTTTCAAACTTTGAAAAAGCGATCCAAGACAACACCAAGGCTCTTTACATAGAGACATTTGGAAATCCAAACTCAGATGTCAGCGACATTGAGGCAATCGCAAAGATCGCCCATGCGCATAAAATTCCACTTGTTGTGGACAATACATTTGCAACCCCGTATCTGCTCAGGCCGATCGAATACGGCGCAGACATTGTTGTTCATTCTGCAACAAAATTCATTGGCGGACATGGAACCGCAATCGGCGGTGTCATCGTCGACAGTGGAAAATTTGACTGGGAGGCATCCGGTAAGTTCCCTGCCATCACGGAACCGAACCCGAGCTATCACGGAATCAGTTTTTCACAGGCAGCAGGTCCTGCAGCATTTGTCACAAGAATCCGTGCAATCTTACTCCGTGACACCGGAGCAACGATTTCACCGTTCCACGCATTTATGTTTTTACAGGGACTTGAAACATTGTCCCTGCGTGTAGAACGTCATGTGGAAAATGCATTAAAGGTTGTAGAGTATTTAAACAATCATCCACAGGTGGAAAAAGTACATCACCCATCCGTTACAGAGGATAAAGAACAGCAGGAATTATACAAAAAATACTTCCCGAACGGCGGCGGTTCAATCTTTACCTTTGAGATCAAAGGGGATGAGCAGAAGGCAAAAGATTTTATTGATAATCTTGAGATCTTTTCCTTACTTGCAAACGTGGCAGATGTGAAATCACTTGTCATTCATCCGGCTTCTACCACACATGCACAGTTAAATGAGGCAGAGCTGGCAGAGCAGGGAATCTACCCGAACACGATCCGGCTTTCCATCGGAACAGAGAATATCAGGGACATCATTGAGGATCTTGATGAAGCATTTAAGGCAGTAAAGTAGAAATAAGTTCCTTATTTTTACTTTGAAGTCTGCAAAAAGCATTGCAGACTTCAGAAATGAAAAATTTCAGAATAGGAGAGGAATATCATGGCAAAAGTTTATCAGAGTGCAACAGATTTGATTGGAAACACACCTTTATTAGAGGTAACAAAATTAGAGAAAAGCAAAGGACTTGAGGCAAAAGTTCTTATAAAACTTGAGTATTTTAACACATCAGGAAGTGTAAAAGACCGTGCTGCATATTACATGGTAAAAGATGCAGAGGAGAAAGGTCTTTTAAAGGAAGGTTCCGTGATCATTGAGCCGACTTCCGGAAACACAGGTATCGGTCTTGCTTCTATCGCAGCAGCAAAAGGATACCGTATCATCTTAACAATGCCGGAGACCATGAGTGTTGAGCGTCGTAACATCTTAAAAGCATACGGTGCAGAGATCGTTTTAACAGAGGGTGCAAAGGGAATGAAAGGTGCGATCGCAAAAGCAGAAGAGCTTGCAAAAGAAATCCCGGGAAGCTTTATCCCATCCCAGTTTACCAACCCGGCAAACGTACAGGCCCATTTCGAGACAACAGGACCGGAGATCTGGGCAGATACAGACGGTAAGGTAGATATCTTTGTTGCAGGTGTTGGTACCGGCGGAACAGTTACCGGTGTCGGACAGTACTTAAAATCACAGAACAAAGATGTAAAAGTTGTTGCAGTTGAGCCGGAGACTTCTCCTGTTCTTTCCAAAGGAACAGCAGGTCCTCACAAGATCCAGGGAATCGGTGCAGGATTTGTTCCGGAGGTATTAGATACCAGGATTTATGATGAGGTATTTCCGGTAGCAAACGAGGATGCATTTACAACCGGAAAAGAGCTTGCAAAAGCAGAGGGTGTATTAGTCGGAATTTCCTCCGGTGCAGCTTTATATGCTGCAATCGAGCTTGCAAAACGCCCGGAAAACAAAGGAAAAACAATCGTTGCCCTTCTTCCGGACAGTGGTGACCGTTATTACTCCACAGCATTATTCGCAGACTAAAGAAAGCGTATCGCCTGAAAAACAGGTAATAGCCTTAAAAATAAATCATAGACAAAAACAGGCAAAAAAGTGTCACATCGTATGGTGTGGCACTTTTTATTTTGTGGCAAGTGTGCTAAAATTACATTTAATACATTATAATCTTTTAACATAAAAGAAATCATTATGGCATAAAGTGAGGACACAGATGGAAGCGAAAAGACAGGATATCGGGATGGATATAGATGAAAATAAAAAAGAAGAAACGCAGAAAAGCACCAGTGCGGTCCGCGAGATTTTAAGCTGGGTACTTACATTTGCCCTGGCGATCGGGGCAGCATTTCTGATCAAGAATTATCTGATCATCAACGCAGATGTGCCGACAGGCTCCATGGAAAATACGATCATGCCGGGGGACCGCCTGATCGGAAATCGTCTCGCATTTTTAAAGGATACACCGGAGCGCGGGGATGTTGTGATTTTCCATTATCCGGATGATGAGGAAGAACTTTATGTAAAAAGAGTGATCGGACTGCCGGGGGAGGAAGTCCGCATTGACGATGGAAAGATTTATATTGATGGAAGTGAAACGCCGCTGGAGGAAGATTATTTGAAGGAAGAATGGACGGTGGCAACAGGACCATATTTATTTGAAGTACCGGATGACTGTTATCTGGTATTAGGGGATAACCGGAATGACTCCTGGGACGCGCGTTACTGGGATAACAAATATGTAAGTATCGATAAAATCCTCGGTAAAGGAGAGGTCATTTACTGGCCGCTGCAGGACATCGGAAAAATCAGATAGCAATCAAAAATGCATAGATTTTAAATGGAAGTGTTTGGAAACAGGCATTGTATGAGATCGGACACAGGGGGATCAGACATGATAACATTTCTTTCAAAGTTTTTTATTAAAGAAAAAGAGGATAAAGGAAAGATCAGACAGGAGTATGGTATTCTCTGCGGTATGGTCGGAATCTTTTTAAATATTCTGCTTTTCTGTGGCAAATTTTTTGCAGGAACGATCAGCCATTCGATCGCTGTGACTGCGGATGCATTCAACAACCTGTCAGATGCAGGATCTTCCGCTGTTACGCTGATCGGATTTAAGCTGGCAGGAGCAAAACCGGACTCGGAGCATCCGTTTGGCCACGGACGGATCGAATATGTATCGGGATTGATCGTTGCGGCAGCAATCCTTCTGATGGCGTATGAACTGATCAGGGATTCTATTATAAAGATCATTCATCCGGAAGAAACAGAGTTTTCCGTAATGGTGGTTGTGATCCTCATTATTTCGATTCTTGTAAAACTGTATATGTATCTTTATAACAGTGGGGTTGCAAAAAAAATTGATTCTGCTGCCATGAAGGCAACGGCAACCGACAGTCTGAGCGATACCTGCGCAACAGCAGTGGTACTTGTGGCAGCTTTGATCGGACATTTTACCGGAATCTATGTGGATGGCTATTGTGGTGCATTAGTTGGTGTATTTATCATGTTTGCGGGCATCGGAGCTGCGAAAGATACCTTAAATCCGCTTTTAGGGCAGCCGCCGGAGGAGGAATTTGTGCAGAAGATCGATCAGATCGTAATGGCACATGAGGAGATCTGTGGAATCCATGACCTGATCGTACACGATTATGGTCCGGGAAGACAGATGGTATCACTGCATGCGGAAGTACCTGCGGAGGGCAATATCTTAGAGATCCATGATATTATTGATAATGTTGAAAATGAATTAAAAGAAAAGTTAGGCTGTGATGCGACGATACATATGGATCCGATCGTGACATCGGATGAACATGTCAGTGAGATGAAAGCAGCGGTAATATCTATTATCAAGGGAATTGATGAGCGGATCAATATGCATGATTTCCGCGTTGTAACGGGACCGACACATACGAATATTATATTTGATGTCCTGATACCGTATAAGTTTCAGATACAGGATGATGAGCTGGCAGCACGTATTACATCACAGGTAAGGGAACGTCTTGGAAATAATTATTACGTGGTTATCAAAGTAGATCATTCCTACGTGTAAAGGAGTCGGGCAATTCAGATTTTTACAAAGGAGAAACGTATGCAGACAAGTAACAAAGAACTGATCCTGCTGGTAGATGATGATCCGGGCAATCTCAAAAGAGCACAGACGATTCTGGGGGAAGAATTTCGTATTTCTGCGACTACATCTGGGAAAATGGCATTGTCACTTCTTTCAAAAGTGACACCGGATCTGATCCTTTTGGATGTAAATATGCCGGAAATGAACGGATTTGAAACACTGAAAAAGATTCGGGAACTTGAAAATGGATCTATGATACCGGTTGTGTTTCTGACCGGTGATAATGATGCTGAAACAGAAACAAAATGTTTTGAGGCAGGGGCTATGGATTTTGTCGGGAAGCCGTTTGTTTCCCAGGTATTAGTCAGCCGTGTGAAACGAATTTTAGAGAACAGACAGTACCAGAATCATTTAGAAGAGATGGTCGCCTCGCAGGTTGCGGAAATGACGCGTATGCAGGATGAAGTGATTACCGGTATCGCCAACCTGATCGAGAGCCGTGATGGCAGTACGGGACTTCATGTAAAAAATACCCAGAATTATGTACAGATACTGACAAAAGCGTTGAGGGAAAAGGGGATGTATCCGGATATCCTTGATCATAATTATGAGCTCAATACAGTAAAGGCATCGGTACTTCACGATATTGGAAAAATAAAAACACCAGATGCGATTCTTTTAAAACCGGGACGGCTGGCGGACGAAGAGTTTGAAGTCATGAAACAGCATACGGTAGCCGGGTGTGAGATCATTGACCGGATCATCGGAAATGTGGAACATGAGGAATATGTGGATATTGCCAGAAAAATAGCACGATATCATCATGAAAGATGGGACGGTACGGGCTATCCGGATGGATTATCCGGGGAGGAGATTCCGTTATGTGCAAGGATCATGGCACTTGCTGATGTTTTTGATGCATTATATCAGGACCGGTGTTATAAGAAAGCAATCCGTCCCGCATCTAAGGTGTTTGAAATTATAAAGGAAAATAGCGGCTCTCAGTTTGATCCGAACCTTACAGAGATATTTCTGGAATTGCAGCGGGAAATTACAGACATAAGTGAATGAGAGGGGACGTTATGATAAGAGAAATCAAAAAGGACAGGGCGGGAGTGATCCCGTATGTACTTTATTTCATATATACTGTTTATATGGTAGTGGCAGCAGTTTATTTAAAATGGCCAAGCTGGGTAGCTGCGGTGATAATTTGTGGGCTTTTGGCGAGTATCGGACTTCGGATGCTGACAGGACGGTACAGCAGACTGGCGAAGTTATTTTGTTCTGTTATGATATGGATGAATATTATTTTATATACGGTATTCACGGACGGTTCGTCTCTTACCATGGCAACAGTAGCAGCAAGTGTTGTGATGTTGTCTCTTTTTGATCTGATCGAGATCAATTATATTTCGTTGGTAGCAACGATCTTTTTGTTTTGTCTTGATACATTCCTGTTAGATAAAGTAAATTATGATAATCCGATACGGGAAATGGAATTTTTTATGCAGTTTCTTGCAATTATTATCCTTGAGATAATGGAAAATAAACAGTTAAAAAACCGTATACAGCATGATATGGAATTCAATGAGACAATGCGTGAACTCGAGGATGCCAAACAGGCAAAAGATGATTTTATGGCAAATATTTCGCATGAGATCCGTACACCGTTAAATTCTATCATCGGAATCGGATCAGAATTACTGGATGCGAAAGTGGATGATACGACAAAGGAACAGCTGTATGATATTACAGTTGCGGGCAGGAATCTGATGTCTTTGGTATCAGATATCCTGGATTTTTCAGAACTTGAAAATGACACGATGGAGCTGGTGGAAGAACCATATAACATTACGTCTGTGATCAATGATGTGGTTAACATGGCACATGTGTGGAATAAAGAAAAGAATCTTGAGATCATTGTGGATTGTGAGGCGGATATTCCGAATAACCTGCTTGGAGACAGTCAGAAAATATATCGCATTATCTTAAATCTCATCAACAATGCGATCAAATTTACAGATGCCGGTGGTGTCATTTTGTTTGTCGGCGCCCGCAAGGAATCATACGGCATCAATCTTATGGTAAAGGTGAAAGATACCGGAATCGGGATGAGCGAAAAAAATATAGATGCACTGGAAAACACATACAATCAGGTAGATACGACCCGTGACCGGCGTGCGGGGGGCATTGGCTTAGGTCTTGCAATCTCACGCAAAATGATTGCAAAAATGAATGGACATATGCATATTGAGAGTGTTCCTGATGCAGGGACGACGGTTTCTATTATCATTCCACAGAGAGTACTGACGGATATGCCGCTTGTATCCGTGCGTGATGCCGGAGATAAAAAGATCATTTTTTATATGGATCTCGAGAGATACCGTTTCGGACAGCTTCGTGACGGATATCTTGAATGTATCCAGAGGATGGTCGATCAGCTTCATGTAGATGCCGTGCGCTGTTCGACCATGCATGAACTAAAAAACCGCATCGATCATGAAAATTATCAGTTTTTGTTTGTTGCGGATGTCGAATATTTTATAGATCAAAGTTATTTTGACAGCCTGACTGCAAAAATGAAAGTTGTTGTCATGGCAAACAGGGATTGTGATCTGCAAAAAATCGGACCGGAAGTTCTGCTTATCTATCGCCCGATGCATGTATTCTCGGTTGCAACCATTTTGAATGGAGAAAAACTTCAGCAGGACGCATACGACGAACGGTGGCATCATGACAGATTCCGTGTAAAAGGAGCCAAAATTCTTGCAGTGGATGACAGTGCCATGAATTTAAAAGTTGTTTCAAGTCTGTTAAGCCATTATGGCATCACGATCGATACGGCATTGAGCGGTAGTGAGGCAATTGATAAAATCAGTGACAGAAGTTATGATCTCGTGTTTATGGATCATATGATGCCGGAAATGGATGGCGTGGAATGTATGCACAGGATTCATGAATTACCGCGGTTCCGTGAACGGAAAATACCGATCATTGCACTGACAGCCAACGCCATAGGCGGAGCCAGAGAGATGCTGATCAGGGAAGGATTCGATGATTTTGTTGCGAAACCGATTGAAAAATCTGCGATGGAACGTGTCCTTCGCAAATATTTAAGCATGTTTATTGAAAAAGATACGGGAGAGGAACAGGTTACCTGCGAGACAGAAGAAAGCAGTGGGTTATCCGGACAATTCAAAGAAGGAAGGAAAGAATTTGAGGCTGCAGGAATTGACCGCCGGCTTGGGCTTTCCTACTTTGACAATAATGAAGCGGATTATATGGAGATCGTGCAGTGTTTTTATGAACAGGGAAGAAGTCAGATCCAGACATTACAGGAGCTGTATGATAAAAAAGACTGGGAAAATTATAAGATCAATGTACATTCCCTGAAAGGACAAAGTCTTACGATCGGTGCAAAAGAGCTTTCAAAAAGGGCAAAGAGGATGCAGGAGGCATGTGAGCATGGGGATGAAAATTATATTATACAAAACCATACGGAGCTGATCGCAGACTACTGTTCGATCCTTGATGGGCTGTCTAAGTATGTGACGGTGGGGGAAGAAAAAAATCCAGTGCAGAAACTATCGGCAGCAATCGACAATTTTGACCAGGCAGAGGCAATGAAGCTGTTAGAGATGATAAAAAATGAGACGGGCAGTTCGATGGCGGATTCGGATGCACAGTTGATCGCTGATATGGAAGCCCAGATTGAACTGTTTGATTTTATCAGTGCTGCGGAAACATTAAAAAAATGGGGAGGTGCGGACAATGAGTAAGCTGAGTGACAGAATTATCCAGGTACTGATCCGGAAAGATATTTCAATTCATGCACAGTTATTCCGCTTTATGTCGCTGCTTGGAACGATCGCGATGGCAGTGGGGGGAGTTTATACGCTTGCCGAGGGAATGGAGATAAAAAATGTCGCAGCATTATTTGCCGGGGCGCTTTTTATGGGCATGCTTTTCTGGGCAGGAAAGAAATTCCAGCAATATGATCTCTGTTCTTTCATTCTGATGTCAGGGCTGAATGGAATTTTTCTTCCAGTTACGTTTCTGCGCTCCGGAGGCTTAAAAAGCGGTATGCCGCTTTGGTTTGTTCTTGGTTTCATCTCGCTTTTTTTCCTGCTGCGGGGGAAAAGTCTTGTCGCGGGAACTGTTATAACGATCATTGCGGATGCGTATTGTTTTTACACTGCATATGTTCATCCGGAACGGATCACTTATATGGAATCGGAATCTGTAGTTTATGGGGATATTATCGTGAGTGCGGTCATAACCATCTTTCTGACCTGTGCGTTTATGTTTATCCAGATCACACTCTCTGAATATCAGAGAAAAGAAAATGAAAAGCAGCAGGCGGAGTTAGTTGCCGCAATGAATACACAGAGCCGTTTCCTTGCAAATATGAGCCATGAAATCCGTACGCCGATCAATACGATCATAGGATTAAATGAAATGACACTTCGGGAGGAGAATCTGTCAGACGATATTATTGAGAATGCCAATAATATCCAGAGTGCAAGTAAGATGCTTTTGTCCCTGATCAATGATATTTTAGACCTGTCCAAAATTGAGGCGGGAAAAATGGAAGTTGTTCCGGCGCGTTATGAGACAGGAGAATTATTCAGTGAAATTGTAAACACGACCTGGATCCGTGCACATGAGAAAAATCTGGAATTTTGTGTCAATGTATCTGAAAAACTGCCATCCATGCTTTATGGCGACGAGATGAGGATCAAACAGGTTTTAACCAATATTTTAAGTAATGCGATCAAGTATACGCAAAAGGGATCCGTCACGCTGTTTGTGGAGAGTGAGCAGACGGGAGCGGACGAAATCCTTTTAAAAATGGCTGTGATCGATACCGGTATGGGAATCCGTCAGGATGATATGAAATACCTGTTTGACAGTTTTAAACGGGTCAATGAAGGCAGTACAAAAGGAATCGAGGGAACAGGTCTTGGACTTTCTATCTGCAGCCAGCTTGTAAATCTGATGGGTGGTCAGATCACGGTTGACAGTATTTATCAGAAAGGTTCTACATTTACGATTACGATTCCACAGAAAATTGTAAATGCCACGCCGCTTGGAAATCTCAATTACAACAGTTCCTCAAGACATCAGAGATCCTCCTATAAAAAGAGTTTCGAAGCACCGGAAGCAAAAGTTCTTGTTGTGGATGACAATGATATGAATCTGCTTGTCGCTAAAAAACTGCTTCGGGAAACCAAAGTCCAGCTTGCATTGGCGCATAGTGGAATGGAATGTCTGAAGCTGACGGCAAAAAATAATTACGATGTGATTTTTATGGATCACATGATGCCGGAGATGGATGGTGAAAAAACCATGGATCTGGTGCGCAACCAGCAGGGTGGATTCTGCCGCAAAACGCCGATTATTGCATTGACGGCAAATGCAATGTCAGGTGCGGAAGAAAAGTATCGTAAAATGGGATTTTCTGATTATCTTGCGAAACCGATCAATGGAATCCTTTTTGAGGCAATGCTTCTCCGTTATCTGCCAAAAGAGCGCATTGAATATATGATCGATCCGGATGAAGTCAGTGAGATGGACGGATTCCGTATTCTGGGCCAGAAGAAAAAGCAAAGGCTGATCGTCAGCACGGACAACGTTGTGGATCTGCCGAATGATGTGATCCGGCAGCTTGGAATACCGGTCATGCATTATTTTGTAAATACGGAATACGGGCATTACGAGGATATGGTGGAAATCCATTCAGACAGTCTGCTTTCTTATATTGAAAAAGATCAGTATGCCAAGTCGGAAGCACCGACAGTCGGGGAATATGAGACATTTTTTGGAAATCTGCTTGAGGAGGCGGAACAGGTACTGCATATCAGTATTGCTTCAGAATCCGGAAAGGGATTTGAGAATGCAAGCCAGGCGGCAGCCGGATTTTCCCATGTGCAGGTGTTTGATTCCGGTCATTTGTCGAGCGGTACAGGCCTGATGGTTATGCATGCAGCCAATATGGTGCTGAAAAATAAGGATCTGGATGAAATATTACAGAGTCTGGAAGCAATACAGCCTAAAATACAGACAAGCTTTATTTTAGACAGTTCAAAACAGCTCTATCGCAGTGGACTTTTAAATAAGCAGGTATGGAAAATGACAGAGATGCTGCAGTGTCATCCGGTTCTGGCATTGCACAAAAAGAAAATTGTACCGGCAGCGATCTTTTTTGGAAATACACAGGATGTTTATAAAAAATATATACATGCGCAGATGGCGCGATGGTCGCCGATTGATCAGAAAGTCTTATTTATAACATCTGCGGGTTGTTCGAAAGAGACGAAAGATATGATTTTAGAGGAAGTGCAAAAGTATAAAAAATTTGATCAGATCTACATGCAGGAGGCATCAGCAGCGATTACAAGTAACTGTGGAGCCGGCTGTTTTGGACTTATTTATATGCTGCAGTAAAATTTGGTCTGAAAAACAGTATTGACATTTTAAGAAAGCGTGTTATACTCAGACACATAAAAATAGAATATGATCTTCAGGGCAGGGTGTGATTCCCTACCGGTGGTATAGCCCACGAGCCGTAAGGCATGATTCGGTGTAATTCCGAAGCCGACAGTATAGTCTGGATGAAAGAAGATATGGATAAGCAGGATTTAAAGGATCGTTTTAAACGGTTGGTAAGATAATGCATACATGGCTCTGAAATAGTTTTATTTCAGAGTCTTTTTATTTGTGACAATAGAATGTTCGCGGAGCGCGTATTTTATTGCTGCAAAAATTAGATATCCTGCCGGATATCAGAAACGGAAAAAAGTTTCGCATGGTATCCCGGTTTTTAAAATATGTCATTTTAGAAATCCCTAAAATCCGGTTTTAAGAAGCTCTGAACGATCGTGTTCAGAGCTTCTTTTTATGGCAATAGAATATTCCCGGAGCGTGTATTCTATCGTCATGAAGCAACAGAGATTGCAGATTTTATCTTGCAGGAAAGAGAAGGTATTCATGCAGCAGGAAAGATATATGCGCCGGGCAATGGAACTTGCAGAGCTTGGCAGAGGATGGACAAAGACAAATCCGGTGGTCGGTGCGGTTCTTGTAAAAGAGGACAGAATCATCGGGGAAGGCTATCATAAAAAATTTGGCGGACTTCACGCAGAGCGGGAAGCGCTGGCGGATTGCAGGAGCAGGGGAGAGGATCCGGCAGGAGCAGATCTTTATGTGACATTAGAACCATGCTGCCATTACGGGAAAACGCCTCCGTGTACACAGGCGGTCATAGAAGCCGGGATCAGCCATGTGTTTGTTGGGGCGGAAGACATCAATCCGCTTGTGGCGGGAGCCGGGATCCGGCAGTTAAGGGAGCAGGGCATCCTGGTGACGGAAGGAGTTTTACAGGAGGAATGTGAGTACCAAAATCGGGTATTTTTTCATTATATCCAGACAAAACTGCCCTATGTGCGGATGAAATATGCGATGACACTGGATGGAAAAATAGCGTCGGCATCCGGAAAATCGCAATGGATCACCGGAGAGGCGGCAAGAGAACAGGTACACCGCATGCGGCATGAAATGACCGGAATCATGGTTGGGGCAGGCACGGTAATCGCGGATGATCCAATGTTAAACTGCCGTCTGCCGCAGACAAAAGACCCGGTCAGGATCGTCTGTGATACGACATTGCGTATACCGCTTAAGAGCCGGATCGTGCAGACTGCAGAGGAGCAGAATACCATCATTGCAACCTGCTGTCAGGATGAGGCGAAGATCAGGGAATATCAGAAATATGGATGCCGGATCATAGTGACAGAACATGCGGATGGAAAAGTGGATTTAAAAGAACTGATGCGGCAGCTCGGAGCAGACGGGATCGAGAGTGTATTACTTGAGGGCGGTGCCATGCTGAACTGGTCGGCGTTAGAAGCCGGAATCGTCAATGAGGTGTATGCGTATGTGGCACCGAAACTGTTTGGCGGTGCAGATGCCAAAAGTCCGGTTGCAGGAATGGGCGTGGATCATCCCGATGATGCGTACCATCTGGTCAATCAGAGGATACAGCAGGTGGGGGAGGACATTCTGATCACCGGGGAGCTGAAAAATAAATGAGAGGGAAATAGATACATAAGGTTTGAACATACTGTAAAAAGGCAGGGAGGGGAGGAAATTTGTTTACAGGAATTGTGGAAGAGGTCGGAAGAATCATAACAGCGGACCGGAAAGGCAATTCTGCCAGACTGAAAATAGAGGCAGAAAAAGTATTGGAGGATATCAAAATTGGTGACAGCATTGCCGTCAACGGAATCTGTCTTACCGTGACATCTTTTGGAAAAAACTATTTTACCGCCGATGTGATGCACGAAACGCTGCGGAGGTCATCGATTGGAGAAGCAGCGTCAGGCAGCCCGGTGAATCTGGAGCGCGCGATGGCGGCGAACGGCAGATTTGGCGGTCATATCGTGACAGGACATATTGACGGAACCGGAACGATCTGTGAGGTCAAATCAGACGAAATCGCGATTTGTTATTCCATGAAAGCACCGGAGAAGATCATGCACTACATTGTTGAAAAGGGTTCTGTCGCGGTGGATGGGATCAGCCTTACGGTTGCAAAAACGACACAGACGAGTTTTATGGTGTCTGTCATCCCGCATACGGCGCAGTGTACGGTTCTTGCACACAAAAAGGCGGGGGATACGGTAAATCTGGAAAATGACTGTATCGGGAAGTACATTGAGCATTTTTTGAACCGGAAGAAAGAAAAAACAACGGAGAGTAAGATCACGAAGGAATTTTTACTTTCCAACGGATTTTGAAAGGAAGAAGTATAATGAGGAAATTTGATACAGTGGAACAGGCATTGGAAGAATTGAAAAAAGGAAAAATTATTCTTGTGACAGATGATGAAGACCGTGAGAATGAAGGGGACTTTATCTGCGCGGCAGAGTTTGCAACGACAGAAAATCTGAATTTTATGGCGACATATGGAAAAGGGTTGATCTGTATGCCGATGTCAAAGGAGATTTGTGAAAGATTAAAACTCCCGCAGATGGTGGCAGACAATACAGACAACCATGAGACCGCATTTACCGTATCGATCGATTATGCCGGTACAACGACCGGAATTTCGGCGGAGGAACGCGGCATGACAGCAAGGCACTGCATCAGTGAGGATGCAAAACCGGAAGACTTTCGCAGACCGGGACACATGTTTCCTCTGCTTGCAAAAAAGAATGGTGTGTTAGAACGTAACGGTCATACAGAAGCGGTCGTTGACCTGATGCGTCTTGCGGGCTTAAAAGAATGTGGACTGTGCTGTGAAATCATGCGTGAGGACGGAACAATGATGCGTACAACAGAACTCATGGAACTTGCAGAAAAATGGAATATCTGTTTTATCACGATCGCGGCAATTCAGGAGTACCGCAAAAAACATGAGAAACTGGTAGAGTGCGCAGCAGTCGCAAAACTCCCGACAAAATATGGAGAATTTAAAGCGTATGGTTATCAGAATATTTTAAACGGGGAACATCATGTTGCGCTGGTAAAAGGTGAGATCGGAGACGGAGAGGATGTGCTGTGCCGTGTACACTCCGAGTGCCTGACGGGAGATGTATTCGGATCCCTTCGGTGTGACTGCGGGGAACAGCTTGCTGCGGCAATGGAACAGATCGAAAAAGAAGGCCGCGGAATCCTGCTTTATATGCGGCAGGAGGGAAGAGGCATCGGGTTACTGAACAAGCTGCGCGCCTATACATTGCAGGAGGAAGGAATGGATACGTTAGAGGCGAACCTTGCGCTCGGTTTTGCAGGGGATGAGCGGGAGTATTATATTGGAGCACAGATCTTAAAAGATCTCGGCGTAAAAACACTGCGGCTTCTGACCAATAACCCGGATAAAGTTTACCAGTTAAAAGATTATGGCATGGAAATCAAAGAGCGCGTGCCGATCCAGATGAAGGCGACACCGTATGATCTGTTTTATCTGCGGACGAAACAGGAAAAGATGGGGCATATGCTTCGTTTTGAATAAGAGGATAAATATAATATTAAGTATCTATGGTGTCAACCTGACATCAACATTATAAAAAAGGAGATAAAAAAATGAACGTTTTAGAAGGAAAATTAACAGGGACAGAGGACATTAAAATTGGGATCGTGGCAGCGAGGTTTAATGAATTTATCGTTTCCAAACTTATCTCAGGTGCAAGAGACGGTCTTGTGCGTCACGGTGTTGAGGATGACAATATTACATTTGCATGGGTACCAGGAGCTTTTGAAATTCCTGTTATTGCTAAGAAAATGGCTATGTCAGGAAAA
>OHXW01000201.1_pt1 | contig 19344 bp, 13 predicted proteins | sample 1580031 | NCBI WGS metagenome assembly OHXW01 (sample SAMEA3882523, study PRJEB24775) | human gut metagenome | biome: human-associated habitat; feature: intestine environment; material: feces | place: Netherlands | collected 2009/2010
AGCCAACGCTTCTTGGAACTATTGAAGGATGTGGATACCTTATTACGCACTCGTCCTGAATTCAACTTCGACAGATGGCTCACTCAGGCACGCCGTTGGGGAACGACTCCCGAAGAACAAGACTTATATGAGAAGGATGCCACTGCCCTGTTCACGATATGGGGGGCAGACAAAGCCCCTTTCATCTTTGATTACGGTTGGAAAGAATGGGCAGGACTGATAGACGGTTATTACCTGAAACGGTGGGAAAAGTTCTATGCCATGCTTGAAGAACATCTGGATAAAGGCACGGAATATTCGGAACAGGGCTTGCCGCTCACGCATAACCGCGAAGCTTTCCGCGCCAATGACTTCTACAGTTCGCTGGGTGATTGGGAACTTCAGTATGTGTCGACTCCCGGAAAGGCACGCACCCCCATCACCCAAGGTGATGAAATAGAAACCGCACAGAGGATGTACCGCAAGTATGCTGCCCTGGCCGATGAGTATTATCGGGAAGGTGTTCAGAGAGATGAAGTGAAAGAAGAAAACAGATTTGAGAATTTGGGAAAGAAATAAAGAAATATTTCCATACCTTTGCTGTATGAAAGAAAAGACTGTATATATATGTAGCAACTGCGGACAAGACTCTCCCAAATGGATTGGCAAGTGCCCTTCTTGCGGTGAGTGGAACACGTATGTAGAAGAGGTGGTGCGCAAGCCCGCAGCCGGAACCCGTCCTCTTTCTGGATTGGAACCGGTCAAGAGCAAACCGGTAATCCTCAGTGAAATAACGGGTGGCGATGAGCCACGCATCGATATGCACGATGAGGAGTTAAACCGTGTATTGGGCGGCGGTCTGGTTCCCGGCTCGCTGGTGTTGCTAGGTGGGGAACCGGGCATCGGCAAGTCCACCCTCGTGCTACAAACTGTTCTGAGATTACCCGAAAAGAAGATACTTTATGTGTCCGGCGAAGAAAGCGCACGGCAGCTGAAGCTGCGTGCCGACCGCATCCGTCACAACTCATCGGACTGCCTGATAGCATGCGAAACATCTTTGGAACAGATTTACGTAAACATCAAGAACACGCAACCCGACCTGGTTATCATCGACTCCATACAAACGATATCAACCGAGACAATCGAGTCTTCTCCCGGAAGCCTGGTGCAAGTGCGCGAATGTTCCGCCTCCATCCTTAAATTTGCCAAGCAGACCAACACGCCCGTTATCCTGATCGGACATATCAATAAGGAAGGAAGCATAGCCGGACCAAAGGTACTGGAGCACATTGTCGACACCGTTTTGCAGTTCGAGGGCGACCAACATTATATGTATCGCATCCTGCGCAGCATCAAGAACCGTTTCGGCAGCACTGCTGAATTAGGCATCTACGAGATGCGGCAGGACGGATTGAGGCAAGTGAGCAACCCCTCTGAGTTACTGCTGAGCCAAGACCATGAAGGTATGAGCGGCATAGCCATCGCCTCCGCGATAGAAGGCATCAGACCGTTCCCCATCGAGACGCAGGCATTGGTCAGCAGTGCCGTATATGGTAACCCACAACGCTCTGCCACAGGGTTCGACATCCGCCGCATGAATATGCTGCTGGCCGTATTGGAAAAACGTGTAGGCTTCAAACTGGCACAGAAAGATGTATTTCTCAATATTGCCGGCGGATTGAAAGTGAACGACCCGGCAATAGACCTTGCCGTCATCAGCGCCATCCTCTCCAGCAACATGGACACGGCCATAGAGCCAGAGGTGTGCATGGCAGGAGAAATAGGTCTGTCGGGAGAGATACGCCCGGTAAACCGCATTGAGCAGCGCATCGGAGAAGCAGAGAAACTTGGCTTCAAGCGTTTTATACTTCCCAAGTATAATATGCAGGGACTCAATACCCAAAAGATAAAAATAGAATTAATACCGGTACGGAAGGTAGAAGAGGCATTCCGTGCCTTATTCGGATAATCGTTATGATACAAGAATACCAACTACGCGTATTGCCCGAAGTAGCGGCAAACGAGCAACGCCTGAAAGAGTACTTAATACACGAAAAAGGACTGAATGCACGGGAGATAACCGCAGCGCGTATCTTGAAGCGCAGTATCGATGCCCGCCAACGGACAATCTATATCAACCTCAACGTACGGGCATATCTGAACGAAATGCCGAAAGAGGACGAATATCAACATACCTTATATAATAATGTAGAAGGAAAGCCCCAAGTAGTAGTGGTAGGCGCCGGTCCCGGAGGACTCTTCGCCGCCCTGCGACTGATAGAGCTCGGTCTGCGCCCCGTCATTGTGGAGCGTGGAAAGGACGTACGGGAACGCAAGAAAGACTTGGCGCAAATCAGCCGCCAGCAACTCGTCAACCCGGAGTCCAATTACAGCTTCGGAGAGGGAGGTGCCGGAGCCTACTCGGATGGCAAGCTGTACACACGCAGCAAAAAGCGCGGCAATGTAGACAAGATTCTGAATGTCTTCTGTCAACATGGAGCCTCCACTTCCATACTGGTAGATGCACATCCGCACATAGGTACGGACAAACTGCCGCGTGTTATTGAAAACATGCGGAACACTATCATCCAGTGCGGTGGCGAAGTCCACTTTGAAACACGCATGGACGCCCTACTCATAGAGAAGGATGAAATCAAAGGCATTGAAACAAATACCGGCAAGACTTTCCTTGGCCCGGTGATACTTGCCACCGGTCACTCTGCCCGGGACGTATACCGCTGGCTTGCCGCCAACAATGTAGAGATTGAAGCTAAAGGCATTGCCGTAGGCGTACGACTGGAACACCCCGCCACCTTGATAGACCAAATACAATATCACAACCGGAACGGACGGGGAAAATATCTGCCTGCCGCCGAATATAGCTTTGTAAACCAGGTGGACGGACGAGGAGTATATAGCTTTTGCATGTGTCCCGGCGGCTTCGTTGTGCCCGCCGCCAGCGGTCCCGAGCAGATTGTAGTCAACGGGATGAGTCCCAGCAACCGCGGTTCCCGTTGGAGCAATTCGGGAATGGTGGTAGAGCTACGCCCGGAAGACTTGGAGCAATTTACTATTGACAATTTACAATTTACAATTGCTATGCAGCACGACAGCGCAGCCAATTGTCAATTGTCAACTGCCAATTCTCCATTGAGTATGATGCATTTTCAAGAGTATCTAGAGTACCTCTGCTGGCAACAAGGCAATATGAAGCAGACAGCACCGGCACAGAGAATGGTGGACTTCACCAAGAAGAAACTAAGCTACGACCTGCCGGAAACCTCATACGCACCAGGCTTGGTATCCTCACCTCTCCACTTCTGGATGCCCTCTTTCATTGCAGAACGCCTGAGCAAAGGTTTCCAGCTATTCGGGAAATACAGCCGGGGGTTATTGACGAACGAGGCGACAATGATTGGAGTGGAAACCCGCACATCGGCACCGGTACGCATAACAAGAGACAAGGAAACACTGCAACATGTACGTATAAAAGGATTGTTCCCTTGCGGAGAAGGCGCCGGATATGCCGGAGGCATCGTTTCTGCCGGGATTGACGGCGAACGGTGTGCAGAAGCTGCAAAGGCATTCCTTGGTTAAGCTGCAATATTGACATTTAAATTTTGAAATCTCACTTTTTCTCGTTTAATTTGTAAACTATTATCACACGCATGTTGTTATATTGTATTTATAGATAAATATTTATATGAGATTCATCATAAACATTGTATGCTTTCTATTCCTTTTACCCCTCATTGCCACGGCGCAAACTTATAAATACATAGGAGTAGAAAACGGATTGAGTAACCGCAGAATCTTCGACATTCAAAAGGATTCGATAGGTTACATGTGGTTCCTCACCAACGAAGGCATAGACCGGTACAATGGAAAAGACATCAAGCATTATAAATTAATAGAAGAAAACAAAGAGTCAAGTTCCCCCATCCATCTCGGCTGGTTGTATTTTGAAGAGAAGGGGAAGTTATGGGTCATAGGTAAAGCCGGCCGCATTTTTCAATACAACCAAGAACACGATGTGTTCAATAAAGTATATAAACTGCCCAAGACACCGGTCAATATCAGCTACGGCTATATGGACCACAATCATAGGATTTGGCTGTGCAGCAGATACAGTATCGCTCTTTACGACACACAAACCGGAGAGACCCATCAAATGCCCAATGAACTGAAAAGTAGCATTACAAGTATCGAACAAGTGGACAACGACCACTTCTTCATGGCCACCAACAAGGGAGTGCGATACGTCAAACTCGAAAACGAAGCATTGCAGATTGTCCCTCTTGAACCTCTTGACAAAATCCAGGCACAAATCAGTGCACTCCATTTCCATCAAGAATCACAAAGACTTTTCATCGGTACTTTTGAAAAAGGAGTTTTTGCCTACGACATACGGCAACAACGGATTATACACTCCAATACGGATTTGAGCGATGTAAACATTGCCCGAATCAGACCTCTGAACCGGACAGAGCTATTGATAGCGACAGAAGGTATGGGCATACACAAAATCAATGTGAACTCGTGCATCTCGGAACCGTACATCACCTCCAGCTACAAAAGTTACAATGAGATGAACAGCAATAACATCAATGACATTTATATTGATGAAGAAAAGCGGATATGGATAGCCAACTACCCGGAAGGGATTACCATTATAGACAACCGGTACAAAAACTATAACTGGATAAAGCATTCCATCGGAAACAGACAATCGCTGGTCAACGACCAGGTACACTCTGTCATTGAAGACAGTGACGGAGACCTATGGTTCGGAACAAGCAACGGAATCAGCCTTTATCAATCGAAAACCGGGCAGTGGCACTCATTCCTAAGTTCCTTCGACCATCAACTGAAAGACAAGAACCACATATTCATTACGCTATGCGAGGTATCACCCGGCATTATTTGGGCAGGAGGATATACTTCGGGAGTATACAAAATAAATAAAAGGACACTCTCGGTAGAATATTTCTCCCCTTACCTGCTCAGTCCGGATAACATACGTCCTGACAAGTATATCCGAGACATTGTTAAAGACTCCAAAGGATATATCTGGTCCGGAGGATTCTATAATCTGAAATGCTTCGATTTGTCTCTGAATTCTGTCCGTCTGTATCCCGGAATAAATTCCGTCACCGCCATTACAGAAAAGGACGACGGACACATGTGGATTGGGACAAGTGCCGGACTGTATCTGCTGGACAAAGAGTCGGGTAGATTCCAATATGTCGCCTTGCAGGAAGAGACGACCTACATCAACACACTTTACCAAGCGGAAGACCTCTCTCTATATATAGGAACAAACGGCTCCGGAGTGGTTGTCTACAACGCAAAGGACAATACGTTCAAGCATTATCACAAGGACAATTGTGCCTTGATTTCAAACAACATCTACACCATACTCCCCGAGTCGGACGGGCATATCCTGATGAGTACCGAAAACGGAATCAGCTGTTTCCACCCTACGGAGAAGACATTCCACAACTGGACCAAAGAGCAAGGGCTGATGTCCTCCTGCTTCAGTGCCTCTTCCGGAACGTTACGCAAGAACAAGGGTTTTGTCTTTGGCAGCACAGACGGAGCCATCGAATTCCCCGAAGGGACAAAGTTGCCGGACTATGTCTACTCTCCTATGATACTCAGCGATTTTCAGATACTCTATCAGACTGTCGTTCCCGGCAGTACGAATTCCCCCTTGAAGGAAAATATCAACCAGACAGACCGGTTAAAGCTGAAATACAACCAGAACACTTTTTCCCTCAGCATTTCATCCATCAATTATGACGCGCCGGACAATGTCACTTTCTACTGGAAGCTGGAAGGCTTTTACGATGACTGGAACCGCCTGGGTGAAGAAGGGCATCTCCGCTTCACCAACCTTGCCTCGGGCGATTACAAACTTTACATACGGGCGGTATCCAAGGAAGAGCCTTATCTTTATTTTGAAGAGCGAAGCATCGACATCAGCATTGCGCGCCCCGTCTGGTTCAGTTTTTGGGCCATAGCCTGCTATGTCCTGCTGACAGTACTGATGTCCGTTGTCGGTTTCCGTGTCATGGCACTGAGAAAACAGAAAAAGATATCCGATGAGAAAACCCGTTTCTTTGTCAATACCGCGCATGATATCCGCACGCCATTGACACTGATAAAGGCACCTCTGGAAGAAATGCTTGAAAACAAGACACTGAACGAAGCCGAGACCAACAATATGCACATGGCACTGAGAAATGTCAACTCCCTCCTGCGCATGACTACCAATCTGATAAACTTTGAACGGGCAGAAGTATATTCCCCTCATCTGTACATAGCAGAATATGAACTGAATACTTACATCAAGGAGATATACAACAATTTCCAGACCTATGCCACCATAAAACATATCACTTTCAGATACGAAAGCAATTTCAGCTACATGAATGTATGGTTCGACAAAGAGAAGATGGACTCTATCCTGGAAAATGTCATATCCAATGCTCTGAAGTATACTCCCAAAAATGGCGATATACTCATTTCTGTTTATGACATGAAAAGTTCCTGGAGACTGGAAGTCAAAGATAATGGAATAGGAATTCCCGCCAAAGAACAAAGAAAACTGTTCAAGATGCACTTCCGTGGAACAAATGCCATCAACTCCAAAATAACGGGAAGCGGTATCGGTCTGATGCTGGTGCGGAAGCTGGTAAGCCTGCACAATGGAAAAATATACATTGAGAGCACCGAATGCCAAGGCAGTACTGTCAGAATCATCCTTCCCAAAGAGAAAGAACAGTTCAAGAACTTCACTCTGTCCGTTAAGGATAAGAAGACCTTCTATGAACCGGATGTCCCCACCGTTCCTTTGAAACTTGCCGGAGAACTCCGGACTGAAGACAATGACAAACTGCATCGCATCTTGATTGTAGAAGACAATGACGAGCTGCGCAACTATCTCTTCCAGTCGTTCTCTCCGATTTACAATGTACAAGTATGCAACAACGGCAAGGAAGCGCTGACCATTGTAAAACAATTCTGGCCGGGACTGATTCTTTCCGACATCATGATGCCGGAAATGCGAGGCGACGAATTATGCATCGCCATCAAGAACGATATTGAAACATCCCACATCCCGGTAGTACTGCTGACGGCACTGGGAGATGAAAAGAACATTCTCGAAGGACTCCATATCGGTGCGGACGAATATATTGTAAAACCTTTCAGCATAAACATACTGAAAGCCAGCATTGCCAATCTGCTTGCCAACCGCGCATTGCTGCGCAAGAGATATGCGAATTTGGAAATCAATACAGAAGAAGAGCCCTCCACAACTACCACTTGCTCCAACAGTCTCGACTGGAAATTCATGTCGAATGTAAAGAGACATATCGAGGAGAACATGGATAATCCCGATTTCACAGTGGACGTATTGTACTCGCTCCTGAATATGAGCCGTACCAGTTTCTACAGTAAACTGAAAGCGCTGACCGGCCAGGCACCGGCAGATTTCGTACGGAATATCCGTTTGAAACATGCTGCCGAGCTATTGAAAGAAGGGAAATATTCCGTGACTGAAGTAGCAGAAAGAACCGGTTTCTGCGATGGGAAATACTTCCGGGAAGTCTTTAAGAAATATTTCAATGTCAGCCCCAGCCAATATGCGAAAGGAGACACTCCCCGTTCCCCAAAAGGAGAGGGAGAATAGTTCTGCATAGGAGAATTTTTCATTTTGCAGCCCCGCACAGACAAACCCTAAAAAATAATCCGTATTTTTGCAGAAACAAAAAAACGAGAATGACTCCTGAAATAGCAATCGTCGACTCCAACACCCTCTCCTGTCTGGGACTGCAGAACTTGCTGGAGGAAATCATCCCGACAGCCATCATCCGCTCTTTCCGTTCCTTTGGCGAACTGATGGATGATACGCCTGACATGTATGTGCATTATTTCATCTCTTCACAGATTTACTTCGAGCATACCGCTTTCTTTCTGGAGCGCAAGCCCAAAACCATTGTGCTGGTCAATGGTGAAACCGTCCCCCAACTGTCGGGCATGCCGACGCTAAACATCTATCAGGACGAACAAAATCTGGCAAAAAACATTCTGCAGCTGCGCCAATACGGAAACCAATACAGACAAAACCACGGAAAGCCGGCACCCGCCAGACACTCGGATATGGCAATAAATACAGCCGCCGGGCACGACCTTTCCGCCCGCGAAATAGAAGTGCTGGTGCTGATTACCAAAGGTCTCATCAACAAGGAGATTGCCGACAAACTGAACATCAGCCTGACCACCGTCATCTCACACCGCAAGAATATCACCGAGAAGCTGGGTATCAAGTCCGTGTCCGGGCTGACTATCTATGCCGTGATGCACGGATATGTGGAAGCGGACAGAATATAATCCTACAACCGGATACATCAGAAGCGAAGTCTTTTCAGAAAAACTTCGCCCCAATTAGTGTGCTAATGTGCTAACATCTAATCGTTCCTCCGTGGGGTAAAAATCGTTCCCCACGGAGGAACGATATTTTCCGCATGATGGAACGATTTAAGATTAGCACTCCAGGAACGAAATCCTAATAAATGAGGATTGTCCCTTCCGCAAGAATCCCTTTACTTTGCAGGCGCTAAAAAACCAGTTTATGAATAGATATAGAATTTTGACCGGTATCTTCTGCCTCCTGGCAACCGGCAACGTACTTGCCGAAGAGGCAGACACCTTGAAAGTGGTGGATGTAGAGGAAATAACCGTCATTGCCGCCCCCAAAGAAAACCGGAAACTGCGCGAGCAGCCCGCCGCCGTCACCCTGCTTTCGCAGCAGGACATGCAGAACGCACAGGTGAACTCCATCAAGAATCTGACATCCGTAGTGCCCAATATGTTTATCCCCGACTACGGCTCGCGACTGACTTCGGCAGTCTATATCCGCGGCATCGGCTCGCGCATCAACACTCCCTCCGTAGGACTTTATGTAGACAATATACCTTATATAGACAAGTCAGCCTTCGACTTCAGCTATGCCGACGTAGAGCGCATCGACGTGCTACGCGGTCCGCAGGGCACGCTCTACGGGCGCAATGCCATGGGCGGATTGATTAAGGTGCACACCAAATCGCCCTTCTCCTACCAGGGGACGGACTTCCGCATGGGGGCAGGTACGTACAATGCCTATAATACCTCGCTGACCCACTATCACCGCCTTTCGGAACGGTTCGCCTTTTCCACCGGAGGTTTTTACGATTATCAAGGAGGATTCTTCCGCAACACGGTGAGGGACGAGAAAGCGGACAAGGGGCAATCGGCAGGTGGACGCATCCGCGCCATCTACCTCCCCTCGGACAACTGGAAGGTGGACCTAAACATCAACTACGAATACAGCGACCAGGGTGGCTACCCGTATTTCTACCAAGGCAGCCTGGCCCCCGAAGCACAGAGCGAGCCGCTGAAGCCCTACATCGGAAAAATCTCCAATAACGCCCGTAGCAACTACTACCGCAACCTGCTGAACACGGGTCTGAACCTGGAATACCAGGCACAGCACTTCACGTTGAGCATGGTCACCGGCTACCAGTTTCTAAAGGACTGCATGGACATAGACCAAGACTTCACCGCCAACGACATCTATACCCTGCAACAGAAACAACGCTCCCACGCACTGAGCGAGGAAATCATCTTGAAGAGTAAAAGCGGCAGCCACTGGCAATGGACCACCGGCGCCTTCGGCTTCTACCAATGGCTGAATACGGAAGCTCCCGTCACTTTCAGGGAAGCCGGAATGGGGATGCTGAACCAGATGTTGGGCAGTGTCATCCCATCGCAAATACAAGTAGAGATGGGACCGTCCATGAGCATGAATATCCTGCCCTCACTGGGCATCAGCAGCCGGACCATGCCCATCGGGGGCAGTTTCGACACTCCGCTGCTGAATGGGGCACTCTTTCATCAATCCACCTTCAGAGATTTATTCGGGCTGAAAGGAGTGTCGTTCACTGCCGGGTTACGCCTGGATTATGAGCGTATGAAGATGGATTACAACTCCGGCACCAGCCTGGACTACAAGGTGGGCATCAAGGGAGAAATGAAGCGGGGCGACGTCGTCATCCGCGAAATAGAGATGATGCCGGAGACGGCGCTGACCGTAGAGTCGCGCTACCAAGGAAACATTGATAAGGATTATCTTCAGCTGTTGCCCAAGTTTGCTTTGCAGTATGACTTTGCGCGAAACAGAGGAAATGTTTACGCTACGGTCAGCAAAGGTTACCGTTCGGGAGGCTACAACGTGCAGATGTTCTCCGACTTGCTGCAATCCAGTTTGAAGAATGACATGATGCGACAAAGCAAAGAGGCGATTATGCCCAACGTGCCGGATGCCTACAAAGAGCTGGTGGGCAAATACTTCCCCGATGCGGGAGAGAATCCGGATGCAAAATCCGCCACCGTCTACAAGCCCGAACAGACCTGGAACTACGAAATAGGAACACACTTGAATCTGCTGGACGGACGTCTGCATGCCGACGCCGCCATCTTCTGGCTGGAAACCCGCGACCAGCAGATTTCACGCTTCGCCCCAAGCGGACTGGGACGCGAAACGGCAAATGCCGGCAAAAGCCGCAGCCAGGGGGCAGAGGTTGCCTTGACGGCTGCCGTTGCTACGGACTTCACGCTGAATGCAAGTTATGGTTATACCTATGCCACCTTTAAGGATTACATCACCAACGAGAAAGTGAATGGGGAGCTTCAGGAAATCAGCTACAACGGCAAGTACGTACCCTTTGTTCCCAAGCATACCATGAACGTGGGCGGTCAGTACATCTTCCGCATCCGTCCGGGGCACTGGCTGGACCGCATCCAGCTGAACGCCAACTACACCGGTGCCGGACGCATCTACTGGACCGAGAAGAATACCGTGAGTCAAGCCTTCTACGACACGCTGAACGGACGCATCAGCTTCCAGAAAGGACATGGACAGATTGATTTCTGGGTGCGCAATGCACTGGACAAAGAGTATGCTTCGTTCTATTTTGAGAGTATGGGGAACGGATTTATGCAGAAAGGACGGCCTGTGCAGGCGGGAATAGAGTTGAGGTGCAGGTTCTGATTGGAGAGCTTTGTCCCTCCGAAAGTAAAGGAAAATAGAAACGGTCGTTCGGGTACTTACACATTGCATACCCGAACGACCGTTTCTATGTTTCTATCTGACAGAGGAGAAGTTATCCTCTATGTACCCAGTTTTCAATTTCAATATTAGGTATTCTTTCCAGATGTTTCTTGTTTTCAGTAACCATTATCATTTGGTTAGCCACCGCTGTACATCCTATAAATAAGTCCAAATCCTCAATGGGAGTTCCTTGACTATATAAGGCAGCCTTACTCCGGGCATAACAACATAAAGCCGAGGACAAAGGTATTACCTTGATATCTTGGCAGAAATCAGTAACAAGCTGCAAGTTTCTCTCCACATTATTACTTCGCTCTGCACCGAACAACAACTCTGCTACCGTAACCTCCGAAATGCAACAATGTTCCCAGCCCACCTTTTCAATATGTTCGTCTACTCCAAATTTCTGACGCATGAAGCGAACACAAATATTAGTATCAAGCAAATATCGTTTCATTCGTCAAAGGGGCTAAAGTTTTCTTCTTTTCGAGAAAGGCGTGATGCATATATATCATCATTGATTTCATCAGAATCACGATTGTCCTTCCAACTACCGGCATACTTTGCAAGCATACGCTTAGTCAGCAATTTGCTATCTGCCGCTGTCGGAATGGAATGACTATTCTTATTCAAAACCTCCTTCATATATTTTCTGAGGCTCTCCAATGCAGTACTGCTATTGATATTGACTATCTCACGAATCAACTCCAATTTTCCGGCTTCCAACTCCAAACTACTCATAATCAATTCCTCCTTTTAAAAGTTCAACTACAAAGTTACATTTTCCTACTGAATATGGAAAAGTTACAAAGCTTTTTTATTCATTGATAGCTCCGCAATGCGGGCAGACTCCCTTCTCCCTCAGTTTCTGCCCGCATCTGCCGCAACGATAGCGTGAAGCCAGCAGCGAAATGCGAAGCCTTTTGAGGAATACCCATACAAAAGCGGTCAAAAACAAGTATCCGACGTAGATAGATGTAGTCAGGATAAAGAAAAAATAACAGAAGATGCAGCAGGAGGCCAGCCCCAACAGATAGAATACGGCCGCCGCCGGACTTAACTGGCGAAACAAATCGTCGAGTACCGCCAGCAACACCACTATAAACAGCCAGATACCCATCAGAAAAGCAGAAAGCACAAGCGGTACCTTGAACGGCGACAAGGTAGGATTAAAATAGAAGTGTTGCCACGTCTCCGGCGCAAACACTTGTATAGATTCGTAAATAGTGGCACAGAACGCCATCAGCAGACATAGCAACAACGGATAGAGACTGTCTATATCATTAAAGTACACCATCCTCAACTGCTTGCGCCGAAAAGCCCGGAACAGCCAGACTGCCACAAACAAGGCAAAAATAATGATAAAATAAGAGGCATGGGTATCACTGAACAAGTAGATGGCCTGCGAAATGCTGTCTGTAGGAACAAAGGCATGCATCATTTCGGACTCCCGCAACCAACCCTGCACTTCCTGCGAATGGGCAAGCTTCACCCATACACTATCCACACTGTCGGCAGGATGGATGGCGAACTCGGCAACCACCACGCGGTCTCCCCGATAAAGCATATTATAGCAGTCCTTCACGGGCAGACAAGCCAAATTCACAGAATCTGCCAGCACTTCCAGATTGGTATTCCAAGTATAATGCCGCTCAAAAAGATAGGCCAGCGAATCACGCGTCTCCTTAGACAGATGTTCATCTTCAAGATTAGGACGGGAATAATGGCAGGAAACTAAAGCAATGAAGCATGAAAAATAAAGAATGCAGAATAGGAGGGAACGCAGTGAACGCAAAGGATGTTTGTCCCTGCCCGCTTCCCGGTACCGGTCATTTGCCAGCCTTTCATTATGTGCCCGTTCCTCACTCCTCATTTTCAAGTCTTTATTAGTAATTCCTCATTCTTCGTCCTTCATTAAAGCGGCTCTTCATGAGCAATGACTTTCATCTGGCAATTCTTGCAATCAAAAGACAAGCGGAAACGCTTGCCGTCCGTCCCAACCAAATAATAAGGTTCCCTATAAGGAGAATGTCCTTTCTGATAGGTGGGACACCATCCCATACTGAAACGCAGGCAATGTTTGCAGAACATCAACACCGCATCGGCCTGTGCTTCCTTTTCAAAAGCCGGTTCCACGCGCTTCACTCCATGGTCATGGTAGAAAGCCTGTGCCTTGCCGTTCATCACATTACCTAAATAGGTCAGCTCGCCTGTCGGAAAAGCATGAACTGTTTTCGGGAAACGAACTCTTTCCTGCGGATAGTTGATACGACGAGCCTCCAGTAGTTTCTCCACTGCCGTACGACGTAAATCCGCAAGCACCGACGAAGGAATAAACCAGTCGCCCGATAAAGAAATATCCAGGCGTTCCAGTTCAAAAGGCGTATTTCCCAACTTGCCCAACTGATTTCTCAGGTTTTCAGCCTGGGGTGTACGTGCCGGTGCTTTTTCGTACGGCAACGTTACGCTGATGCTATTATCGTCCTCATCGGTCAAAGTCAGTGTAAATCCGAAATTGTTTTCTTCCAATGCCATGGCCACGGCTATCTTCCGCTCTGCCGATTTCTTCTGCATCACCCGCTCAAACTCCTGGTCAAAGTTACGGTAAAGCTTGGTCTTCGGTCGAAGACGTGGCATTTCCTGCGGATAAAGTTTATTGTTTTCTACGCGATTTACCCGGAATCCATGCAGTTTTCCCGCCTCATCCAGATAACAAAGTCCGTCTCCGTTACTGAAAGGTTTGACACCTGCCACGGTAAAATAGTTGCCGCGTACTTCCTTCACCACTCCCATTTCCTCACCCAACGACTTCGGGGTATGGAAGGAGAAAATATCCGGTGTACGTCCGTGCAGGAAATAATCGGTAAAGCCCCTGCTGAAACTCTTGTCCAATTGCGGACGAAAAGCCAGCCGGACCGTGCCGGAAGAAGCACGTATATATTCTTTGCGGCGTTTGAATATCGCATCCAGTTTCTGGCGATAGTAAGCCGTCACATTCTTTACATAGGCCACATCCTTCAACCGTCCTTCTATTTTCAGTGAAGAAGCACCGGCATCCAGCAAGGCTTCCAGGTTCTCACTCTGATTCATATCCTTCAAGGACAGCAGGTGTTTGCCACGGGCAATCGTTTTCCCGTCGGCATCTACCATATCAAAACTCAGGCGACAGAACTGCGCACACTCTCCCCGGTTGGCACTACGGCCAAAGCAAGCCTGGCTGACATAACATTGTCCGCTATAGCTTACGCACAAGGCTCCGTGTACAAACACTTCCAGCGGTGTTTCCGGACAGGCTGCATGAATCTTTGCAATTTCATCCAGCGTCAGCTCACGGGCCAACACCACCTGACGGAAACCTGCCTCAGCCAGGAATTTTACTTTTTGCGGAGTGCGGTTGTCCATCTGCGTACTGGCATGCAAAGGAATCGGAGGAAGATTCAGACGGGTAATTCCCATATCCTGCACAATCAAGGCATCCACCCCAATCCGGTACAAATCCCAAATCATTTTCTCCGTTTCTGCCAGTTCCTCATCTTTCAAGATTGTATTGACAGTCACGTAAATACGCACCCGATATAAATGTGCGTAACGCACCAGGGCTTCAATGTCTTCCAGAGAATTTCCAGCAGCTGCACGCGCACCAAAACGAGGTGCACCGATATACACTGCATCGGCACCATGATTAATGGCTTCCATTCCACACTCCAAGTTCTTTGCCGGAGCAAGCAGTTCGATAGGACGTTGTCTGAGCATTATTTTATCTGATTGATGTCGTAAGGAGTTTCCTGATATACATAATAGTTCAACCAATTGGAGAACAAGAGGTTGGCCACACTTCGCCAGCGTACCAGCGGTCCTTTCTCCGGATTGTCCTCACGATAATAGTTTCGAGGCATTTCAATAGGAAGTCCCTTATCCAGGTCACGGCGATACTCCGTGTCCAAAGTATAAGGAGAATATTCGGAATGTCCGGTCACGACAATGTGTACACCAGAGTCAGCCGATTCCGAAATCACCTGCAAGCCTTCACACTTCTCGATGTCTTCCCGACGGACTTCCGTATGACGGCTGTGCGGTACATAAAACACATCGTCAAACCCACGGAAAATAGGTAAATGCTGGAATCCGTCGCAGATATGATGTTCAAAAATTCCGAACATTTTCTTTTCCAGCGGATATTTCGGAATGCCATAATGATAATACAATCCCGCCTGTGCTGCCCAGCAGATATAAAAAGTAGAAGTCACATGCGTACGGGTCCACTCGAAAATCTCCGTGATTTCATCCCAATAATTTACATCCTCAAAATCGAGATGTTCTACCGGTGCACCCGTAATAATCATTCCGTCGAACTTCTCATTCTTCATCAGTTCAAAGTCACGGTAGAAAGCTTTCATGTGTTCCACCGGCGTATTTTTTGACGTATGACTTTTCAGCTTCATCAGGCTCACCTCTATCTGAAGAGGAGAGTTCGAAAGCAAACGAATCAAATCGGTTTCTGTAGTAATCTTGATGGGCATCAGGTTCAGCACCACAATTTTCAGCGGACGAATATCCTGTGAGCTGGCACGAGAATTATCGATAACGAAAATATTCTCCTCCTTCAGCAAATCAATTGCGGGCAGTTTATCGGGTAAATTTAATGGCATAGCGCTGTGTTTCTGTTTTAATTTTTATCGACCGACAAAGTTAATAATTCAGAACGGATTAAGAGAAACAGGGGCCTGTCTTTTTTACATCTTATCATTATTTAGCTTCTCTCTTCACCCCCTGCCACTTTTCGGAGAAAATCAGCAAAAGCCAATGCCGATTTCTTACGGTAATCTCCCTGTGCCCAGAACAAAAAACCTTGTGAAGTCAGTTTGTCGGCACATAGTATCGGAATTTGTACCAGGTTCTCTTCTCCCCGTACAGCCGCCTGCGTCAATATCGTTCCCCAATATCCTTCGCGCAAGGTATGAATGATGGTATGCACGTCATTCATCTCCACGCCTACCGTCAACTCCAACTGATGCTTCCGGCACAGGTCGTCTACTCTTTTTCGGGTAGCAAATCCTTTTCCCGGCAGAATCAGGGGAGTTTCAGAAAGCCGCTTCAAGGTGATGGACGACAATTCGGCCAACGGATGGGAACAATGCACAATAAAGCGGAGCATGGAAGAGAACAAAGGCATGGTTTCCAGATGCTCTGACACGCCTTCCGGCTTAAAGGACAACACAAAATCCAACTGATTTGCCTCTAATCTGTCCAACAACTCTTCGGAAGTGCCAAAACTGACATTGACCTTTATTTTGGGATAAGTCTTGGAAAATAATCCCAACGCTGCAATCAATAACGGACTCATGCTGTAAGTCACTCCTACATGAAGCACTCCCGTCTCAATGCCTTTCAAGTCGCGAATAATCTGTTTCCCGTTTTCTGCATCGCGTATTGCCCTGACGGCATAAGGCAGAAAAGCCAACCCGGCCTCCGTAGGTACAATCCGCTTGCAGATGCGGTCGAACAGCAGCACATCCAGCTCATCTTCCAGCTGTTTAATTTGCTGTGAAAGGGTACTTTGAGAGATGTGCAGCACACGCGCAGCCTCTGAAAAGTTCTGTAGTTCGCAGGCCTCCTTAAAGTATTTCAATTGACGCAGTTCCATGTCCTTATCGTTTTTACCTATGGATATTATCGAAAAAATGAGTTTTGCAAATATAAATAAATATTCTCATCCCGCTTATCTTTGTTAAAAAAGAAACGCTATATGAAAAAAATCATCAGTTTAATGTGTGCCTGGCTGGCAATAACTGTCTCGGCACAAACCGCAAAAATAGTAAGCGAAGATCTCCGTTATTGTGAAAGCACTTATCCCTATCAGGAAGGTATTCTGATTGCGAACTTCGGTACGTCTGAGCTGAATCCGCTGAACTCGGAAGGGGAAGGCTACATTGCTTATTAGGATGGAAATACCGAAGTACTGATACCTGCCGATGGCAATCTGTCTGCCCCAAAAGGAATGTTCGTACGAAATGACTATCTTTATGTATGCGATGTAAACAAGATTGTGGTGTATCATCTGACGCAAAAGGAGGAGCAACCACAAGTCATTATGCTGCCTGAGGGTAATTTGTTTGTCAACGACCTGGCAGCCGACGGAAATTATCTGTATGCCTCCGTCACAAATACCGACCGTATTTTCCGTCTGGACATCAGCAACCCGGCCCAACCGGGAGAGCCGGAAGAGTGGCTGCAGGTAAGCGGTCCCAACGGACTTCTTATCCGCAACGGAGTGATGTATGTGGCTTCCTATCCGGCCGATGGAGTCACAAAGGCTGAGAATGTAATCTACCGTATCGACAATCTATCCCAACCTGTAACCCAAAAACTGACAGAAATCACCGGCCAATACGACGGCATAGCCTTTTCATCCGATGGCAAGTCGCTGATTGTGACCAACTGGACTCCGGTTCAGCTGAGTAAAATAGACCTGAGCAACGGTCGTGTATCTCCGATGGAAATCAAACTGGACCAACCTCTTACAGGCCCTGCTGACATTACCGTAAAAGACGGTTTTATCTACATTCCTGATTTGCCCAACAGCCGGGTAGTCATCACTAAAGAACCATGTTGTTGCCAATAAGATGAAAGCCACTGTCTTATATTACAGCCACAAAGGAAAGACCGCCTTTTTCGCACGAGAGATAGCCATGTATCTCTGGTCAAAAGGGTTGAACGTCAGTCTGAGTGCCATTTCTGATTTTGACACTCAAAAGCTGAACGAGACAGATTTCCTTATCTCCGGATGCTGGACGTGCGGCTGGTTCGTCGTCGGACAGCACCCTCACAAGAAATGGAATGCATGCAGCCGGAAAATGGCAGGACGCATATCTCCGCATCGTACACTCCTTTTTACCACGTATAAATTCAGGACAGGCAGTATGTACCGGAAAATGAAGAAAACATTGAAGATTTCACGGAACACCCACATACCTTTCCTGAAATCCAAAAACGGATTGCTGACAGAAACAGACAAAAAGATATTAGACCAATTTATCAGTACATCCCTTTTTTATTAATTATAAATGTAATATTGTATGGAAAATAAAAAACTGACCAGCGCTTCAGGAGCACCTGTAGCCGACAACCACAATGTGGCCACCGTAGGACGGAGAGGCCCGATGCTTTTACAAGACGTATGGTTTCTTGAGAAACTGGCACACTTTGACCGCGAAGTAATTCCGGAACGGCGTATGCACGCCAAAGGCTCCGGTGCCTTCGGAAAATTTACGGTCACTCATGACATTACAGCCTACACCAAGGCAGCTATTTTCTCACAGATTGGAAAAGAAACAGAACTGTTTGTCCGTTTCTCTACCGTAGCCGGTGAACGAGGAGCGGCAGATGCCGAACGTGACATTCGCGGATTCGCCATCAAATTCTATACAGAAGAAGGTAACTGGGATTTAGTAGGTAACAACACCCCCGTCTTCTTCCTTCGTGACCCATTGAAATTCCCCGACCTGAATCATGCGGTAAAACGTGACCCGCGCACCAACATGCGAAGCGCACGCAACAACTGGGATTTCTGGACGTTACTACCTGAAGCACTGCATCAGGTAACCATCACCATGAGCGACCGAGGTATTCCGGCCTCTTACCGCCACATGCACGGATACGGAAGCCATACATTCTCACTTATCAACGCAGAAGGAAAACGCACTTGGGTGAAATTCCACCTGCATACGCAGCAGGGCATCAAGAACCTGAGCGATGCAGAAGCAGAAGCCATCATTGCCAAAGACCGTGAAAGCCACCAGCGCGATTTGTATGAAAGCATTGAGAAAGGCGACTTCCCCAAATGGACTATGTACATTCAGGTAATGACGGAAGAGCAGGCCAAGAACTGTCCGTTCAATCCGTTCGACCTGACCAAAGTCTGGTCGCAGAAAGAATATCCGTTGATTGAGGTGGGCGTGATGGAACTGAACCGCAATCCGGAAAACTACTTCGCGGATGTAGAGCAGGCGGCGTTCAATCCGGCCAATGTGGTGCCGGGTATCAGTTTCTCCCCCGACCGTATGCTGCAAGGACGTCTGTTCTCTTACGGAGATACACAGCGCTACCGACTGGGAGTGAACCATCACCAGATTCCGGTCAACCGCAGTCGTTGTCCTTTCCTGAATATGTACCATCGGGACGGACAGATGCGCGTAGACGGAAACCACGGG
>OHXW01000207.1_pt1 | contig 19037 bp, 19 predicted proteins | sample 1580031 | NCBI WGS metagenome assembly OHXW01 (sample SAMEA3882523, study PRJEB24775) | human gut metagenome | biome: human-associated habitat; feature: intestine environment; material: feces | place: Netherlands | collected 2009/2010
GAACAAGCTCCGTCCGCAGCACATCCAAAAGATAGTGGAAACCTATCGTGACCGTAAGGAAATAGAAAAGTACAGTCATCTTGCAACCTTAAAGGAGGTGGAAGAGAACGACTATAACTTGAATATTCCCCGTTATGTAGATACCTTTGAAGAGGAAGAACCTATCGACATCAAGGCGGTAATGGCTGAAATCAAGGAACTGGAAGCCAAGCGTACTGAGTTGGATAAGGAGATTGAGGTATATCTGAAAGAACTGGGAATAGTGGAATAAAATTATAATTGGCTCATGGAATATCTGGACTTCAAAAAATTGATTGATGCACTTGTAGCTCGTCCCAAGGAAACAGAATGGATAGAGTTTAAACACAACTTCCATTCTAAAGAAGAAATAGGTGAACGTATTTCTGCGTTAGCTAATAGTGCCTATTTATGCAATATGCCTTTCGGATATATCGTATATGGGGTAGATGACAATAGTCATGATATAATTGGAACAGACCTATACGGCAAGCAAAAGATGGTAGGCAATGAAGAACTGGAGTCTTGGCTATCAACAAGGCTTAATCCCCGTATTGATTTTGAGGTAATTGACGATTTTGATTACGAGGACTGCGGTCATGTTTGTATTTTCAAAATTCCGGCTACAGTAAACCGACCTGTGAGTTTCCTGCATGAAGCGTATGTCAGAGTTGGTTCTATTACCAGAAAGCTCAAGGATTTTCCTGCCAAAGAAGCCAAAATATGGAAGGGAGGACAAAAAGCATTGGAGAAGATCTTACTCAAAAAAGGACTGTCCCCCCAAGAAGTCCTTACTCTTTTGAGTGCTGAGACCTATTTTGATATGATGCACATCCCTCTGCCACAAGATACCAAAGGCATTATGGAACGTTTTGTTTCAGAAAGCCTTATACAACAGGACGAGGTCGGCTACAGTATTACAGAACTCGGAGCGTTGCTGTTTGCAAAATCCCTTGGAGATTTTGATGGACTGAAACGTAAGGTTGTCAGGGTTATAGTGTATAAGGGTAAGAGCAAATTGGAAACGATACGTGAGCAAGTCTTTGATAAAGGTTATGCAATAGGCTTTGAGAGCATGGTTTCATGGATAAACAGCCAACTTCCAGCAAATGAGGAAATCGGACAAGCTCTTCGGAAAGATGCAAGAATGTACCCAGAAATAGCTATAAGAGAGTTGGTTGCCAATATGCTTATCCACCAAGATTTTGCGGAGCAAGGATTTCCTATGGTAGAGATTTATTCCGACCGCATAGAAATATCTAATCCCGGACAACCTCTTATCAGTGTAGAGCGTTTTATTGACGAATACCAGTCACGCAACGATTCCCTTGCAGACATCATGAGAAGAATGGGTATCTGTGAGGAAAAAGGCAGCGGTATGGATAAAACTATTTTCAGCATCGAACTATTTCAATTGCCGCCACTTCGTTTTCAAGTGCAGGAAAGCAGAACTACAGCAACGGTGTTCTCATACCGCAAGTTTGCAGACATAGATAAGAACGAAAGGGTTAGGGCTTGTTACCAACACGCTTGTTTGAGGTATGTCTCTAATGACAAAATGAATAACCAGTCGCTTCGTGCCCGTTTGGGAATTGAAGACAAGAACTATCCTATGGCCTCACGTATTATCAAGGATGCTCTGGAAGCGAGGGTGATAAAAGAGGAAAATCCTGATGGTGGCTCAAGGCATAACTATATACCTTATTGGGCATAATCCATGTAACTGGCATGTAACTGAACGAGGTAAAATTTGGTAGAAACAATTATAAAACGCTGAATATCAAGGAATGTTTTTATGTAACTGGCATGTAACTGACACACCCACATTACATAGGTTATAAGAGGTGATGTCGATACTTCAAACAAATAGTTAGCAACTTAAAAAATGACAATTATGGCAGAAAATAAAGATAAAAAAGTCCTTAATGTTCCCCATTTGAGATTTCCGGAGTTTACGGAGAGGTGGGACACATATAGAATCGCCGACATACTTTGCATAGGAAATGGCAGAGATTATAAACATCTAAGCAAAGGGGATATACCTGTTTTTGGAACAGGTGGCTATATGACATCTGTAAACGAATGTTTATACGAAGGCGAAACTACGTTTATAGGACGAAAAGGGACAATCAATAAACCTTTTTACTACAATGGCAAATTTTGGACAGTTGATACTCTGTTTTATACTCACTCATTCAAAAGGGTAATCCCCAAATTTGTTTATTGCCTATTTCAAACCATAAATTGGCTTCGTTATAATGAAGCGTCTGGAGTACCGAGCCTTTCAAAGGATACTATTGAGAAAATCAAAGTGAGAATTCCTCAACTTGATGAGCAAAAGAAAATAGCAAAGCTTTTGTCATTGCTTGACGAGCGCATTGCAACCCAAAACAAAATCATTGAGAAATACGAATCCTTAATCAAGGGACTAAATGATTCATTGTATAAGCAATATGGTAATGCCACAACAACCTCTTTTGCAGATTTAGGGCATTCATATTCAGGACTGTCAGGAAAATCCGCAGAAGACTTTGGAAGCGGCAAACCATTTATAACATACTTGAATGTATATTCAAACAGTGTTGTAAATGAGAACGACTATCAATATGTTCGCATAAGCGATGGAGAAAAGCAGAATGTTGTCAAATATGGAGATGTATTGTTTACCTTGTCGTCAGAAACACCCGAAGAAGTTGGAATCGGCTCTATTTATTTAGGAAAGAGCGATGTGTATTTGAATAGTTTTTGCTTTGGTATTCATATCACAGATACAAAAGTGGCTTTCCCTCCATATCTATCTTATTATGTATCTTCTACTCCATTCCGTAAGTTTATATACCCTTACGCACAAGGAAGTACGAGGTTCAACCTTTGTAAGGCAGATTTTGAGAAAGCAAGAATCAAGATTCCCTCTTTGGAAAACCAAAAGCGGATATATTTCATATTGAGCCATATAGCAAGCAAAGTTAAAACAGAAACCAAATTATTAGACTTGTTTAGGCTTCAAAAGCAGTCTCTGCTTCGCCAGATGTTTATATGAACATCTGACGGAGCAAGTATTGCTTCTGCAAACGAAGGTCGGTTAAAATACTCTGTTCTGCTGATAGTTTGTTATCTATTGCTGATAGTAATCCCACATATTTGAGCTGTTTTGTATATGATGGGCAAAATATTTTGGCTTTACCATAATCCTTGAAATATATGTGAGGTATAGCCATGCCTGTTTTATAAGTTTCAAAGTTGAACACTTTCAGCATATAGTAAAGGTATTGAAGTGAATAACCTTCTTTTGCTTGTAAGGTGTTCAATGTACCTGTTGCAGAGCATTTGCCAGTGACATAAGAAACTGTCCCAACACCAGAACCATCTTTAATAATATAGACGGCTTCTTTCTCTGTGTTATAATTATTGAGATAGCCAACGATGCCATTTGCACCATACACAGGGTATGTGCCGTTTTCACAAACATCGCTCTCTTGTAGCGTTGAAGAGCTACATTTCAAGCATTCCGATAAGCGAATATTGGGCTTATTGTTGCAAGCTACATTCTGTGCAATTCCCTTGATTAAGGATTGTAAAGTTTGTAGGTCTGCGATTATTGATTATGCGATAAACTCCCTTGACACTGATTTTGCTAAGTTCGGTTCTTTGTATGAAACTGCGGGTGAGGGTGGAACTCCAACAACTTCAAATACCAGTTTCTACGATAATGGTAAGATACCATTTGTTAAGATTGATGATTTGAAACAGAAATATTTGACTGAAAATAAAGACTTTATTACAGAACTCGGATTACAAAAATCATCAGCTTGGCTTGTGCCTACACGTTCCATTCTATTTTCAAATGGTGCTTCCATTGGGGAAATTACAATTACGACATATCCTGTTTGTACAAAACAAGGGATATTGGGTATTGTACCAAAGTCCAACATAGATGTTGAATTCTTATATTATTTCATGTCGTCAACTTATTTCAAAAAAGCAATTAGCCGCATTGTTACAGAGGGTACTATGAAGACTGCCTATTTGAAAGATATAAACAACATACTTTGCCCAATACCAACAAAAGAGAAACAACAGGGAATAGCCAAAATGCCATCAGATATGAACTCCAAGATTGATTATGAACAAAGTCTACTGAAACTATTCATTATGCAGAAACAATACTTGCTTCGTCAGATGTTCATATAAACATTTGGCGAAGTAGGAATTGCTTTTGTTTTCGATAGCATTCTCCCAACACGATAGCTTCCTTTTCTCTTTCTGTAATGGCATTTAACATTTTGGCGATAACCTTTTGCTCCGCCATCGATGGAAAACGATGCTTGGTATTGAAGTAATCTGTTATAGATACATTCAACAGACCATGATTCCTTGCCCCTTCGTCTGCTATATCAGACAATCCTTTATGCCATTTGGTTGATTCAAAGTAATAGGTGAGAAAATCAGAATCAACTATGGTTTCATTTATTTTGAAGCATATATAAAGAGTTGATAGAACACCTTCGTCACAATTGTCCAATCGTTTGACAGTTCCCCAATCATATCCAGCAGAGTAACTTCTGTTATAAGCAAACTCTCCTTTATGAAGTAAGTAATATCCTGTAAGATTTTCACTTGCAACTGATTTATTGAAGAAAGAATCTTGACTAACTAAACCATATTGAGCAGCGATAGTTAACACTAATGAACACTTGGCATCCTTGTTCTTGGTTGCAATGCGAGAGCAAAAAGCACTCATCTTATAGGTTGTCAGTGGTTGCTCAAATCCTTTAATACGACATACAGGTTGTTTTTGGTTTGGTGGGCAAAAGACCTTTTCAATAATCGCAGACTTTAGTTTCTTTAAATCCTCAATGATTTTGTTTTGGGTAGCAATGCGCTCGTCAAGTAATGCAAGCAAATGACCTATCTTCTTCTGTTCCATAGTAGATGGCAAAGAAATAGGCATATCTGCAATCATCTCCATTCTTACAGAATCTACCGAATTTTTTGCACTCATTCGCTTAACACGATTATAGAAATTTCCTGCGAAGTATGAATATAGATACTTACCATCGCATTTGAAATCGCTCAGAATATATACGCGCTGATGCACACCGATTTTTCCTGTGGAATAATGGAAGACCTTACCAACACCTACGCCGTCACCAGCTGTTAAAATAGCTTCTCCGTCAAATGTCCACGAGTTAATTCGTTCAACATTTTGCGAGCGAACATAAAATGGATAGATTCCGTCATCGGACTTGTCTTGGGTGTTCTTATTGCCTGTTGTTATATTGCATACATCCTTAAACCTTTTCTTCTCCCACTCCCCACTGAACTCCGGGAATCTCAAATGGGGAACATCGCTCATTATATTTCTCTAATTATAGAGACTTATCATTAAATGAACAACATGAGTAACAAGACAATTAGAGAAATTTCGGTAGCTTGGAAAGAGTACAAGCGACCCTATGTGAAGCGGTCCACAATGGCGGCTTATGTGTTAATCTTGGAGAACCACATTATTCCTTGTTTCGGGGATAGTGATTCGCTCCATGAAAAGGAAGTGCAGGCTTTCGTCCTGCAAAAGTTGGAAAAAGGATTGAGCATCAAATCCGTCAAGGACATTCTGATAGTCCTAAAAATGGTGATGAAGTACGGGGTCAAGAATGAATGGATGAATTATTACGAATGGGATATAAAGTACCCAACGGCCTCTGCAAATAAGGAACTGGAAGTGCTGTCTGTCGCCAATCACCGAAAGATTCTGAACTACATTCAGAGCCACTTTACCTTTACTGGGTTGGGAATTTATATCAGCCTTAGTACAGGGCTGCGCATTGGAGAAATATGCGCTTTGAAGTGGAGCGACATCAATGTGGCAGATGGAACAATAACGGTCAGTCGCACGATTGAACGCATCTATATCATTGAGGGTGAGAAAAAGCATACGGAGTTGGTCATCAACACACCCAAAACAAAAAACTCCTGCCGCGAAATTCCTATGAGCAAGGAGTTGTTGTCTATGATTAAACCGTTGAAAAAGGTGGTCAATGAAGATTTTTATGTGCTTACTAATGATGAGCGTCCAACAGAACCACGCACGTATCGTAACTATTACAATGGTTTGATGGCGAAGCTCGACATCCCCAAACTGAAATATCACGGTCTGCGGCACAGCTTCGCCACCCGTTGTATTGAAGCCGGATGTGACTATAAAACTGTCAGCGTATTGTTGGGTCATTCAAACATTTCAACTACGCTCAACCTTTACGTCCATCCCAATATGGAACAAAAGAAGCGGTGCATTACCAAAATGTTCAAATCATTGGGAAAGTAAAAGTGTGTAACTCATCTTTTGTATATAGCCCATAAAATTACGGCAAGATAACTTACAGACAAAACTATCACCACGAATATGAGCCACGGTGTAGAAAGCCAAATGCCTTCATTGCTTTGGAGGCGTTTGGCCATTTTCTTACAGTGCTTCTCCAACAGTTCTTCTTCGGTCTTGATATGGTCGGCTGTACATTGATGCACTTTCGCCAGTTCATCGGTACCGATTTTGGCACGGATGACGGTGTGCTGTTCTGCTTTGACAATGGCACGGTTGATGCCGTCCATGATATTGTCCGCACTGTCTTTTGCCGCAACCAAGGCATTGAAGGCAGTTCGTTCACGTTGGACGGTATGCTTCAAACTACCGTGTATGCCGTGCAGTTCTTCCTTGAGCGCATTGATTTCTTTCAGCAGATTGCGAAACTCGATTAGCTGGCAGTTGACTTCCTGAGTCAGTCCGTCAAGTTCCTGCTTATCCTGTTCCAACTCATCTTCGGGTGTATAATTGGCAAGCCTCTCACGGAGTGCTGCCGTATCGGGTTGTTTCATTGCATTTCTGTTTTTTAGTTTTTTATTTACGTTTTATTCCGCCTTTGGAATGTCTGCCGATTCTCTTTGAAGCGGCCTGCGCACATCTACGGGCAAACTCTATCTCATCCTCTTTCGGGTCACGCCCCCATTTCAAGTCAGACTGCGAACCGCCGCCACCGCCGCCCGATGTCACCTCGTAGGGTGATGCTATCAAAGTGAAGTAAGCCATCGCAAGGTTTTGCAGGGCTTGCCAGTTGGCCAGTTCCAGATAGTCGAACTCATAGTTGAAGAAGTCAAGCACCTTGTCTGGAAGATAACGCTTATAGGTCTCGCCGTCATATTCAAACTCTGTGGGCTGGTGATTGGATTTATAAGTGGTATAATCCTCGAATATAGGATTACGATGTTGTACAAATGGCTGTGACCTATGTTCCGTACCATTAAGAACGGATGGTTTCGGTGTCGGTACAACTGGCTGTTTGGTTGCCGGACGGACTTGTTGCTCATTGCCGGAATGTAGCTTTTCCCATGTCTGCCTGATGCGTGATGCGGTCAGGTTGCGTCCCTTTCCAAGTTCCGATGCCTTGAATTTCGTGTTGCCTTTAAGAAGCACATAGCCACGAATGACATCTTTCTTATCTTTCCGCAAATATAACTCGTAACCTTTGGCGGCAAGCCTTTCTTGGTAGCCGTCCCATGACCAGTTGTCAAGTTCGCGCAAGACTTCCATGCAGTCGGCACTGACTTTCGGGATGTTGGTTTCGTGTATGTGTTGTGCCGTAGTCCATCCCCTTTGCCGGGCTATCATTTCCGCCGCCCGTTGTGCGCGGAGGTGTATGGCGTGGTCGTTGTTGATGTTCCCGTTTTCGTCCATCCGGCTGACGATGGCATGAAGATGGGGTATTCTGCTGTCGGATTCCTCATGCAGCCAGACGGATGACTTGCTGCCCGATATGTTTGTCTGCTCGGAAACCACCTTGCCGTCCTTGTCTCGGATTTCCTGCATGTCGAAAGCGGCGGCGAAGTCATGCCACAGTTCCCGCCAATCATCCAAAGTGAAGTTTTCGGTATGCTCCATCGCCGGGCTTATCTCCATGCGAATGATATTGTTCTTGATGTTCGGATGGTTCATCGTGGCAAACTTCATTTCCGTAAAAATGCCTGTCGCGTCCATTCCCTGCGGCATGAAGTTGTCGCAGATACGGATTATCCTTTCGGGATGCTTCTTGTTCCTCGATTCACCAGACACATACAGCATTGCCCTAATGCCGTGGGCTACGGCCTTTGCCTTGGCTATCATGCTTAGTCCTCCTTTGCATTTTCGTTTGTTGTTCCTGCCGGATAGCTGTTGGCCGTCTGTGCGGACTGCAAGAAGTCGGTGACACGGTTCGTGACATATGCCACTTTCTCGTACCAGTCAAGCATGGTCGGCTGGTGCCGGAAAAGTTTTACCTTCTCATTGTCGCTCAAACCATGCAGGGCGTTGGCGAAGTTCACCATGTCCGTCCTGCAAGCCGCAAGCTGGCGCAAACCATCCAATTCCGCATCGGAAAGCCTCAATCTTGGCTTATAGCCGAGTGCCCTTGCACGGATGAAGTCGCTGCGGGTCATGCCGCATTGGTTGGCGGTGCTTTTGATTTGTGTAAGCTCCTGTTCCGTGACTTTGGTGACCACCACCTTGTCACGCCTTACAACAGGCTTTTCCTGTTCGGATTGCTGCTTGGAAGTATCTTCTTCATATGCCATAAACAAAAGTTCTTAAAATGGAATAATACGGTATCTACAAAAGGGATGGTGCGAGCCTGCGAGCGGCAAGGACAACGGGCTGCCAGACCGTTGCGAGAGTGTCGTGGTAATACCGTCCGAAGGCGGTAATACCTCGGCATATCTCGCAACTCAACGCTGACGCTCCACGCCATTCATCCCTTACGTTAGCCATCGGAAAGCCTTATGTGTGCCGGATGATTTGCCGGATTGGAGAACAACGGGAAAGCGGGAAATCAGCCAGTCTGCCCGTTTGCCACCATTTAGAGCGGTTCTATTCTTTCCCTTTGTTTGTGGATGAACGGATTAGAAACTACGCTGCCATCCTTTGTCATCCATTGCAGGAGGCATGGAAAAGTCATCACGGACGCAACCCTTGAACGGGAGGTGTCTATGAGTTCCAGTCTTGCCAGTTCGTCCAACAGGCGGCGGATGCGCTTCCTGCCCATGCTCCATTGTGTTGAAAGCTGTTCTTCGGAATACTGCGCCTGACCGACTGACAGCGTGAGCGGTCTGTAGAAACCTTTGGCCGTACCGTCCGCAAGAGCCATCCTTGCCAAGAGGTCGCCAAACAATGTGAAGTTGCCGATTTTCCTGCCGTTGTCATCGGTTGTTGTTCCGTGCAACCATTGTAGTGCATTGCCCGAAAAGATGAACGCAAAAGTTTCAATCCCTTTCGGGTTCAAGAAACTGTATTTTTCCTTGTCCATAAAATTTTGTTTCTATAAGTGTGATATAAATGTGATGCTTCTGTTGTAAGAATGGAATGAAGCCGTACAAAAGTATGTACGGAATTGACTGTTAGTTTTTCGTTGTTCCCTGCACGGCTTCATCCTTTTGTGTAATGCGCAAGCGTAAAACTGTTTCGCTGATAAGCAACACCCGTTACTAAATGTGTTCCAATCCGAAATAAGGGAAAAAAAGGAACGGGATGCAGCCATATCCATAGTGGATTTTCATCGGTCATTTGAATTTTCCAACCGCATACGGTTACTTTCCTGCGCCACTGATGCCTGTGCTATTGGGGAACGGTTGCCCCGGTGCTGGACGCTTGTCAAGTGAGGAAACGGCTCGGCTGATGTCTGCCGCATCCACGGCGATGGATAGCAACGACCTATTCACCGTTACTAATTGCCGCTTGTCGCAAAACTCCGCTACACGCTCCAATAGTTGAAACGCACGGTTCAACCGATGTGCCTGCGCATTGTCCGCAGTCATCCGTTCGTTGTCCTTTCCGCTGTTGAGATAACGGTTGAGCGCAAGGCGGTCATCCGATGAAATGTTTTCCGCGGTGGTTTTACCGTCTGCAATGGCAATGCCCACACGCAATGCGTCCGCCTCGTAAACACTCAGACTTTCTAAAAACGAGCGGATAGCTTGTACATCCTTTCCGCTTGCCTCACGTTTTCTGTTCTCGTTCTTTTTCTCGATGTGGATGGCCGAAGCTGCTCCGGTCTGTTCCATGTTCTTAGTCTGTTCCATTTTATTTTGATTTTAGTGTGAATAATAATGCTTTACTGCCTTTCGTTCATTTCCATAATCTTGGCGGCTGCTTCCTCCTTGATTTCTTCAACGGACATGGACTTTGCGCCGCGTACCCACTCAATGAGTTTCTTCTTCTCAAAAAAGATGAGTTTTCCGGACGGCTTGAAGTACGGCAGTTGGTTCAAGTGGGTCATCTTGTAAAGGGTGCTTTTGGCAATACCGAGAAAGGTTGCCGCTTCCTCTAAATTCAATATTTCCTTGGCCGCATAGCAAAGGTTCTCCAGTCTGTTCACCCGTTCTTGGAGTTCCGCAATCCTGCGCTCCTGTTCGAGGTTCATTTTTGAGTTTTTGTTTTCCGTCATAATCGTTGTATTTTATTGCCTTGTTAATCAATTTCGGTCGCAAATGTATATGGTTTGATTTGTAATTCAGCTAAAAAAGGACGATATAATTGCCTGCATTATAGCTCTTTAATGATTTGAAAATCAGCGAATTTCATACATTGTACAATATGACGCTTGTCGCATTGTCCGGCTACTGTTCCGTGTCACATTACTTAGGTAACATCCTGATTAGGCATACATTCAGATGCCACAAAAGCGGCAAAGAGCTTGTACACTTTCGATACGCATTGTCCAACGGCAAAGTAATCATAGTGTACAAATGCCGTTAAACAGATTTTAACAGGAATTTTACACCAAATCGAAGATGCAGAGTCCCGATATTTGATGTATCTATCTCAAAATGCCCAATTCCGCAGAAAGTATTGTCTGACAGCATATTTGTAGTAAATTTATGGGTTTATGCTTGGTATTCACGGGACAAAAGCGTACCTTTGTGTCGTGAAAGGGTATTCACGGCAAGGGATGTCCGGCAAAGAGCGTTCTTGATTTTATTTTCCTGTGGTTTTGTCCCGTTTTTGTCCCGTCAGGGATTTGTATCACGATACATGGTTTCGTAATATTGCTGAATATCAATGATTTGCAAATGACAGAAGCGAGAAAAATGCGCTAACCACCAGTAACCACCAAAACGGCCCTTGTGAGCCTGTAAAGGTGGCATCCGTCAGAAACTCATTCGTCTGAAAAATCACATCATCAATCTCTTCCTCTAACAGATTGATGCCGAAGTCTGAAAGAATATCTCCACTTGCCATTTATATTGGTTTTATATTATCTGTTTACACTTTCATTCCCATCTCCGTCATTGCTTTCACTATCGTCTTGCGACCCTCGCACTGCTGACCGTGATTCATTCCAACGATTCAGGGCATTATTTACAATGCTTCTCTTGTCAATAGACTGATTCTCGCTTACCGAAAGAAGATTTCTCGTCGCGTTGCGGTTACTCAACTGGACGAGGTATGTTACCAGTACATCATTCTGTTTGGAGACATCCGCATAGATTTGCAGATATTGCCTTTTTCGTTCTGCATTGGGCATATAGGCATCCTTTGTTGCTTTGATGGCGCATTGATATATATGGTAGTACTCGCTCCAACGTTCTTTCTCTTTTGGTGAGCCGCCTGTCATCAGTATGCGGTCTATGTTCTTTTGAAACTGCCGCATTTGGGATTCCACCTTGTCTTTTTCAGCAAGCCAGGCAAGATCCACTTGGCGGTCTGCCACATTCAAGGCTTCAATCTTGGCTCGGCTGGTCAATGCGGAGTCTATGGCTTCCGCTTCATTTACTTGCTGATAGGAAGCTACGCCTGCCGCCGTGCGGAAGGTGAGTTTGTTCTTTGCGGCTGCCGTTTTCTTGTACCTGTTGTGTAGTAAGGTGTAATAAAGTTCCGGCGTAAGCACACCGGCTCCGGTTTCTTCCACCATAATCTGGTTCATCTTGGGCGAATCGTGGTTATAAGTGACATATTGGGCATTAGCACCGATAGCTACCGCCATTATCAATCCTGTTGTCAATATCCATTTCATATATTTCTCTTTTTACGTTTTCAATAATTCAATCTGCCTGATTGTCTCCATCGACCGAAAGCATCGTCTATGAGTTCCCGCTTGGTTTTGGTACGATAGACCTTTTCTTTCCAATAACCGATACGCACCTGTATGTACCGCCATGTCTCGAAGTAAGCCCTGTTCAGATGCCGTTCGATATTGTCAAGAGAATTGTTGATGCTGTTCAACACCATAACCAAGTCTGAGGTGGAACAGGCGGCTGCTCCTGTGGCGTACAGAACCAAATCACTCACGGACTTGTAGAGATATTCGCTCTCTTGGGCTATCATCCGTATGGCTCCGGCATTGATGGTGAGTATCAGCGTATCTGTCAGTTCGATATGTTTCCGTTTGATGACCTTCTCATTGAAATCTTCAAGCATCGTTTTGTAGTCGGATATTCTGTCGCTGACCCCTTGATAGGTGGAATGAACATTCAACGCAGTGCGTAATGACTGGTACATCACATCTATCGCATCAAAGGCTCTGGTGTATTTATCCAAATCCACGTTCAACTCCTTGTAGCCAACAGTCTCCTCTCGGCTGTATTCGTGCAGGAGCTTGTTGCTGTGTTCCAATGTGGAACGAGCCAACAACAGGCTACGCTGTTGCTTGTGGTCATTGATATAGGCTTCCACAGTGCCTATATCAAAGCTCCATTGTGCCTTGGCCGATATTGGAACAAGCAATGCCATCAACAATCCGATTTTATATACCATGCCTGTTTTCATCGTCTGTCCTCCTTATGCTGTCTGTTCCGTGCATTCTCCATCCATCGGTCATGGCATTCTTCCACGAGTGTCAATCTCTTTCCTTGTTCGTCATCAATAGGAGGCAACACATCTTTCAACACATCAATGATACTGCGCTTGTAGTGCATCATCTTTTCCAGTGACACCAAGTCAGCATAAATTTTCGTAAGTCGGGAGTCCACCTCGCGTGCAATGTCCAAACGGTCGCTAGACCAAAGCAGGTGATACATATCGTTGGTATTCGTATCCTCCTGTGGTGCAGTCCTGGCATATTCTGTGGTTATCTTGCATTTCGGATATTCTTTCGCAATCTCCGCTATACGGTCATTGACCAATTTCGTCTTATCCTTTTCGCTCATGCCGGGATCGAGTGTTATCACTTCCACCACGTGGGTATCGGAATATTCCGTGGTCAAGTCCCAGGAAATTTGCAGTATTGCCCTGTGTATCTTGATGCCCAGAAAATATTTCGGCTTGCGTGCGATTTTCAGCGTTGCCCTGAACGTGATGATACCGTTGATATTGGGTATAGTCCCTTTTCTGATAAAGGTATAGCCGCTCCAGAACCCGTTGTCTTGCCATGTGATGTTGTAAGCCGTCTTGCAGTCCTGCATGATAGCCGGAATGCGGTAGTAATCATCGGTCACCACATCATTGTCACCCTTGGCTTCTTCCTTAGCCTGTACGATTTCAGCCTGTTTCTGCTGCCAAGTGGCAAGTTCCGGCTTCAGCCTGTCTATTTCCGCTTTGTTCTCATTGTATTTCTGGCGGAGAGGGATGGCATCCTCTACGCTGGCATTGGCAATCTGCTTGATCAGCGATTCGTTTTCCTTTTCCAATGCGGATATTTGGGACTGGAGTGCGTAAACCTTGTTGTCCGCTTCACGTTGCATGGCATCGAGTTCAGACAAATCCAGTTCCTCGCTTTCGGCTGTAGTCTTCATCGCGCACTCTTTGGAATGGGCGTTAAGCGACTTTCCGCATTTACGGCACTTGTACTGGGTCGTTCCCTGCCCAAGTGTCGCACCGTCCGAACAGGTCACGCTGATTGTTACCGTCTCGCAGCCTTTCAATTTTTCCTCATTGGTTGCCTGATAATAGTTACGGCTGTCGGATGCGATGTAATAGACATAACCGTCCTCGTTGTCGTTGAACTCTGAAAGCCTTGCGTTAATCTGGGCTTTGAATGTGTTCAAGTCCATTGAGTAGGAGTCAAATATATCCTCATAAACGACTTCTTCATTGTCCCAGCTCTTTGAGACATGAATCTCGTAGGCGTATGCTTTCTTGGTCTGCTTGCTGCCACGTTTGATGACATAGCTGGACTGGTAGTAGTTGATGGTGTATTTGAAGCCGTCATTGGTGTTGTTGAGTTGCTGCACCCTGTTTCTTGACCATCCGGCATAACGCTCCGAATTGGAAAGAGCCTGTTCCCGTTGCGATGCATTGGGATAGAAATTCGGATTGCTCGTTTGGAAGCGGGTCCATTCACCGCCTTCAAGAATGCTCTTGTCATCGGTCGGGGGAACATAGTCACAAAGAGGCACGCTGCCACGATCACGTCTGGCGATATACCACCGCTGGGTGTAATAGTTGCCCGAAGTCTCGTCCAGATAGTCGGTAATCCACGAAGTGAGGTTGTAATCACTGAACTTGAACAGTCCAGCCACATTGTCCGGACTACCCACGATGTTGAGTATAGCCTGTCCTGCATTGTTCTCCAACTGCTCGAAGAGACTGCTGTAATGTTCGTAGATGTCTATGACCTTGCTGACCTTGCCGCTCATCAGCTCATGGAAAGAGTTTTGCTGCAACAAGGCATCTCCGATGTTGGTGATGCCCGAAGTTGCAAGCCCTGCACCCATTCTGTACAGGTTGTCCAGATCGGCTTTCAGGTTCTCTTTTGTGAAATTGCCCGGAACATCGGATATGTCGTCAAAAAGGCGTTCCCAATCCACATTGCCGATTTCCGAGAGTTTCAGGATTGACTTTATTTCCTCGTTGAACTCCAAAAAGGCGATGTCCGAGAAGGACAATGTGCTGTTGGTGACGATACTCTCAAACTGCATACACAGGGCTTTGGTGTCATCGCACACTTTCATCAGATAACTGCCCCAATGAAGGGCTGTCTGTGGGGAGTGGAGCATCAGCTTGGCTACAACCCATGTCTTCGGGATAATCTTATGCGCTACTAAATGATATATTCTTCGGTAATAATAATTTTCCGTGGCACTGCTCCAGATTCCTAAATCCGTTAGAGCCTTACGTTCCAGGAATTTGCTCGCGAAGATTCCTGCTGTGGCTACCTCTGAAGCCTTGTAGTGTTTCAGGATAGCCTGTACCTGCTCGTCATAATATGCCTCAGCAACGGTTCCTGTGCCATAGGCAGCAACCATAGCGGCCACAGTTTTCGCGTCTATGTTAACACTGTAATACTGAGCGTGAGCCTGTTGTGCGAAAAGCGTGGCTATTGTCATTATTATGAGAGTCAATCGTTTCATTACTGTCTTGTTTGGGATTGATGAAGATTCAATACTTTCCCGGCACTGTTCACCTTTTGGGCAAAAGGCAAGGATTTGCTGATTCCGGAAGCCTCCCAATCTGCGCAATAACACTCGATGGCTTCTTGGTGGCTGCATTGCAGCTCTGCTTTGTAGAGTTTCAACGCTTCCTTTTCTGCCCGTTCCGTGGTGTAGGTCATATAACATTCATGTGGTTCCTCCACGCCATATACTCCGCTTGTCGTGCCACGGCGGATAAAGACCTCACGGAAGAATGAACGTCCTTCTTTATTATCCAATCGGTTGATGGTGAATATTTTCTTGCAATCCACATCGGTCAGTCCGAGTATCGCCTTAATGGTGTCAAAGCGTTCACGGAACTTGCTTTGGTCAAGCAGCATCACCACATCGGAGTTGTTGATAATGGCTTCCTTGACGATTTCTGAGCCGATGATGTCCTGAATCTCTTGCGTCACCACTCCAACACTTGCCCAGAACTTTCGGGCTGTCTTGTACATAAACTTGATGTATTCAGCCATTAGTGGGGAAGCGATGGCTTTCCAGGCTTCTTCTATTACCAAGACCTTGCGGTTCTTCTTGATACGCATCTTTTGCAGGAACACATCCATGATGATAAGCGTTACCAAGGGAAACAGAAGCGGGTCATCTTTTATGGAATCGATCTCGAATACGATAAAAGTTTCATCAAACAGCGAACTGTCCATGTTCTCGTTCAAGGTTTTCTCGTGATTGCCTCCTCTATAAAAGTCCTTCATCATATAGCGGTAGGTAGAGAAATCTATCCCCAAAATGTTGTTTTCGTTGCAGATGTCAGGAATGCGCTGTACGGAGAACTCGTAGAACGTGTTGAATGACAACGATTCCACTTTCAATTCCTTTCTTCTTCGTTCAATTTCGTCAATTACCTTTTCCACCCGCGCGTTCAGTTCCGCTTCGCTTTCGGAACGGTTCCTGCCTTTGTTCCGCTCGTCAATCAGGAGACTTTTACGCAAATCGTCTCGTTGGGGAGGTGTAAAACCGTTGAACTTATTGAAGTAGGTATCGTAATACTCTGTGATGACCTGTTCAATCAGCCTGTCTTCTGTCTTGGTAACAGTCCCTTGGCTGCCTTTCCAAATCAGCAATACAAGGTTTTTCAGGAAGCCGGTCTTCTCCACGTTCAGTTCTTGTCGGCTGATGCGGAACGGATTCATGGTAATGGGTCGTTCTTCCGTATAAGAGATGTATTTGCCTCCCACATATTCGCATAATCCCTCGTATGAGTTTCCGGTATCTACCATTACCACATCCGTCCCTTGTTCGTGAAGTTGGCGTACCACGCTATTCATATGAAACGACTTGCCGCTTCCGGAAGGACCCAAACAGAAAAAATTACTATTGTCGGTAAGTTTTTCTGCTCCTTCTTTTCCTGTGATGTCGATAGCGACAGGTACGCCTTGCCTGTCTGTATAGTAAATCTTCAATGGCGTTTTCTCGCTGTGCAGAATACGCTCCTTGTACATCAGACAAGTGGCCGCATCGCCCAAAGTAAGAAAACGGTCATACTCCGGATTCATGCCGTAACAGTTGCCGGGGAAGGAATTGACGAACAGCTCCAATTGGTTGTAAGCCCTTTTGGATATATGGATGCCCATCCTTGAAAAACTGTTCTCCAAATAGTTCGTACATTTATGGATGTCGGTTTCCGCAGATATGGCTACCACAAGGTTGTAATGGGTATATACCAGTTGTTTGCTTTCTCTTGCCACTACTTCCTGCACACGCTTTATGTCCTCGACTGCCATCTGGTTGCCGGGATTGGGCATACTCGCATGGCGGTTCTTCTTTTTGTCAAGCAATGCCAGTTCTCTCTTTTGGTTGGGGATGAATATCATCTGGTTATATACGATGGCTTCAGTGTTTGGTATGGATGATACCGCAGACACCAAATCCATTGGCATACAGCTGTTGTTGACTTCCACATTCATATAAGGACGAATGACTGACGGCAGGCTTACGCTATCCACGTCCACAAGGCTATATACTTTGCAGCGTTTGTCTCCCATGGAGATACATTCGTCATCCACCTTGAAATTGGTCATAGATACAACCTTGTCTCTGAAATTCATGGCGAAATAACGGTCTGCATATTCGCTGACTTCCTGTTTGTTCAGGAATTTTGCCTGCACGCCTGCATCACGCAACTGGTCATGCACCTTGCGTATCTTCACAAGGAAATCACGCCATTTCTTGCTGTCGTATGAAAACAGGCTGCTCTTTTTTGACTCTTGCGTAATGGTCAGGTAGCATTCGCTGTCAGTATAGGATCTTCCGTTGAAGTAACGGAAATAGGAAGAGGTGAGAAATTCTCGTTTCTCATCGTCAAGTCCCTCAAAATTCTTTTTTACAAAAATGTCCTGCTTGTGTATGGCATATCCTTCTCCCAGTGTTTGCGCTATGGCGGTATAGAGTTGGGTAAACTCGTAATAGGCATCATTGTTGGCACAATACTTCTGCACAGGATTCTCCACTTTCAGCACAGCGGAATATTCGCCGGTCTTGGTGTATATCACACCGATACCGTTCGCGTCTTCTACGGATAAATAGATATCCTGGAAAATCCGCTTCCGTTTGCCTCCTGTTCCAAAAGCATAGACAGAAATGGCCATGCCTAAGCAAATAGCAATAAATATCAGGAAGATGTATGTAATCATTCAGTTTTTTGCAATTAAGGGCAGGCTGACCTGATGAAAGGACAAGCCTGCCCACGTTCAACATTCAATATATCCATTCATGGTCAAATGGTTTTCTGTTACATTTTCTTGGAGTAGGCATAGATAAACACCCCTCGTTCCTGTCGTTTGCTATGCAGCCCTTTTCTCTGTTTGAACAGAATCAGTCCTGCACCAACTGTTATGGCAACGGCCAGTACAATCAGTGCGAGAACGAATCCGGCCAGACAATAGGCTATGATGAAGCCGACTATGGCAATGCCTATCGTGGCTGCCGCCCAATAGATGTATCGTCCTTGGATGCCCATAAATTCAAGGGGACGTTGCAGCCCCTTGAATAATGGATAATCAGGATATTGTTCCTCTCGGCTCTTCATAATACCTATGGTTTAGGAGAGTCCAAAGAACAAAGGCAGAGCCTGGGCAGCTGCAATGAGGAAGATACAGGCACCGACCACCATCATGATCTTCTTCTTGACGTCCTGCTCCTCGTTGTTCATGGCGATATATACCGAGATTGCACCCACGATGGCCACAACGCCGGCAATGGCGTAGCACAATTTCACCATAATAGGCACATACTTGGCAATCTCCTCCGCGACAGTGGATAATGCGCTCGTACCGGCGGAATAGTCGCCTGCGGAGTTCTGCGCTTTCGCCACCATGCCGGACAGCAGCATGAAGGAGAACATCATTACTTTGGTAGGGATTCCGTTGACGAATCCGAATGCCTTGCGGCACAGTTGTTTGGTTTTCTGAAACATACGTTTACTTTTTTAGTGAATACTTTATTTGTCTGCGACCTGATACAAGTAAGGTTATATGCGGTAGCCGAAGAAAGCAGGGAACACGATTGAAGCACCAATGATGAAGAGGCACGCACCGACAAGTGATACGATAGACTTCACCACGCCGTCCTCGCCTGTGTTCATCTTGATATATATCTGGAATGCGGCTATGACCGCAAAACCTCCTGCA
>OHXW01000210.1_pt1 | contig 18719 bp, 16 predicted proteins | sample 1580031 | NCBI WGS metagenome assembly OHXW01 (sample SAMEA3882523, study PRJEB24775) | human gut metagenome | biome: human-associated habitat; feature: intestine environment; material: feces | place: Netherlands | collected 2009/2010
GCAACAAATATGGCTACCGGTAGCGCCACTACCAGCAACAATGGCACAAGTAATTCCGCCACAAGTGGAAATATGGCAAAAGACACAACCAATATCCCCAAAGGATAAAAGGTTATAAGTTGAAACTAAAAAAGGAATATCCCCGAAATCACCGGGAATATTCCTTTTTTAGTGTTATATGATACCAGAAGACGGGAATAGTCAGAAATCCAATTCCTGCATTCTCTCCCACGCCCTTCTGCTCTCCTCCACCAACTCTTGCATGACCGACGCCACAGACTGCACTCCCTTTCCATGCAGCAAGGCAGATACCTGCCCTATTTCCAGTTCCCCTTCTTCCAAGTCACCTTCAAAAATACCACGTTTGGCACGGCCGCGCCCTAAAAGGATACGAAGTTCTTCCTCTGAAGCTCCCACAGCCTCAGCAGCCTCTACGGCGCTGCGAAAGTTATTGCGCACCAGACGCACCGGAGCCAATTTCTTCAAAAGCAGACGGGTATCCCCTTCTTCCAAATGCAAGCAGTAATCCTTAAATACCTCGTTTGCAGAACTCTCTGCCGTCAAGGCAAAGCGTGTACCAATCTGCACACCTTCCGCACCCAGCACCCGGGCAGCCAGCATGGCCTCACCCGTTGCAATGCCACCGGCGGCAATCAGCGGAAGTGTAGTAACTGCACGTACAGCTGGTATCAGGCACAGGGTGGTAGTCTCCTCCCTCCCATTGTGCCCACCGGCTTCGAAGCCTTCGGCAACTATTGCATCAACACCCGCCTCTTCTGCCTTCACGGCAAAACGCGAGGACGAAACAACATGCACCACCGTGATGCCACGCTCGTGCAACCAACCAGTCCATTTCTTCGGGCTGCCGGCAGATGTAAATACAATCTTCACTCCCTCGTCGGCCACAATCTGCATTATCTCTTCTATCTGGGGATACATCAAGGGAATATTCACACCAAAAGCATGATGCGTAGCCTCACGGCATTTCCTGATATGCTCCCGCAACGTTTCGGGATGCATCGAACCTGCGCCGAGCAAGCCCAGCCCTCCCGCATTGCTTACAGCAGCAGCAAGTCTCCAGCCGCTACACCACACCATACCACCTTGAATTATCGGATATCTTATTCCAAATAGAGAAGTCACTCTGTTCATTATTACTTTTTTTAAAGGTTTACTAATGAAAACAAGAAGAGGAGAAAGAAAGTTCAAAATTTGACAAAAAGTGATAAATTACTGTTGTTCCAAAACAGTTATCGAATCTCCATACGCCTTCAATACTTCCAGCGTACGGGCACGGCGCTTGCGGCCTTTGAAATTCCAAAACTCACGGGTAAAAGGTGTCATCAGGTCTAAACCGGAAATTCCACCGCCACTGGCACCCTGCCAACCGCCCACAGCCATATTATTGGCCCGCTCCGTCACCCGGTAACGCAAACCGGTTGCTTCAATCTGCTCCACCGTCTCACGCGGACCGGCATCAAACGGATGTTTAGCCCAGTTCGTAGGAATCATCAGAATCTTAAGCGCATAGAATTCATCTCCTCGCCAAGTATCCTTGTCTACCTTGATTTTTTTCTGATAAATGGGGTCCCAATTATATTTGGTATTGGCTGTATAAGGACGTAAGGTAAGCACCACTTTTTTCTCGGGCGCTTTCGGCATGACGGGCAATGAATTATCAAAATCCATCCACGACTTGTCCATCACCGCTTTCGGAGTACCCAGAGAATTGTTCATTTCCAATTCCTGCAATACCTCCGGATTCAGTTTTACCTCCCCCTCGCCCTTCAGCAACCGGTTCAGCCTCAACGAGTCCTGAGGGGTCCAGTTTTGGGCATAACAAGGGAAGGCTACTGCACAGAGCAGCCCCATTACAAGTATAAATCTCTTCACCTGACAGTTTGATTACTTAATACCTAATCCTTAATCCCTAAAAACAGGTCACCACCACATATATCCGCTGCCACAAAGCGGTTCGTCATAGCAGGGATCAATCGTCCACATAGTCCGTGGATACTTACGGGTTTCCCACCAGCGGCGGTAGCGCGAAGCGGCATCCAGCACCTCTTCGTCCGAAAGGAAATAGATACCTTCATAATTCTCCGCATCCGTATGTACCATCTTGCATCCCATCGAAGCATTGTTCCCGAGACGGATAGTCTCTACCGTCCACAGGATGCATTCGCCCAAACGCAGCTTGCCACCTGCCGAATAGGATACCGGAGCCAGGGGGAAAGAGGGAATGACCGTCAAGTCCTCGGCATACTTCAGCAATTCCTCTATATCTTCGGAAGTGAACTTGGGCATGTTACTCAATCCATCCGGACTTTGGGTAGAATATTTGCCAGCCTTCAACTGCTTGACAAACAAGTCTACATCCGGATGGTTGTAGTCCAACGTTTCTTTGCTGCAAGAGCTCAAAGAGAGAACAGAAAGAGTAAAGAATACGAGCAGCATAGTCTGCCCGAATATATGTAATTTATTGTATAGAGTCTTCATATTTGTATGGTATTTAAGATTAATAAGTCATGCGCACGCCGCACAACAGATTCAGATTGGTGGGCCGTTCCGTACGCAAGGTTCTTGTCTGCGAGTCCGTATCGAAATGATGGGATACAGACGGCTCTGCAAACAAGGCAAAACGGTTGTTCATTTTATAGCGTACCCCTACTCCGGCAGCAACCGACAACTGTACCGGCTCTGCACCGAAACCATTGTCCGGAGCACCTGCAATGCATTTCTCGGCTGCTCCACCTACCATAGCATAGAAATCCACTTTCGGCGTACTGGCCAGCATCATGTTCAGCCTTACCGGAATTCCCAGCGTATGCAACGTATGGTCACCATCCAAGCAATTATACTGAAGACCGGCTTCCAAGGAGAAATGCTTGTTCAAACAACGTTCCACGCTTACCCCGACCGTGAACGGCATATGGAAATTCCCTTTCGGCAGGGAAGTGCCGATGCCTGCTTTCAATGCCCAATTACGGGGCTTAGATGGCGATACAGCCACAGACTTTGCCGGTTCTTCCTCAGAAGATGGCAGCATTCTATCTATATCAGCATCCTTATGGCCAGGATTTGAATGGTAGTTCCCGTTTCCGGCCGGAGTTCCGTTACTGTAATAACCGTTTCCCGGCTGCTGCTGGTTTCCGTACACCCGTTGGGTAATCCGGATGGAAACATGGACAGACATGGATTCATCCTCATCGGCCTGCGCCGTCAATCCTGCCGGAATGCCGTTGGCGGGATGCTGTGTACCGGACTTTTGTGCCATGGGGTTGGCCTGATGAATAGAGGGAAAACTTTCCTGCACCACATCCCCGTTCAAGTTACCTTCCGGCGTCATGGCCGCCACTTGTGTAAAGGCCTCCTTGATTTCCTCTTTCGGAGAGAAATACCAGAAAGCGGCAGAAGCAGCTCCCAGTACAAATACAACAGAGGCGGCTGCGGCTACGCGGTGAAACCTCGGAGAAAGAAAAAGCGGCCTCCTGCCTTTTGCGGCAACCGGTGACGGCAAGTCACGTTGCAACCCTTCCCAGAAGTCCTCCCGCACTGTCATCTCTGCGCCGGCAAGACGACTGCGGAACAAACCGGTTATTTCATCATTTTCTCTCATATTCAGTATATTCTTTAATTCTTTTTATCAACAAACACTTAGCACGATGCAACTGCGAGGTAGACGAATGCTCTTTGATGTGGAGGATTTCGGCTATTTCCTTGTGCGATTTCTCCTCAAAGACGTATAAGTTGAATACAGTACGGCATCCATCGGGAAGTTCCGCCACGAACGCCATCAGCATTTCTTCGGAAATACGGCCTCCGGTTTCGGCAATGCCTGCTTCATCCGGAATGTCGGGCAATTGTTCCTCATTCACCACCAGTTGGCTGAAACGTTGCTGTTTCCGCAGGTAGTCTATCGCCTGCGTCACCATTACCCTTGTCACCCAGGTACTCAATGCACATTCGCCACGGAAGGTGAAGTGGGTGAAAATTTTGATGAAGCCATCGTGCAATACGTCATGGGCCGCATCGACATCGCCCGTATAGCGGTAACATACCGCCAGCATCTGCTTGGAGTAGAGGGTGTATAATTCCTTTCGGGCGGAATCCTTTCCTGCCCGGCAGCCCTCAATCAGTTCTATCTCATTTTCCAATGTCAGTGCTCGTTTTACGGACGCCTCTTCGCGTCGTTTGTTAGTTAGACGCAGCATTTTTGAAAATGCTGCTGAATTAAATATAAAAAGATGTTAAAGAACGGAGATTACTTATATTTGGCTTTCAATACTTGAATCTGCTTGGCCAGCCTTTCATCCAATTCATCAAATTCATGCCAATACAGAAAACCGGGAACCATGTTGACGTAATTGATAAATTTCTTATACTGCACAAGAAACAAGGCCTGGTCCCGAAGACCGTCGCCACCGTCAAAAACATTCGCCCACTCCCTGGACATGGCAGCACTCATAAGAGCATCTGTTTTCGTTGCATAGTAATCACTGACATCCTTTTGTTTCCTGCCCAACTCAAAATAAGTCTGCAATACATCCTGCAACATACGTTTGTCCGGTATATACTGCATCAATGAAGAACCTTTCAGCACATCCAGCGCATCTGTCCTATAAGAAAATTCATCCATATTATTGAAAAACTTGCCATACTTCCACAGAGTATCTGTCGGTATCTTGGATACATCCATATCATGTTCCCTCAACAACAGACTCATGTGTATGTCAATATCCAACAAGTGCTTTATATTACGGAGCTCCTGCCTATTATATTCCAACTCTTCCGTTACCAACTGCATCGTAGCACGCACTTCCTTTTGGCGGGCATTCTCGGTAATCCGGTCATTTCCCCAGAAAGTGACAATGATGCCCGCAGCCACAATACTGAACTGGCGGAAATAATCACCTATGCGCCAACTTTTTATCTTATGGTTCAACCTGTTAAAGCTTGTCTTTCCCATATCTTTTCATTCTAAATGATACTTTTTCTCAAGCGCTTGTATTGCCTCGTCTATACGTTTTCCCACACGTTCTACATAGTCCGGCGTAAAATAGTTCCGCGCTACCCTGACAAAGTTCCGTACCGACCTGTCCGACAAGTAAATATCCCACGCCTCATATCCTCCACGATTTATCTGGTCCGTCTGTTCATCAGTCAATGCCAAATGGAAAGGAACCATAATTTCGTCCTTCATATCGTAATAGCCATTCATAGTCGCCCTAAATCCATCCAATACCTCATAGATTCCGGTCAACTGCAACAGTAGCTCTTTATCTGAAATCTTCTGCATCAACATGGAGTTTTTAAGTATATCCAATGCATTCTGACTATAATAAAAACTGCGGATATGCCCCATAAGAAAGCGGAACTGTATCAATGAATCTTCTGGTATCGTCCGATGCTTTAAGTCATACTCCACCAATAAGCTGGAAAGACGTTCATCCTCTCTAAACTCTGAAACGATACTCTCATAATTCTCCCGGTTGCTTTTCAGTTCATCCCTAATCAGCGACATGGTGGCTTGAATATCTTTCTTCTCGGAGTTTTGAGTAACCAACTCACTACCGGCAAAGGTAATCAGTACACCAATCACCACAATGGAAGTCTGCCGGATGTAGTCTCCCACTTGCCAACCTTTGACAGTTGTTTTTACTTTATTCCATGTTATGTTTTTCATATCTTCCTACGCTATTATCCATTACTCTGAAACACATCATCCGTTATAGCCAAACGCATCATCTATCCGTCCCCAACAGACCATCTGTTTCACCCCAATACACCATCTGTTTTTTCAGGAGTCATTACTCTGCTGGTTATCAAGAGAAAGCCTCTCATAAGTCTGCCGTAATGCAACATTCTTTATGAGAGGCTTTCCTTATTATTCTGCAATAATGCTTTCCGCCTTTGTCAACATGCTTTAAAGCTCATGTCCAATCCTTTCACAGAGTGCGTCAAAGCTCCTACGGAAATAAAATCCACACCGCATTCGGCATAGTCGCGGAGCGTATCAAACGTGATGCCGCCGGAAGATTCCGTCTCATAGCGGCCGCCTACCATCTCTACGGCCTTCTTTGTCATTGCCGGCGTAAAGTTGTCGAACATGATACGGTCTACACCACCCAAATCGAGCACTTGCTGCAATTCGTCGAAGTTGCGCACTTCTATTTCTATCTTGAGGTCCTTGCCTTTTCCCTTGCAATATTCCTTCGCACGGTTGATGGCCTTGTCGATGCCTCCCGCAAAGTCCACATGGTTGTCTTTCAGCAAAATCATATCGAACAAGCCGATACGGTGGTTTACGCCGCCACCGATTTTCACTGCCATTTTCTCGAGGATACGCATGCCCGGAGTAGTCTTGCGGGTATCAAGTACACGGGTATTCGTACCTTTCAGTTGCTCGGCATACTTATGTGTCATGGTGGCAATGCCACTCATGCGCTGCATGATGTTCAGCATCAGACGCTCCGTTTGCAACAAAGACTGTATCTTGCCTTCCACAATCATGGCCACATCGCCCGGCTTTACGGCTGTACCATCATTAATGAACACTTCCACCTTCATGGTAGGATCGAAACGGCGGAACACCTCCTTTGCTATCTCGATACCGGCCAGGATGCCCGGTTCTTTTATCAACAGTTTGGATTTGCCCATTGCCGTAGCAGGAATGCACGAAAGGGTTGTATGGTCTCCATCGCCTATATCTTCGGCGAAAGCCAGGTCTATCAGCCTGTCAATCAATTCTTCTTCCTTATTCATCTGTTTTATCTATCCTTATTTGATGTATGACATATTTGTTCTGTACTTTTCTGAAGAAACAATTCACCCGAAAGTTTCCATTTGCGGTCATCAAGATACCGATGACGAAACCGGACTCATCGCGCTTCCCCTGATGGTTCACATTAAAACTGCCGACCTTGTGGTTGGAGAAGAAAGCAGCCATTGTGCCCTCTGCCGTCCGCTTATCGGCGTGGGTCGACTTATTCTGAATGATTAAATCGACCTTGTCACCCAGATACTTGTTGAGCTCCTGAGAGTTTCCTTCCTTGAAGGCTCCAATCACTCCCTCGGGAACATTCTGGGCCAGCAGCACAGACGTCCAAATGAAGAGACCGGTCAACAAAAAGATTACCCGTTTTTTCATTTTCACAAGTATTTATGATAGGCAAAGGTAAGCATTTGTCTCAAAATACAATAAAAAAATGCTAAATTTGTGCGCTAATCAAAACAGAACCAGTATGAAAACTACTCTGCTCGTTGTAGGACGAACTGTAGAACAACACTTTATAACAGCCATCAACGACTATGTGCAACGTACCAAGCGTTATCTCTCATTCGAGATGGAAGTCATCCCCGAACTGAAAAACACCAAGAGTCTCTCCATGGAAGTGCAGAAGGAAAAGGAAGGGGAACTGATATTGAAAGCTCTCCAGCCGGGAGATGTGGTCGTACTGCTGGACGAAGGTGGAAAAGAAATGCGCTCCATAGAGTTTGCAGACTATATGAAGCGCAAGATGAATACCGTGAACAAACGGCTGGTATTTATTATCGAAGGCCCTTACGGATTCTCCCCCAAAGTGTACGAAGCGGCACACGAGAAGATGTCCCTCTCACGCATGACCTTTTCCCATCAGATGGTGCGCCTCATCTTTGTGGAGCAACTCTACCGGGCGATGACCATACTGAACGGGGGGCCGTATCATCATGAATGATGAATTTCAGCTCCGCGACACCTGGAATCCCTTATCCGAGAGTGACATTTCTACGAACCTGGCTCTCGGATTCGGTACATTCAGCGTCAAGGTCTCACGGATGCGCAGGGCTGCCTGCGGATCCTTAGCCACCATATACAGATAACCTCCCCCACCGGCTCCCGGCAGTTTATATCCTAAGGTATAGTCTTTTATCTGACAGATGATGTCCTCTACGGCAGGAGGATTTGTTCCACTGTCCAGTGCCTTCTTCTGCATCCATGTCTTGCCTACCAGTGTTCCGAAACTCTTGAAGTCATTCCGTTGAATGGCTTCGGCCATATCCAAGGCATGTGCTTTCATCTCTTCTAATAACCCCAGGTGCAGGGAAGAGTTGAGGAACATGGAGCGTACTATTTCTGCAAGGATGCCCTTGGCTGTACGCGTAATGCCCGTATAATACAGCAGATGGCAATCTCGGTATTCCGGATGGGTAAACAAATGCTCGGGCAACCAGCGTACCAATGGCTGCTGGGCAAATCCAGCCTCCGTCTGCAACAGTTTGATACCTTGCAGTACCCCACCGTATTGGTCTTGCCAACCGCCACCGGTCGTCAGCAACTGTTCCAGGGCAAGCGTACGGCGGCATATTTCGTTCTTATCCCACATCAGTCCGCAAAAGTCACTCAATGAACCCAAGACAGTAGAAGCCAAAATGGAGCTTGTGCCCAGACCGGAACCTGCAGGTATGGCAGAAAGCAATGTAATCTCTATACCTGTGCCGAAGGCTTCCAGTTGTTTTTCCAGCGAAGGATAAGCCGTTTCTGAAAAAGCCGGAACAAACCCGGCCAGCGCCAATGCTGCTTTGGGAATGGAAAAGGGGGAACCTATCATGCAATAGGATTGCAATTCCTCAAAAGTATTCACCACCTCCATGGCTCCCATGTCAATGGAGCGCAACACGATGCGATGCTCCGCGCAAGGTTTGATGTACACTTGTAAAGGCGGCTGCCCGTTCAGTTCAATGGCAATATTCACCACACTCCCACCGGCAAACAAGGAGTAAGGCGGAGTGTCCGTCCATCCTCCCGCCATATCTATGCGTACGGGGCTACGCCCCCATACAATCTGGTCACTATACACATTCAGGCGAGGACTGCTCTTGCGTTCATACAAATCAGTCAGCAATCCTTCGCGCAACAAGTTGAATGCGGCCTGCTCATCTGCCTTGAAGTCCCTTCCGTCCAGCTTCTCAATCTGTGCACGCAGCATCCGGTTATGGATACGCTGCATCAGCGAGGCATCTGTCGGCAACACTTCCGGCTTGTCAATGCCGAATTTATGGAATTCACCGGCCACATCCATCAAGTCGAGTTGATAGAATACACTCTTTGCATGGTTGCGTGCCAGCACTTCCCAGTTTCCTTTGCAGAAGCTCTCCCGCTGTGCATACAGCAGACGCAAGTCGGCTTGTGCTGAAATTTCGTCGGCGGACAACCGACGACTTTCCAGCCAGACAGCCTTTCCTTCCGTCAAGCCCGGTTCGGAAACCATCCATCGAAGCACTGTCCCCATCTGCTCTTTATCTTCCACAACCGGGAAGATGGCAGCAGCCTGCAGGTCCTCTTTTCTGCCGGTGATGTCTTCCACCGACAATTCCCGTTCGACCAGCCATTCCGAAAACGACATTCCAAGGAACAGTGTCTTTTCATCCCGAATATCCCCCTTAAAAGTATCGTCAAAACCATAGGGGCGTACTGCCCAGCGCTGGTCGGCAAGCGGAACTATATCAATGCAGATACCGTCTGGAATGGTCAGCCTCCAGTCATTCTTGGGAACACCCGTGATAATCTGCCGTGCCCCCAGCCGCCAAGAAGCCCCAACAAAGCTATTTTCAATCCAAAGACTGTCGTTCTTCGGAGTAAGGGGGAGATGCACTTCTGCATTCTGCACAAAGATGGCCGGATTGGGCTTCAACTTCCGGTGCATAATCTGGCGCTGGTCGTAGACCTTATTCTGTAAGGTGACGGTTGAAGACAACAGTTCGCGGCTTGTTCCATAATGGTAGAATTCGCCTCCGGGCAAAGGCAATATGGCGACGGAGAGGCTATTCAGCTCTTCATCCTCAATACGGGGATGATTTCCTAAGGACAAGCCAAAGTCAGCATACAAGTCATAGTATTTCAAGTCGGAATATGGCGTATCCACGTCCAAAGCCCCATCTGCCTTCTGCGAACGTTTCATCAGCAAGTCAACGGCCCGGTCGCTCAATAGCCAGATGCCGATATCCATTAAAAAGAGATGTGTCTTGGAGAGGTTTTCCAATTCCTCCAGAGAGGGTTTCTGAAGCATGAAGTCCAAGGATTCCGGCTGATTCCGATCCGAGACAAACACACCATGATGTGTAGCGAGCAACGGGTCTACCCACAATCCGTAGCACACCACATCTGCATCGGGAATCTCTTGAAGCGGCTTTTCCGCACGGATATATACGTCACCACTGGCAATCAGCGTACGCAGTCTTTCGGGAGCCCGCTCCATTATCTTTTCGTAAAGTGGGAGTTGAAGGGATAATAAATTCTGTCCCAGTTTTTGTCCACGCGCCCAGCGAAACACCGGAATCGGGGTCAATATCTTGCCCGACGGTGCATATCCCGGTAAACGACGGCTTTGTCCTCCGGCATGCAGCAGAATACGCTTCTCTGCTGGAAGGCTTTTCTCTGTTGGAATGCACTTTTCTGTTGGAATACGCTCCTCCGCCAAATACTTCCTATCCCGTTCCTTCTGCCATTCTCTCAAGAGCCAGGTAGTTCCCCCGCCCGAGCCAAGTTTCATTCCCACCGGGTCGGAAGTACAAAACCATTTCGTACGGTCCACATTTTCCAGTTCATAGAATGCCGACACCAGATTAGGCGGCAAAGACAATAATTTCTGCATATCAATTGCTGTATTGCTTACTATTTAAGAGCAAAGTAAAACAATATTGGGCAATTGACATAGAAAGTTTCAATTTATTTCTTTGGTATCAAACTTGTGTTCCTTTACAGAAATACGACTGAGTATATAGGCGATTTATAAAGGATACAAACAATTTATAGCATGCAATACACGATACTAACAACATGTCGTGCAAGAAGTTAATAACGTGTCCTACAAAAAACAAATATCGTGTCCGCAGGATATTAACTTCCTGCAAACACGATATTAATTCGCTTTTACACAAAACTATACGAGGCTAACTACCTGCTGCAACAACCCCGACAATTCGAAAGTAGCATTCTTAATATCCGAAATCCGGTTCTTGCCTTCTGTCGTAAGAGAAAAACGCATCTGACGCTTATCTTCCTTACCTATCAGACGGGTAATGAGCTTCTTTCCCTCGACAGAGCGAATGACCTTTGAAGTGTTGGAGGCAGACAAACCCAGTGCCTCGGCTATCTCACTGGAGGTAAGCTTAGGAGTATTGAGCAGCGTGCACAACAGCATTCCTTCATTCAGCGATAAATCATACATCTGCGTAAACTGCACCTCGAACTCGGCAATAGCCCGATAAACATCACGGATTTTACATAAAGTCTCCATATCTTGTCCTCCTATATAAATAAGTTCACATTTGCCTTGTCCGCACGTTCCATATAGGTAGCCACGCCGCCGATGGTTACTTCATCCAGAAGTTCTTCGTGCTGGATGCCCATCATATCCATAGACATCTGGCAAGCAATGAATTCCACTCCCTGCGCCAATGCCTGCGAGCGCAACGACTCCAAAGAATCCACTCCCTTGCGCTTCATCAAGAAGCGCATCATGCGGCTGCCCATGCCAAACATATTCATCTGCGACAACTTCAGTTTCAAAGAGCTGGACGGCAGCATCATGCCGAACATCTTGCCGAAGAAGTCCTTCTGCACACTGGGTTTCTGCACTTTCTTCAAGACGTTCAGTCCCCAGAAGGTGAAGAAAATGGTTACTTTCTGTCCCGTTGCCGCTGCTCCGTTTGCTAGTACGAAGGTTGCCAGCGCTTTGTCCAGGTCGTCACTGAACAGAATCAGCGTCTTTCCCCTACCCCCGGCTGCGGAAACATTGGAAGCAGATGTACAAGCCGGAGCACCTTTCTCGATGACTACCGTATAGCGTCCTTTCTCGTCATGCTTCTCTATCAATTTATTTCCCGTCGTATCACACCAGGCAGAAGCATCGCGTGCAAAACCGGCATCGGTTGCCACAATCTCCACACGCTCGCCCACAGCAATGCTATCCATCGCCTTTTTCACCTGCATGATAGGTCCCGGACATTGCAAACCGCAAGCATTTATCTTCAACGTTTCCTTCTTGGACACTGATGCATCCGCAGGAACATCATCAGTAGCAGCCTCTACCGAAGAAGAAGAAGAGCCGCCGCCTGCCGGAGCAGATGGAGACGGCAGAGGTGCTGTTGCCGTGGAGTAGGTCTTATAACCACCTATCAGATTGCGCACATTGCGATAGCCGCACCCCATCAGGATGCGCAGGGACAGATAACCGCGCAGACCCACAGCACAGAAAAGCACTACCGGCTTGTCTGTAGGTATCTCTGCCAAATGCTCGCGCATTTCGTCCAACGGAATATTGACGGCTCCCGGAATGGTGCCGAAAGAGAATTCCTCGGGCGTACGGGTATCTATCAGCCTTCTCTTCCACCAGCTCGCGCCAAGAGATGACGGGCATTGCACCGCTGATAATGTTCGATGCTACATAGCCGCCAATAGCGATGGGGTCTTTGGCCGAGGAGAAAGGAGGCGCATACGTGTGCTCCGTCTCCATCAAATCGTAGACTGTGCCACCCCGCTTGATGAGTCCGGCTATCTGGTCGATTCGCTTGTCCACTCCCTCGTAACCGATACATTGCGCACCATAGAGTTTACCGGTTTTGGGATGGAAAGTCAGTTTCAAGGTCAAAGGTAGGGCATCCGGATAGTAACCGGCATGAGATGCCGAGTGAGTCACCGAGCTTTGATATTCCATGCCCCACTGCTTCAAGCGTTTGGCTGCAAGGCCCGTAGAGGCTACCGTCATGTCGAATACTTTGGCAATGGAGGTGCCGATAGCTCCTTCGTAGGAAACAGTATTGCCAAACACCATATTATCAGCAACGATACGTCCCTGGCGGTTGGCAGGATTTGCCAGATAATTGAGCCAGGGCTTTCCGGTCAGCGGATGAGGATATTCGATGGCATCGCCCACAGCATAGATGTCTTTTTCGGAAGTCTCCAAGTGTTCGTCTACCCAGATACCGCCCATCTCGCCCAGTTTCAAGCCGGCTTGTTGCGCCAATGCAGTGGCAGGACGCACACCGATGGAGAGTAACACCATATCGGCAGGAATGGCCTTTCCGCTTTTCAGGAATACGGTGATTCCGTTGTCCGTACGTTTGAAATGGGTTACTCCTTCTTCCAGATAGAGAGAGACGCCTTTCTGCAACAAATGCTGATGAATAGGTGCCGCCATAGAGAAGTCGATAGGCGCCATCACCTGATTACCCATTTCGACTACAGACACATGAACACCGGCATGATGCAGGTTCTCCGCCATTTCCAATCCGATGAAACCGGCACCTACCACCACGGCGCGTTTCACCTGCTTGTCCGAGATATAAGCCTTGATATGGTCGGTATCTTCTACATTGCGCAACGTGAAGATGCCTTCGGAATTAATGCCTTCCAAGGGGGGCTTCACGGGGTTGGCACCGGGAGAAAGCAAAAGTTTGTCATAGCTTTCGTCGTACTCCTTGCCTTCCACATTGCGTATGGTAACGGTCTTGTTTTTGGGATGGATGGCGATTACTTCATTCTGCACACGCACATCAATGCGGAAGCGCTTGCCGAAAGATTCGGGTGTCTGTACCAACAGCTTCTCGCGCTCTGCTATCACTCCACCTATATAATAAGGTAAACCACAATTAGCATACGAGATGTAAGGGCCTTTCTCCAATAAAAGGATTTCAGCCATTTCGTCCACTCTTCTCAGTCGGGCGGCTGCCGTGGCTCCACCTGCTACACCGCCAATGATTACATATTTCATAATTCTTCGTTTTTTAAGTTTGACGATGCAAAGAAAATAATTATTTTCAATAAAACATAATTTCCAAAGGAAAATATTATTAAAAGACTCATTTTTAATAAGAATAGGCATAAAAAAACGGATTATTACAAGTTTTTACACCTATAATAATCCGTTCAGTATGCAAGTTTTTATAAGCTTACCAACCAAGCCGAGCAAGACCGACAGCACTATACCATAAGGTAGAACGATAAGCGGCATTAGCAGCTTGAGCAGCAGCAGAAGTGGCAGTGGAAGGTATATAATGGCTAACCCCATTTGCCCGCTTCATGGAGAACATACCAACAGACATCGAATAAATCATCGGCGTTTTTTTCCAACAGACAGAAGCTGCATCATATGCTTGCTTCCATTCATCCAAGGCAACTTCATCCACAACGAGTTTTTCCATCATTTCTACGAAATCATAATAGCCTACATAATAAGACGATCCTACTTTACGCTGATCATAATCAAAGACCGATGACCGAAGAACTTCTCTATCTGCTGTCACTCCCGACAAAGCATTTGCTGTAGCAGCAGCTAAGTTCTCAAGCTCAGAAGATTTCAGCACATCTATAGCAGTGCCCATTGTCCAATTGCTATTACTTCCTATTTTTCCAGTATAAATTTCATCATAAGCAGCAAAAGTCCCAATAGCCATTTCTACCGCTGCACCTTTCTGAAATATAAATGGAAACATTCTATCATAGGCAGCACCAGGACCAGGATTCTCAGCAGGGAAACCAATATAGTAATCGCAACAATCACGCAACTCATACGCGACTTCCACCGACTGCATAAAGCAAGCATCAAACATAATAAAATCAAAATGAGGAGCGTTCTGTAATACTAACTTCAAGTCCTCAATATTCATATAATGCCCTCCTCCAGTCTTATCATTTCCTATCCAGCGAGTAGAAGGCAATGGAGTAGGTATCCATCCTTCCCCATGCGACCAATAAATCAAACCATAACTTTCCGCTTTATATAAAGAATTCCCAAACACATCATTGAATACCTCTTGCGTCTCAGCGACTCCGCACGAATTTCTATCTTCGTATTCTTTGACTATTGTTTCAACAACAGTACCACCTTTATTTTCAATTTCAATCAAACGAGGAAATCCCGTATCTATATACACCAATAAATGCATATCAGATGTATTATCAATTGAAGCCATCCCAGCTTTCAATTCCTCCAAATCCCCATCCGTAAAGCTAGCCAATGGATTTATACTATTATCCGCTGCCATATATACCAGCACAGTACGTTTCCCATCAACCGGAGGATCAGGTATCGGGTCATCACCACGACACGCCGACATGAACAAGGGGAAAACGAAGAAAAAAAGAAGATATAGTTTTGTTTTCATACTTGAAATCTTATTCCTGCGGTTTTGCAAATGTGAAAGCCTCAGGCTTCACCACCTGCAAAACCATATGCTTACTCTTTTTATACTTGCCTTTTACCTTTACAGCCTCTTTTTCCAACTTTTTCTTGTTTTCAGCGAAATAAATCATGCAAGTATAATCAGGTTTCTTCAGATTGTACTCCAGATAGTTCTTAAGCTGGTAAGTGTATAAATCACGCTTGGGCAAGAATCCATTCTTATCCAGCTCTACGCTGTCCAATACCTGGATGTCTGTATAATATACGATGGAGTCATTGAAAGAAGCCGCCACCCCAAAAGCATATACAGCCTTTTCCTTATCTTTCATTGTAAAAGCCGAACACAACGCAAAAACCAAAGCTACGGCACAAAGTATACGAACGTATTTCATTGAGTTATGAGTTATAAGTTATGAATTATCAATGGGGCAAAGATATAAAAAAAACCGCACGCCTACTAAAGACGTACGGTTTTTAATTCCTTCTATTTGTCGGAAACTGATATTTCTTATTTATCCCAAATAAGATTTGAGCAATTTACTACGATTACTTTGTCTTAATCTTCTGATTGCTTTTTCCTTAATCTGACGCACACGCTCACGGGTCAAGCCGAATTTGTCGCCGATTTCCTCTAATGTCATTTCCTGCTGTCCGATACCGAAAAACATCTGTATGATTTCTTTTTCCCTATCGGTTAACGTAGAAAGAGCTCTATCAATTTCCCTCGCAAGAGACTCGTTCACCAAAGAGCGGTCAGCCATAGGGGAGTCATCGTTGACCAGTACATCGAGCAAGCTGTTGTCCTCTCCTTCTACAAAAGGTGCGTCCACCGAAATGTGACGGCCGGACACCTTCAGCGTATCAGAGATTTTGTCAACAGGGATTTCCAGTTCATCGGCAAGCTCTTCAGGAGACGGACGACGTTCGTTTTCCTGCTCGAACTTGGAGAAGGCCTTGCTGATTTTATTCAGCGAACCTACCTGGTTCAACGGAAGACGTACAATACGCGACTGCTCTGCCAAAGCCTGCAGAATGGACTGACGTATCCACCATACTGCATAACTGATGAACTTGAAACCACGTGTTTCATCGAACTTTTCGGCAGCCTTGATCAGTCCTAAATTACCCTCGTTAATCAAGTCGGGCAAACTCAAACCTTGGTTTTGGTACTGCTTGGCCACAGATACAACGAAACGCAGATTGGCACGTGTCAATTTCTCCAGTGCAACACGGTCACCCTTGCGGATGCGCTGAGCGAGCTCCACTTCCTCTTCAACAGTAATGAGGTCTTCGCGACCGATTTCCTGCAAATACTTGTCAAGAGAAGCGCTCTCTCTGTTAGTGATACTTTTTGTAATTTTAAGTTGTCTCATTCTTATAATACAGATTTGGGTTGCAAAGGTACGACAAATTATTTTGTTACAATAATTTCATCCCAACTTTTTCACCTTATTTATATCTTATCCTATATAACAAAAAGGATGCCGGTATGTATTGTACCGACACCCCCTTTTTCGCTATTGTTAGCTAATATTACAATCTTCTTACCTAACTATCCCTATTTTTTATTCTTGAGTCAAATCAACGGCATACATTGCACGTTTTCCTGACGGGAACATACCGGTGATGAACAAACCTTGCTCAGGAGACTTTCTTGCCTCTTTCATCGCCTTTTCCAAATCGTCTACCGTCTTCATCGGCACTCCGTTGGCTTTCAGAATGATGAAGCCCTTGCGGATACCTGCATCGGCCATCTTGCCATTGGTAACCCCGGTAACTTCCAGACCGTAACCCAGGTTCAACTGCTTCTTCAGCTCGGAAGATACGGGCTTGAAGGCTGCACCCAAGATTTCCATTCCGGCATCCTTCACTACCTTCGTAGTGCCTTGCTCATTCTTCAGCGTGATTTCGAATTCCTTTTCCTTCTTGTCACGAACCACTGTTACCTTCACTTTGTCGCCCGGACGGTGTTTTGCCAGCATTTCCTGCAAATCCGAGAACTTGTGAATCTTCTTGCCGTTCAATGCTATGATTACATCATTTTCCTTCAAGATGCCGGCAGCGGAACCACCTTCAACAACTTCGGCCACATAGATACCCTCTTTCACACCAAGTTCGTCGGCCTTCTTCTTCAGTTCTTCGGTCCAGCGTTCGTCCATCTGCAGGTCTGTGCTCAAATCACTACCCTTGATGCCAAGGAGCGCGCGCTGCACGGTACCAAACTGTTTCAAGTCGGCTACCACCTTTGTCATAATGCTGGTAGGGATGGCAAAACCATAGCCGGAATAAGCACCCGTGGGTGAGTAAAGCATGGCATTGATACCAACCAGCTCGCCTTTGGCATTCACCAACGCACCACCACTATTACCTTGGTTGATGGCAGCATCCGTCTGAATGAAAGACTGGATGTTTGCAGCTTGTCCATTGGAGGCAGAAGAGCCAATGGAACGGGCTTTTGCACTGACGATACCAGCTGTTACGGTAGAGTTCAGGTTGAACGGATTACCTACTGCCAATACCCATTCTCCCACCTTCAACTGGTCGGAGTCACCAACCGGAATTGTCGGAAAGTCATCCCCTTCAATCTTAATCAATGCCAAGTCCGTGCTGGGGTCAGTACCGATGATGCGTCCTTTCAGCTCACGGTCGTCATTCAGTTTCACAGTGATTTCATCAGCACCTTCCACCACGTGATTGTTCGTCACAATATATCCGTCTTTGGAGATGATGACACCCGAACCGAAACCTCTCTGTTCCGGAGTCTGTACTTGCTGCTGACGTCCTCTACCGTCACCGAAGAAGAAGTCAAAAATATCCGGTTGTCCCTGAATAGTCTGTATCTTGCTGCGCTGGATAGACATGATATGTACGACGGAATTCAACGTACTCTCTGCCGCTTTAGTCAAGTCTACCGGCTGCATGCTGGAAGCATCGAACGCTGCGGTACGTAAAGGAGATGCCGTTTCAAAACTTTCATAAAAAGAAGTATTATCCTGATTTTTCTCCATCATGGCATACGCTGTAACCCCTGCAACTCCGGCACTCAAAGCAACGACTGCCACAGAACCAATCGCAAACTTAGTTGTTGTTTTCATATCTTCTATTGTTTTAAATGTTAATTTCGACGTTGTTTTAACTTTTCATTTGCTAAAGTAGAACAAAATCCATACGATTGTACTCTTACCCTATTCTTTTTTCCGTCTTTTAACAATGAAAACAAAGGCATTAACCGCAGTTAACTGGCATATCTGACAAATTTACATTCATTACCAGTGGAATAGTGACAACGCTGACAATTCGTCCGGCCCGTTCTGACAGTTCTCCGAAACAACCGAATCAAAAGAATCCTGACAATTATAGCACAAATTCCGTTTATTTGCGTACCTTTGCACGAAGAAAGCAGTCGGTCGGTCTGTCGCTGGTACATTATTATAATGGTAAAAGAGGAAAGTCCGGGCAACGCAGAGCATCCTACTTCCTAACAGAAAGCTGTCCGTAAGGGTAGAGTAATGCAGAAGAAAATAACCGCCTCCACCCGGAGGTAAGGGTGAGAAG
>OHXW01000211.1_pt1 | contig 18715 bp, 15 predicted proteins | sample 1580031 | NCBI WGS metagenome assembly OHXW01 (sample SAMEA3882523, study PRJEB24775) | human gut metagenome | biome: human-associated habitat; feature: intestine environment; material: feces | place: Netherlands | collected 2009/2010
AAGCACTGAATCTCCGTGTGTATAACACGATGAAGTATATCAAAGGAAAGGATGAACTTTGGCCGCTTCCCCAAAGTGAGATTGATACAAACAGTGCCATTATAGAAAACAATCCAGGATACTAATCGTGTAAGGTTATTGGTATCTGACGGAAAGGATTTGTTTTTCAAGATATAATAAAAGAGCCGGAATGTGCGAATCATTCCGGCTCTTTTATAAAAGGTTTCGGTTATTGTTGTTAGGAATAAGATTTCTTACTTTAAGAGAGAGTTTGTCAATTACATGTTAGGGTTGTCCATGATTACTGTCATCTCGGGAACCAGTATGTATTCGCCTTTCTTGTTGTTCCATTTGTAGTATGTGGTAGTCATCGTCTTGCCTTGGTATGCATAGCGGATGCACATGTCCTTGCCCCATGTATTCTTGGTGCTGTTCCATTTCAGGGCTTCGCTTTCCGTCATGCGGTTCTGGTCGTCGTACTTATAATTGTACTTCATATAGTTGGCAAGCGTGTTTCCGTCCATCTTGTATACGGTCTCTGCCACTTTCATGCCATTTACTTCTTCCGAATTGTAAATGAGGTTGCTCTTATTGTCGGCTGAGGCATTTAATCCGCAAACTAAGAGAAGTGCTGAAACAATCACTGTTTTTAAAGATACTTTTGCTTTCATGGTTTTATGTCTTTTTTAGTTTAACTTTCTATTTTCTATCAATATGTCATTGATTTCGCTGCAAAGGTACGTATTAAATTGACATAAATATAAATATCATATTAAATTTTATCAATATGTCAGTAGTGAGGGCTTCGGTATGCTTTCTTTTTGGCAAGATTGGTGAATAAAAAATATCCGGCAGTGAGGTTGCCGGATATTCTGATGAGCAAACTGTATTTCGAAAGGATTGCTTCTGTTGCTTTCTGATTGTAAGTTAAATAAAGTTATTGGGTGGTTTAGTGTGCCTGCAACCAGTTGTTTCCCCACCCACAATCGGCTTTCAGAGGTACTTGCATGCGATATGCTTGCTCCATCTCTTCGATTACGATTTTCTGTACAAGTTCCTTTTCAGCCTCTGGAACGCTGAAATTTAGTTCGTCATGGACCTGTAAAATCATCTTTGCTTTCAGATTGTAAGCTTGGAAGCGCTGATAGATGTGTGCCATGGCTACTTTTATGATGTCGGCGGCACTTCCCTGGATGGGAGCGTTGATGGCATTCCGTTCGGCATAGCCCCGTACCACCCCGTTTCTTGAGTTGATGTCCGGCAGGAAGCGCTTGCGGTGGAAGATGGTTTCCACGTAGCCCTGCTCGCGTGCCACCTGGATGCTTTTGTCCATATACTCCTTCACTTGCGGGTAGGTTTCAAAGTAGCCGTCTATCAGCTCTTTGGCTTCTTGGCGGGAAACGCCCATGCGTTCGGCAAGCCCGAAGACGGAGATGCCGTAGATGATGCCGAAGTTTGCCGTTTTTGCCTTGCGGCGCATGTCGGCGGTTACGTCGTTTATGTCTATCTTATATATCTTGGCAGCGGTGGCGGCGTGGATGTCGTGTCCGCTGAGGAAGGCTTCTATCATGTTCTTATCTTCGCTGAGGTGTGCCATGATGCGCAGCTCTATCTGCGAGTAGTCGGCAGAGAAGAACTCGCAGCCGGTGTCGGGGATGAACGCCTTGCGGATTTCCTTTCCGTCTTCGTCGCGGATGGGGATGTTCTGCAGGTTGGGATTGCTGGAGCTGAGGCGTCCGGTAGCGGTCACTGCCTGGTTGAAGGAGGTGTGGATGCGTCCCGTGCGTGGGTTGATGAGCTGGGGTAGGGCATCTATATAGGTGCTCAGCAGCTTCTTCAGTCCGCGGTATTCCAGTATCTTTCCGATGATGTCGTGCTTGCTGCGGTAGCTCTGCAGCACCTCTTCGGAAGTGACGTATTGTCCGGTCTTGGTCTTTTTGGCCTTCTCCACGATTTTCAGCTTGTCGAAGAGCACTTCGCCTACCTGCTTGGCGGAGCTGATGTTGAATGTCTCGCCAGCCATCTCGTAGATTTCCTTCTCAATCTCCTGCAGACGGACGGTGAAGTGTTGGGACGATTGCTTCAAGGCTTCCGTGTCGAGCAGCACTCCGTTGCTCTCTATATTGACAAGTACGGGGACGAGCGGCATCTCTATTTCGTAGAACAGATGTTCGGCACCTTGCTCCTTCAGTTCCTTTTCCAGCACGTTTTTCAGTTTGAGGGTGACGTCCGCATCCTCGCAGGCATAACGGTAGACATCTTCGGGTGAAAGGTCGCGCATGTTCTTTTGGTTTTTGCCCCGCGCTCCAATCAGCTTGTCGATATGGATGGTCTGATAGTGCAGGTAGATTTCCGCCAGATAGTCCATGTTGTGCCGGAGTTCGGGTTGCAGCACGTAGTGGGCGAGCATGGTGTCGAAAAGTTTGCCTTTCACCTGGACGCCGTAATTTTGGAGGATAATCATATCGTACTTGATATTTTGTCCCACCTTCATGGATTTCTCGTTTTCGAAGAGGGGACGGAACTCGTTTACAATTTTTAAGACTTCCTCTCGTTCGGCGGGAACGGGTACGTAGTATGCACGGTTTTCGGCATCGCTGAAGCTCATTCCTACAAGTTCGGCGTCCATTGGCTCGGTTCCGGTAGTCTCGGTATCTATTGAGAGAATTTCGCTTGTAAGTAACTTTTGAATAATTTCTGCTCTTTTGTCTTCTGTATCAATGAGTTGGTAGTCTACATCGAGCATTTCTAACCGCGTCAGGTTTGAATTTTCAGAAACGCCCGTCCCCTCGCCCGCAAAATTTGCAAACAAATCGCCTTGAATCGGGGCGCTGTTTTCGGGAGTGGAGGTTTGCGGCTGGGCAAACAGAGTCCCGGCAAAGAGGTCGGGTACCGGAGAGGTTGGAGTAGGGGAGGACGAATTGCCGCTTCCCTTTTTGAGTACCCGGTCGATGAGTGTGCGGAATTCCAACTCCTCGAAAATCTTGCGGAGTTCTTCTTCGTTCGGTTCTTCTCGGACAAGCGAATCCATTTTGAGCCGGATGGGAACATCCGTTTTGATGGTGGCAAGGAATTTGGAGAAAGCAATCATCTCCCGGTTTGTCTCCACTTTCGTTTTCAGTGCGCCTTTCAGTTGGTCGGTATGTTCCAGAAGGTTTTCGATGCTGCCGAATTGGGCAACCAGTTTCTGTGCGGTTTTCTCGCCCACACCCGGACAGCCGGGGATGTTGTCGGAAGCATCGCCCATCAGTCCGAGCATGTCGATGACTTGTGCGGTGGATTGTATGCTGAACTTCGTCTTTACCTCTTCCGTACCCATGATTTCGAATCCGCCGGTGTGCTTGGGACGGTACATGAAAACATTGTCCGATACCAGTTGCCCGTAGTCCTTGTCGGGAGTCATCATATAGGTGGTGATGCCCTGTCGTCCGGCTTCGGTGGCAAGCGTGCCTATCACGTCGTCTGCCTCATAACCGGCTACCTCGAGGATGGGGATGCGGTAGGCACGGATGATATCCTTTATAATAGGAACGGAGAGGCGGATGGCCTCGGGCGTCTCCTCGCGCTGTGCCTTGTATTGTTCGTAGGCCTCGTGGCGGAAGGTGGGGCCCGACGGGTCGAAGGCTACTCCTATGTGTGTGGGATTCTCTTTTTTGAGCACTTCTTCCAGGGTGTTTACAAAGCCCAGAATGGCCGAAGTGTTGAATCCTTTTGAATTGATTCTCGGGTTCTTGATGAACGCGTAATAGGCTCGATATATCAGTGCATAGGCATCGAGCAAAAACAGTTTATCGATTGAATTCATACATTTAATCCTTTTTTTCATGGTAAAAGTACAAAAAAATACCGTATTAACCGTTTTATTACTATTTTTGTAGGCAAATAGCGATGCATGGACAACTCATCATTGATAAAATCTCCGATTTCTGAGGAATTGGAGGACTTCAAGAAGCTTTTTGAAAGTACCCTCTCCAGTTCCAACCTTTTGCTGAACAGCGTAATTGCGCATATCCGGCAGAAGAACGGGAAGATGATGCGCCCCATTCTGGTGCTTCTGGCTGCGAAGCTTTTTGGCAAGGTATGTCCTGCAACCCTGCATGCTGCGGTTGCGTTGGAACTTCTTCATAATGCCAGCCTTGTGCACGATGATGTAGTGGACGAAAGTACTGAACGCCGTGGACAACTCTCCGTTAATGCCATTTTCAATAATAAAGTAGCCGTACTGGCAGGCGATTATCTGCTTGCAACAGCGTTGGTGCAAGTGGGCATGACCCGTAACCATGACATTATCGACATCGTCTCCTGCCTGGGGCAGGATTTGGCAGATGGTGAACTTCTGCAGCTTTCCAACGTCAGCAATCTCCATTTCTCCGAGGAAGTCTATTTCGACGTTATCCGCAAGAAGACGGCCGTGCTCTTTGCAGCTTGTACGAAGGCGGGCGCTCTCTCGGTGGGAGCCAGCGATGAAAAGGCGGAATCTGCGCGTCTGTTCGGTGAATATATCGGGCTTTGTTTTCAGATAAAGGATGATATTTTCGATTACTCCGAGAGCAAGGAAATAGGCAAACCTACCGGAAATGATATGGTGGAGGGGAAGTTGACTCTACCTGCGCTTCATGTGCTCAATACCGTGAAGGATAAAACAGCGGAAGAAATTGCCGTAAAGATAAAGAATGGGGAGGCAACGCCTGGCGAAATAGCCCATTTAATCGAATTTACCAAGCAGAATGGTGGTATAGAGTATGCTTCGCAAGTGATGTATGACTATAAGGAAAAGGCTCTTTCTTTGCTGGCTTCTTTGCCCGATACGGAGGTAAAAGTAGCGCTAGCCGGGTATCTGGATTATGTGGTAGAGCGGGAAAAATGACGGAACTGTTTCCGGTTGATAATATGAGAAAGCCTGATGGAACCCACTCCATCAGGCTTTATTTATAGGTAAATGCAGCTTCCTCTTAAAAGAATTTCATTTCCTCGCCCTTGATTTCCGAAAGCAGCAGGTTGGCAAGACGACTGGTTCCCAAGCGGAACAGTTCGTTGTTCAGCCATTCTTCGCCGAGCACTTCCTTGACGATGGTGTAATAAATCAGTGCATCGTTCACGCAGTTGATTCCTCCTGCGGGCTTAAAGCCTACCTTGATACCCGTCAGCTCGTGATATTCCTTGATGGCCTGGCACATAACCAGGGCGGCCTCCGGCGTGGCGGCAGGCTGCTGCTTGCCGGTGGAAGTCTTGATGAAATCGGCACCCGAATACATGGAAAGGATGGATGCTTTTTTGATGTTCGAAACCGTCTTCAAAGCTCCGGTTTCGAGGATTACCTTCATGTGGTGCTCTTTGCAGGTTGCTTTGAGTTCTTGTATCTCCTCGCACATGCCTTCATAGTCTCCAGCCAGGAACTTGCCCACCGAAATAACGATGTCTATTTCATCGGCGCCTTCCATCAGTGCCATGGCAGTTTCTGCCACTTTCACTTCAATGAAAGTCTGGGAGGAGGGGAAACCTGCTGATACACAAGCTATTTTTACATCCTCCACTTCCAGCGTGTCTTTTACGACTTCTGCAAAATTGGGGTATACACAGATGGCTGCCACATTCTTCAGGTCGGGGAACTCTTCGTCGAATTTATTCACTTTCTGGGTGAATTTCATGACGCTTTCATCGCTGTCTTCACTCTTCAGGGTGGTAAGGTCGATGCAGTTGAACAGGAATTTCTTTACCTCCGGTGTATTGTTTGCCGGTACCTTCTCTGCAATGATTCTGGCAGCTTGTGCAGCTATTTCCGCATCATCCAGTTGGGTGTTGTACTTTGCCAGGGCGGCGTCATACTTACTCTGGGTAGGCTCATTCTTCTCCATGGTCTTTCAATTTAGGGTTATTGATATGTCTTGTCTGGTCACGTCTGGTTTTCTTCTCGAAGTTGCGGCAGAAGGCGTCTGTCAGGTTCACTCCGGTCTGGTTCGCAAGGCAGAGAAGTACCCAAAGAACATCTGCCATCTCATCGTCGAGATTGTCTTTTTCTCCTTTCTTGAAGGATTGGTCGCCATACTTGCGTGCCATGACGCGGGCGAGTTCGCCCACTTCTTCGGTCAGTATCGCCATATTGGTGAGTTCGCTGAAATAGCGCACTCCGTATTCCTTTATCCAGGAATCCACTTGTTTCTGTGCTTCTTCTAACGTCATTATTCCTTGTTTTTTGTATCTATACAGATGGTCACGGGACCATCGTTCATCAGTTCTACTTTCATATCGGCACCAAATTCGCCGGTACCTATTTCTTTACCTAATGCTAAACTCAGTTCCCGGCAGAATTGTTCGTACAGTGGGACGGATATTTCCGGCCGTGCTGCCCGTATGTAGGAGGGACGGTTGCCTTTCTTGGTGGAGGCGTGGAGGGTGAACTGGCTGATAACCAGTATCTCGCCGTCTGCTTCAAGAATGGATTTGTTCATTACGCCGTTTTCGTCATCGAAAATGCGCAGGTTGACTATCTTCTTGCAAAGCCAGTCAATATCTTCTTTTCCATCGGATTCTTCGATGCCTACGAGTATCATGAGGCCCTTTCCAATGGAGGCTTTGCAGGTTCCGTTGATGGTGACGGAAGCGTGTCCGGCACGTTGTATCACTACTCTCATGTTGTTCTTGTCTTTTTGAGGGGACAAAGTTACGAATTAATTCGTTGTGTGCATGGCTCTGCAGGCTGATTTATCAGTCATTATTTCTCTGAGAAATAGGTCTGGATGATTTTGGCTTTCGCTTCTCCCACCACGGCGGCAAGCTCCTCGGCAGATGCTTCGCGGATACGCTTCACGCTTTTGAACTCCTTGAGCAACGTGCTTTTCGTCTTTTCACCGATACCTTTTATCTCGTCCAGTGCGGAGGCAATCTGCCGTTTGCTGCGCTTGTCGCGGTGGAAGGTAATGGCGAAGCGGTGCACTTCATCTTGAATCTGCGTCAGCAGTCGGAAGAGGGGGGTGTTCTGTTTCAATCCGATGGTCTGGGGAGGGTAGCCATACAATAGCTCGGAAGTGCGATGTTTGCCATCTTTGGCAAGTCCGGCGATGGGGATGTTCAGGCCAAGCTCGTCTATCACCTCTTTTACGGCGCTCATTTGCCCTTTTCCACCGTCGGTGATAAGAAGGTCGGGCAGGGGTGCTTTCTCTTCTATAGCGCGCTGATAGCGCCGTTTTACGACCTCTTTCATGGAGGCATAGTCATCCGGTCCCTCTACGGTCTTGATATTGTACTTGCGGTAATCCTTCTTGGAAGGTTTCCCCTTGACGAAGACCACGCACCCGGCCACGGGGTCGGAACCCTGGATGTTGGAGTTGTCGAAACATTCTATCTGCATGGGCAGGCGGTCCAGGTGCAGCTCTTGCTGTATCTCTTTCAGCAGGCGCACGGTCCGTTGCTCCGGATTCAGCTTTTCGGCTTGCTTCAGGCGGTCGGCTTTGTACTGCTTCACATTGAGGATGGAGAGTTCCAGCAGTTTCTTTTTGTCTCCCCGTTGCGGGATGGTAAAGACGACATCTTTCAGCTCCATATCCAGCTCAAAAGGCACGATGATTTCACGAGAAAGGCTCTTGTATCTTTCCCGCATTTCGATGATGCCGAGAGAGAGCAGTTCTTCTTTGCTCTCATTCAATCGTTTCTTGTATTCAAAGGTGAAAGCCTGGTTGATGGCACCGTTCGTAATGTGCAGGTAGTTGACGAAAGCGGACTTTTCATCGCTGTCTTCTTCGATGGAGAACACGTCGATATTGTGCAGCACGTTGCTTACCACTTCCGATTTCGCCCGGTAGTTTTCCAGCAGCAGGTATTTCTTCTTTATCTTCTGTGCTTCTTCAAACTTCATTTCGGCTGCCAGTTCCTGCATTTGCTGGAAGAGCATCCGTTCTATCTCCTGGGTATTCCCTTTGAGTATTTCCTTGATTTCAGCGATGTTTTTCAGATACTCTTCCTGGCTTTGCTTCCCGATGCAAGGTCCTGCACAGTTCTTGATGTGGTATTCCAGGCAAACATTGAACTTTCCGGCACGTATGTTTTCCGGAGAGAGGTTCAGGTGGCATGTACGCAAAGGGTACAGATGCTTGATGAGGTCGAGTAATGCGTACATGGAAGGTATATGGCTGTAAGGGCCATAATAGGAGGAACCGTTACGGATTATCTTCCGGGTTCTGAATACACGTGGAAAGTATTCGTTCTGCACGCAGATGCTGGGATACGTCTTGTCGTCTTTCAACAGTACGTTGTAGCGAGGCTTGTATTTCTTGATAAGATTGTTTTCCAGCAATAGCGCGTCTTCTTCCGTATTCACCACGATATATCGGATATCTGCAATCTTGCTGACCAGCACCCTCGTCTTTCCCGGTTCGTGCTCCCGGTTGAAGTAGGAAGACACTCTTCGCTTCAGATTCTTTGCCTTTCCTACATATATAATAGTCCCTTCGGTATTCAGATATTGGTAAATACCGGGACTTTCGGGAAGGTTGGATACAATCCCTTTGAGGTAGTCGTTAGTTCTGAGTTCTTCCATAATACCGACGTTTCACCACAGATTACACAGATTAACGCAGATTTCTCTTTGATAAAACTGTGTTTTGTGGTGGATAAATAATCTGTGTTAATCTGTGTAATCTGTGGTGAAATATGAAATGGCTAAAGCGACAGCACAGCCTCCACTTCCACATCATCTCCAAACACATCCTTGCCATGAAGCTCTTTCAGCTCGATGATGAAGTTTACATACACTTTCTTGGGGTTCATCTGTTTCACCAGTTTGCAGGCGGCTTCCATTGTTCCACCGGTTGCCAGCAAGTCGTCGTGTAGCAATACTACATCGTCTTCATTGATGGCATCCTTGTGCATCTGCACGGTGTCTTTGCCATATTCTTTATCATAGCTTTCTTCAATGGTTTCTGCAGGAAGCTTTCCCGGCTTGCGGATAGGTACGAAGCCTGCCCCCAGTCTGGTGGCGAGAATGGGGCCCATAATGAATCCTCTTGATTCTATACCCACTACTTTGGTGATGCCTTTGTCTTTATACATCTCGTATAGTGTGTCCGAGAGTTCCTGCAAGGCGGTAGGCTCCTTGAACAAGGTAGTTACATCGTAGAATAGAATTCCCGGAATGGGGAAGTCGGGTATTTCCCGGATGCTTTTGGTAAGAGTTTCTTTGCTCATAATCAGTTTATTTAATACGTTTATTGAATTCTTTGTTTCACGTGGAACTTTGCGCTCTATCGTCCGCAAAGTACCAGTAGCACGTTGATGTCGCTTGGAGATACTCCCGGAATCCGACTCGCTTGGGCTATTGTTTCCGGATCTATCTTCATCAGCTTCTGTCTAGCTTCGGTAGAAAGGGATTGAATGGAATTATAGTCAAACTTACCTTTTATCTTGATGCTTTCCAATCTTGCCAATTTATCCGCAATAATCCGTTCGCGTCCGATGTATCCCTCGTACTTGATGAGTATTTCTGCAGCTTCTACAATTTCTTCCTTTCTATCGGATATTTTATCCAGTTCTCGTTTAAAGGCACTGACGTGTTCGGCAATGTTCTCAATCGTTATCTGCGGACGGTTTATCAAATCTATCAATTTGCATCCTTGGCGCAGTGGAGTTGTGCCGAGCTGCTCCAATACCGGATTGATTAATGCCGGTTTCATCGAGTAATTCCGCGCGAAGTCTATAATCCGGTTCACGGCTTCACGTTTTTCTGTCAGCAGCTTGTACCGCTCTTCCTTGGCGAGTCCCAGCTTCCAGGCTTTTTCCGTGAGTCGCATGTCCGCATCATCCATACGGAGCAGGATGCGATATTCGGCACGGGAAGTAAACATACGGTAAGGCTCGTCCACACCTTTTGTTACCAAGTCATCGATTAAAACGCCGATATATGCTTCATCCCTTGCAAGGGTGAACGGTTCTCCACCGTGGCAATTGATGTGGGCGTTGATACCTGCCATGATTCCTTGTCCAGCTGCTTCCTCGTAACCGGTTGTTCCGTTTACTTGTCCGGCAAAGAACAGATTCTTTATATTCTTCGTTTCCAGCGTATGTTTCAGTTGGGTGGGGTCAAAGAAGTCGTATTCGATGGCATAGCCCGGGCGGTAGATGACGAGGTCTCTGAACGCCGGTATCTTTTTCAATGCTGCAATCTGGATGTTCATGGGCAATGAAGAAGAGAATCCATTCAAGTAGAGCTCTTGGGTTGTTTCCCCTTCGGGCTCCAGGAAAAGCTGGTGCTGCGGTTTGTCGGGGAAAGTCACAATCTTGGTTTCTATACTGGGGCAATAACGTGGGCCGATACTTTGGATTTGTCCGTTGAAAAGGGGAGAATCCGGCAGACCTTCCTGCAGGATGCGGTGTGCTTCTTCGTTGGTGAAGCAGGTCCAGCAAGGGAGCTGTTTCAAATGGCGTACATGAGTGTCCATGAACGAGAACTTGTGGAAGTCACATTCTCCGTCTTGGATTTCCATATCCTCATAATGCACGCTGCGTCCATCTATGCGTACGGGGGTTCCCGTCTTCATGCGTCCAAAGGTGATGCCATGCTTTGCGATGGATTCGGTTAATTGGTAGGATGCAGGTTCTGCCATACGTCCGCCTGGAAGCATGGTACGTCCCACGTGCATCAGTCCGTTGAGGAAAGTTCCTGCGGTGAGTACTACACATTTGGCATGGAACGTTACTCCCCATAGTGTTACTACTCCCGTAATTTCACCGTTTTCAACGAGGATTTCCTGCACGGTATCCTGCCAGATATGCAGGTTGGGGATATTTTCCAGAATTTCTCTCCATGCCCAGATAAATTTGTTGCGGTCGCACTGTGCGCGCGGGCTCCACATAGCGGGACCTTTGGAACGGTTCAGTATACGGAACTGTATGGCTGTCTGGTCTGTCACCAATCCCATATATCCTCCCAAGGCGTCTATTTCGCGTACTATCTGTCCTTTGGCGATGCCTCCCACTGCCGGGTTACAACTCATCTGTCCGATTTTGTTCATATCCATTGTGATAAGACAAGTCTTCGAACCCAGGTTTGCAGCAGCGGCAGCGGCTTCGCATCCTGCGTGTCCGGCGCCGATTACAATAACGTCATACTTAAACTCCATTCGTTCAGTGTATTTTAAAACTGTGCAAAGTTACGAAAAAAGTTGTATGCCGGGACGTGTCATATCTTAAAATCCGGATATATCTTCTTTGGCATTGCTTATATTTCCGTATCCAGCATCATACTTATTGCTTGGAATGCTTAGGCTATAGACATATTGCTTGTATTTGGCTTAAAATACAATCAAAATGAAGCTTTTTGAATACTATTGCTTTTCTTTTTGAAAAAGATACATACCTTTGCAGCGTTTGGATATTAAAAAGTGTTTTGATTGACTAATTTTAAGGAAGAGAAGCATGAGAAAGAAATTCTTCTTGTTAATCATTGTCTGCCTGGTTATGGGGGCAGGAGTGATGGCTCAGACGTCTACGGTCTCGGGAACAGTATTTGCCGAGGACAACAATGAGCCGATTATTGGGGCATCGGTATTGGTGAAAGGTACAACACTGGGGGCAGTGACCGATATCGAAGGTAACTTTACAATCTTGAATGTGCCGAGTACGGCAAAGACAGTGATTGTCTCTTTTGTAGGTATGCAGAAAGTAGAAGCTGCCATAAAGCCTGCTATTAAGGTGGTGCTGAAATCGGATTCGGAACTGCTGGATGAAGTGATGGTGGTGGCTTACGGCACGGCCAAAAAGAGCAGCTATGCAGGTTCGGCTTCTTTAGTGAAAGCGGATGCGCTGAAAGACATTCCGACGACCAGCTTTGAAAACGCGTTGAACGGTAAAGTGGCGGGCTTGCAACTGACGAATAATTCCGGCCAGGCGGGTTCCGCACCGGCCATCCGCATCCGTGGCATAGGTTCTATGAATGCCGGGAATGAACCGTTGTATGTAGTGGACGGTGTTCCGGTCTCTTCGGGCAATACGGGGCAGATGAGCGGTGAGCTCTATTCTACCAACAACATCATGAATACGTTGAACCCGGAAGACATCGAATCTATTTCTGTATTGAAAGATGCGGCGGCCAGCTCGCTTTATGGGTCGCGTGCGGCAAACGGCGTCATTCTGATTACTACCAAAAAAGGACAGATTGGCAAGCCGGTGGTGACGCTGAAAGCCGAAGTGGGCTTCACGCCCTGCTGGGCAACGGACAACTATGAAACGGCCAGCGTACAGGAGAATGTGAATATGCTCTACACCGTATTTCACGATGCCCGTACAAGCGGTAAGGGCGAAACGGACGAAAAGGCGGCAGCCTATGCCATAGGCCAGTTGAACAGCCGTTTCAACAAACATGGCTACCAATTTACCACAAATGGTACGGGAGCTTACGAGAACGTCAATATCCTTGAGTACGACAACTCCGGGCGTGGAGGCAAATACTACGATTGGGACAAGGCATATTTCCGTACCGCCATTTATCAGACCTACGATATGTCCGTCAGTGGTGCTACGCAGAATACCAACTATTACACTTCCCTTTCCTATACCCAGGACGAAGGACGTTTGAAGATGAACAGCTTCGACCGTGTTTCCGGTCGCCTGAACCTCACCCAGAAGGTGGGGAAATTCCTTGAACTGACCACCAATGCCAGCCTGGCGCGTACCAAGAAAAGCGGTTATAATGATACACGCAACACGGGCAGCAATTACTTCATGCAGACCCGTAACTTGCTGTGGGGACTCTACTGGCCCACTGATTACAAGACCGGCGAGCTCTGGACCGAACGTTACGGTAGCTACGCCTACAATGGGCTTTATTATGACAAAGAGTGGGAGAACGGTTCTACCAGTACCAAAATCATGGCTGCGGAGACGCTCACCCTGCATCTGATGCCGGGCCTGGACCTTCGTTCTATCTACTCTTACGACAATACTACTGTAAAAGACCATATCTATTACAGTGCCAATCACTATAAAGGCTCGGCAGACAATGGGAATGTCAACGAATACCGTACTACATACGAGAAGATGGTTACCTCCACTACCGCCAATTATACCGGCACCTTCGACAAACACACAGTTGGCACCATGGTGGGTTTCGAAGCGGAGAAGAACAAGACAGACTATGTGCGTGCCACAGGAAGCAATCTTGCGGTCAGCACCATTCATACAGTTTCTACTGCCGGAACGCAGACTTCTGCCGGATATTCCTGGGGAAACTCGATGGTGTCCGTGCTCTCCAAGTTGGATTATAATTACGATGAACGCTACTTCATTTCCGGTTCTTACCGCCGCGACGGTTCTTCCCGGCTCAGCAAGCAGGAACGTTGGGGAAACTTCTGGTCAGTGGCAGGAGCGTGGAACATCATGCGCGAGGGTTTTATGAGCAAATATTCTTTCCTGAGCAACCTGCGTATACGTGCCTCTTATGGTATTAACGGTACGCTGCCTTCGGACAATTACGGCTATATGAGCTTGATGAGCTATACCAGTAAGTACATGGGTAACCCGGGCGGTACAATCACTACCGTCACCAATGACAAGCTGTCTTGGGAGACGAGCTACAACACGAATGTGGGTATCGACTTCGGCTTCTTCGGCCAGCGTCTGCGCGGTACGGTGGAATACTTCAACCGTGATTCGAAGAACCTGCTCCAGGATGTTCCCATTTCGATGGTTACGGGATTTTCCTCTACGTTGCGGAACGTAGGATGCATCAACAACCATGGGGTAGAGGTGGAGTTGAGTGGTGACATCATTGATAGTAAAGGATGGTTATGGAGTGCCGGTGTCAACGCAACCTTTCTCCGTTCTGAGGTGAAAGAGTTGTATGGCGGTGCGGACATTATCTGGTACGACCCCACCAGTAGCGACAGCCGTGCGCAATATGTATACCGGGAAGGTCAGTCCACGCTGGCTTTCTATGGATACGAATGGGCAGGTGTGGACAAGACCAACGGCAAGAACGTCTACTATGTAAATGACCCCAAGAATGGCAAGGCCGGAGATTTTGAGTATAACGGACGCGGAGCTACTTATGACTATAACAATGCCAACTACACCATCATCGGCAATGCCGTTCCCAAAGTGTATGGGGGCATCAATACCTCGGTCTCCTACAAAGGCATAGCCCTTTCGTTGGGCTTTACCTATAAGATAGGAGGAGACTTGTATGATGGAGCCTACATGGATGTGGCCGACGACGGTTATTATTGGGAGCGTATCCGTGCTAAAAGCTACTACAACAACCTTTGGACGCCAGACCATACGAACGGTACAGAGCCCCGTATCGAAGGTGTAGACCTCGATGACCCACAACAATACAGCAGCCGCCACTTGTTCAATGCCAGTTATCTGCGCTTGAAGAATCTCTCATTGGCCTATACGCTGCCCAAAGCCATGACCCGCAAGGCTTTCATCGAGAATGCCCGCCTTTTCTTCACTGCCAGCAACCTTTGGACAATAGCCAAATACAAGGAGGCAGACCCCGAAGTGAGCGAATACGGCACACGTGGTTGGGAAACCCCTATCGGAAAAACATTTGTCGTTGGCGTTGAATTGAAATTTTAATGAACTGGAGGAACTAACAATGAAAAAGATATATCATTTATTGGCACTTGTGATACTTGGTGCCTTTACATTCACTTCGTGTGACGATTTTCTGGATATGCAGCCCACCAACTCCGGAAATGCAGAAGGTGCTGTCGGTACGGTAGCCGATGCTCAGGTGGTTATCAACGGTGTGATGAGTGCGATGACCTCATCGTCCTATTACGGCAGAAACCTTTTTATGTACGGTGATGCCAAGGGCGGTGACCTCACGATTTTTGCTGCCGGACGCGGACTGGATGCATTCTATACGTTCAACCACACTTCCAACAGCAATACTTATTCCGGTTTCTGGAGCCGTGGATATTACTGCATTCTGCAGGTCAACACCTTGTTGAGCAACATTGAGAAGCTGGAAGAATCGGGCAGTATGGAAGATTTTTCCGAAGCCAAAGGGCAGGCGTTGACTCTGAGGGCGCTGTTCTATTTCGATTTGGTCCGTCTCTACGGGCTTCCTTACAATTACAACAAGACCTCTTATGGAGTTCCCAATGTAACCGAGCCGCTTACGGTGAACGCCCAGCCCACCCGTGCTACTGTGGAGGAGAACTATCGCCAGATTCTGCAGGACTTGTCGGACGGGGCGGCCCTGCTTGCCAAGAAGAAGACAAAGCAGAGCGGATATGCGGACTATTACACCAACATAGCCCTGCAAGCGCGTGTGAAACTCTATATGGAAGATTATGACGGTGCTTTGAACGCTGCCCGGGAGATTATAGAAAGCGGTGTGTACAAACTGTATGAGCCTGCCGATTGGACGGCTTCCTGGAGCAAGCAGTTTGGTTCCGAGTCCATCTTTGAGCTGGGCATCACCACTGAGGAATCAGACCTGGGAACTTCTTCTTTGGGCTTTTACCTGATGCGCTACGGACAGTTGAAGAATGCCATGGGCTGGTATCTTGCCAGCGATTATTTCTTGAACCGTCTGGGTGAAGACGAGACGGATGTGCGTTGGGGAATCATGGACAACGATGAATACTGGGTGGACAATGAGATTGAACGCAAGGGAGCCTGCTACAAGTATATGGGCAGTACCACTCTGGCAGGTGACGGCAAGGCAACCAATACAGCCGTCAATATCAAGATAATCCGTCTTTCCGAGATATATCTGATTGCCGCCGAAGCAGCCTTGCACTCCACGAAGCAGGAAGCAGGCGCAGATGCCGCCGCCGGTTACCTGAATGAAATCCGCAGGCGTTCTCCCGGACTGGCACCGGCCACTGCCGCTACCATTACAGATGATATGATTCTGGACGAGCGCAGCAAGGAGCTTTTTGGTGAAGGACAACGCTTCTTCGACATGATGCGTATGGGCAGAACCATCGAATTCAACGACGATTTTCAAGATATTCCGGTGAGTCACCGTGGAAAAACAATCGACCGTACTTTCGAGAAGATTGTGCTTCCTATTTCGCAGGATGAGATAAATGCCAATCCGGCATTGGAGAACCAGCAGAATCCGGGATATTAGTCGTTCCCTGCTGTCTATTGTTTGCTACTCCTTGTATATCAGGGAGGTATTTTGCCAACAAGTTGTCACTGCCTTGGCAAACTTTTGCCACGCCTATGGCAAAGTTTTGCCAACGCGGTGGCAAAGTCTTGCCAATGGGAAGGCAAAACCTTGCCAACAAGGAGGCAAGAAAAAAACATTGTTTCTTTGGCAGAAAGAAACAAGTCCCTATATTCGTCTTCCCAAGAAAGAAAGAATCCCATAAATATGTCTTTATGAAAAAGAAAAAACTGCTCAAACAGCTCATCGTAAACTTCCAGCATTCACTTCCGGCAGAAGTTTATCCGCGTACATTGGTATTGCCCACAGACAGTGGAAAGATAATCACCGTGCCCGACTAGCGGAACATCGGCTGCGCAAACCATCGCTTGAACATCCACGTGGCCAGGATATAAATGCCGAAAGCCGATACGAAACCCACGATAGAGTCTATCAGGTAATGTGCCTGGATATAGACCGTAGCCCCGCACAACAGCAGATAGAAAGGAAACAAGCAGGCAAACAGACGCTTGCTGCCACGCCATGCCATAATCATCAGTACCGTAGACATTCCGACGTGCGAACTGGGAAAAGCAGCCGTGGGGCGCTCACCCACCTGCTGGGAACTCTCCACCAGGTTGTAGAAGAAGCCGTGCTCATAGCCCGGACCGGGAAGAAGTTCCTGATGGTGATGGAAATAGTCACCGATGGACGGGAAGATACCTTGCGCCACATGGTCGCTTCCAATGGCGGGGAAGTAGAACTGCGGCCCGGCAACGGGGACGAAAATATAAATAAGGTAATAGATGAAGAAAGCGGTGACGATGACGAACGAAACCTTCTCGAAAAGGTCGAAACGATAAAGGAAATACCACACCACCACCAAAAGGATCATCGGATATTAGAAGAAGTAACCCATATTGAACGGTTCACTGACCCACATCTGCGGGAAGCGCAAACAGAACCATACGGCAGGCTGTCCACCAAACATCCACTGCTCCACCGACGCGAACACGTGGTCGAGATTGGGGAATATCCGGTTGAACTCAAAGGTGTCGGGATACCAATAGGAAAGCAGTGACATCTGGATGGCTATGCGCACAAAGGCAGAGAACTTGCAGGGTGCCAGCCGGTAAAGATACATCAACAGGAACGTCATACCCGCAATGACAACACGGTCTGCAAGCATCTGCACCGGATGATCCATTTCCTGAAAAAGAAACAGAATGAGAATGGAAGTCAGCAAATTGTATATCAGCGTAATCTTCTCTACCGCAAAAAGCCCCTTACGGGTTTCTACCCTTTTAAATAAATCTAAAGCCATCCCTTATCCTTATACCAGGCAATGGTTTCCTTTACACCCCGTTCCAGGTCGTACTCAGGACTGAAGCCCAGTTCCTCGACGGCCGGCGTGATGTCACACTGCCAGTTGCGTTGTTTCATTATTCTATACTTGTCCGAATTGAGCGTACTGGTCTTGTTCTGCCGCTTCGCCCAAAATTCAGCGAGCAAAGATACGACTTTCAATACAATTAACGGACATCTCAGGCGAATAACAAACGGATTGCCCAATTCTTTCCTTATCAAATCGGAAAAAGCACGGCTGCTATACACCTTCCCGTCAGCCAGGAAATAGGCGCGGCGGGACACCTGCTTCTCTATCCCGAGGAAGACGGCCTGCACGATATCCTTTACATATACAAACGTCAAGTCCTGGCGGCAGAAGCCTACAGAAAAGTCCGTATGCTGCCGGATGGACTTTGCCATAAGATAATAATCCTTCTCACGCGGCCCGTATACACCCGTCGGCCGGTAGATGACGTAGGGGAAACCCGGAATACTCTGCAAATAAAGTTCTGTTTTCAGTTTACTGAGTCCGTAAGCGGTATTGGGTGAAGGGGGGTCACTCTCCATAATCGGGTCGTAGGTCCTCTCGCGTACCGGGCCGAACACACTCAGCGTACTGATGAAGATAAACTGCTTGGGAATCATGTTCAGCTCCCTCAGCGTATCGATGAAGTATTTGGTCTGCAGATAATTCACCAAATCGAATTCGTTCTTGTCCACACACTTCGTCACACCGGCACAATGGACAATATAATCAAACTTATTGTAGGTCCCTTTATGTCCCGAGAGTTGTGCCCTCAGTTCATTGGGGTGCGCAAAGTCCAGTTCGAGGAAATGTATCTTGCGGTCACGCAGATACTCGCGGCTGCTGGACGAACGTACACCCGCCCACACACCGAACTTGCGCTTCAACGCCTCCTCCACGATGAAACTTCCGATAAATCCGCTTGCTCCTGTAATTAAAATCGATTCCACTTCTTCAGTTACAAATTACTAATTACTTTTCATCCGGTCCGTCACCTTGACGCTCCTTGTGTTACTCTGTCGCCTCGTTACTCTTCTTCACCGGCTCCACATGGATGCTGACCAGTGTTCCTTTGCCGAACTGCCTTTTCAGCTTGTTCTCCACCGCCGTTGCCGTCTCGTGAGCTTCCTCCAGCGAGATGCTGCCATCCATACGCACATGCACCTCAATGGCACAATAACTGCCGATGCGGCGCGTACGAAGGTGATGCGGCGAGCTGATACCGGGAAAAGAGAGAATCGTCTTCA
>OHXW01000217.1_pt1 | contig 18157 bp, 16 predicted proteins | sample 1580031 | NCBI WGS metagenome assembly OHXW01 (sample SAMEA3882523, study PRJEB24775) | human gut metagenome | biome: human-associated habitat; feature: intestine environment; material: feces | place: Netherlands | collected 2009/2010
TTGCAGAAATAAATATATTATTTATCTTTATAAACATACTATATCATATTGCTTCTCTTATGTCAATAAAAATATTTAGTTTTATAAATATTATATATTGATAAAAAAACATTTTATGTTATAATATAAATAAATCTGGTAAATAAATCGGAGGTATATTATGATAAGTTACAAGCCACTATTCAGATTATTATTAGAAAAAAATATGTCAAAAACTCAACTACGAGAAGCCATAGGATTTTCTACTGCAACTCTTGCAAAACTTTCCAAAGGGGAATACGTCTCATTGGAAATTCTTGACAAGATATGTACCTATATGCAATGCAATATTGCAGATGTTATTGAATATGTTAAAGAATCTGGTTTGTGAACCATAAAATACGGAGGAAATTGACTATGAGTATATGTAACAAGCATTTATATTGCGAAAAATGCGAATGTTTTATAAACAATATGTGCTTTGAACCATACACGCTAAATGATTTAACAACAAAATATGGGAAAGAACCAAAAAAAAGATATTGCGGTTATAACCCAATAGATACATCAGAACGTAGAGAAAAAATCCGAACTATGATGGGATTAGATAAAGATTTTAATTTACATGATGTATTGGTGACACAAAAAAATTGTTTGTGTATTGATGATTCATATAAAAACATAGATTGTTATACTTTGCAACATATTGTAGACATGATCTGCTTTGATGAATACGACTTAAACGATTTTCACTTAGTGGAAATTCCAAATTCAGATACATTTCATTTTCAGAATAGCAAAAATAATAAACATTTTTTTGTAATAAGAATCTATGGTCAACCAGATATTCATGGCGAGCCGGATGACCATTGGACGTTTGCATATATTACCGCCGATCAAAAAATAGTGCATACTCAAACTATTAAAGAAGCTGTAGAAAATTGTTAATATCAAGTGAACTACTCGGTAATTGAATTGCCGAGGATTCCCGCTTGAGATCCTAAAAAAGCAGGTTCCCGGCAAATTGCTAGAAAACCTGCTTTTTGTGTTACATTTTATTCTGTTTATCATGGTTATATGTTTGCATATTGTAGATAATTTGTCGCTTGTTATCTTCTTCTTTTTTATTGGATTCCAGACAAAAATGTAGGCCCTGGTATTAACACCAAGGCCTACAATTTCAAACGTTCTTTCCTATCTAAGAAACTTGCCACTGCTTAATCCGGTATGCAGAACGTATTGATACCTATTATACCAAGAATATATATATGTCTATACCCATTTATACTTCGAATCATTCCGCACAATGAAGCCTCGCACGACTAAAGTCACGAGTGTCCGGCGGCTAATCATCAAAGCAATTCGTGAATTGGAATAACAAACATCAGCTTTGCTTTAATACTGCTAATTGAAACATACGGGTTAGACCAGTATCTTGAATCATTTGAGTCCTGGCGGTTATCTCCAAGAACAAAAACGCAGCCATTCGGAACATCATAGGTATATTCACATTCGGTGATGATGGTATCATCTAAATAATTACTTTCATCAAGTGCCTCTCCATTAACCAGTACTTTCCCATCTGCAAAAGAAATTGCATCTCCTGCAACACCTATCACTCTTTTTGAAACAATTTCCCCGTCATGTTCAAAGAAAATAATATCCCCTGTACATGGCAAGCTTTTCGTGTATGCAAGCCGGTTTGAAATCGTAAAATCACCGGTAACCATTGCCGGCTCCATGCTGCCGGATCTAATGTAACCATTTAATAATACATAATGGAAAATTATAAACAACATTCCGACAAATACTGACAAATTAACTATCTTGCCAATCAGCCATCCAAGCTTTCCCTTCTTTTTCCGCGGTTTCCGAGATTCGTTCGTATATACATTTATGATTGTTTGCGTTCCTTCCTCCTGGTGTTTTTCCGTTGAATTATCTTTCTTCTCACTTTCCATTGAATCGTCTGGAATTGTTATTATGGTCACTTTACGATCTTCGCTACAATATTTATTTTTCACTCTTTCTTCATGATCACATTTCACCTCCTCATTCTGTTTTGGCGATTCTGGCATTAGATTTTCAAGTGATCCTTTTGGTTCTGGTTCAACTTCTGACACTGTATTTTCTGGAACAGAAACTTTATTTTTCTTTATTTTCTGTCTAACTTTTAATTTTTTAAAAAAATTATGTTTATTTTTTTCTGTTTCATCTGTCCTTTCCGATTGCATTTCCTCTGCTTCATTTTCATTGCTTTCTTTATTATTTAATCTTTTTTTAAAGACAATTTTCTTTTTCAGCAGTGCAAATTTTTTTTCTTCTTTGTCAGTATGATTTTCATCTTCATTTTCATCTTCATTTTCATCTACGTCATTCATTACTAATACAGATTCCTGTGAAGTTTCATCATCTTCTGGTTTATCATTTTCCACGTTTAAATTATTTTTAATCACAGTTTCTTTTTGTAATTTGTTTTTTCTTATTTTAGAATAGATCAAAATACATACAATCACTATAATTACTATAAGACGCGGATCCATTTGTACTTTTTTCTCTACTTCATTGATAGTAATTTCGTATTTCGTTTCATTACCGGCATCATCTGCAGCAACAACCTTTATATGATTTTCTCCTAAATGCAGAGCACATTCTTTATCAAAATGACCATCTGTTGCTACCTTTACATCACTATCATTTATTTTAAATGTATCGTAATTTGTGACATTCCCTGCAATCGTAAAGGATGAATCTGTTGTTTCTATTCCGTCATATTCTTCATCAAAACTCAAAACCGGTGCTACAGTATCTTTGTAAATTTCTGCAGCTGTTGATTTCATATTTCCATCCGCATCCACAACATACACTTTTAATTTATTGCTGCCATCATACTTTAAAGGTATTTTCAGATCATAATCTCCCTCGATCATCATATCCGTTGTCAATACACATTCGTCATTATCTTCAGCATAAATGCTATATGTATTTCCTAATGCTACATGAATTGTAATTTCATCTTTATTAACCTTTGTCTTATCAGGAAATTTGATTGTTACATCGGGATTATAAAAAGCATCTATATTAAATGTCAACTCGGCTCCTGTTATGCTGGAACTTGCAGCTGGTACGACACTTACAGATATTTTTTGAATGTCATCATTTAAATTACATTCAAAATATTTTGTCGTAACCTTTTCATTTTTTACTGTTTCTCCCGTATCAGGATTTACGACTTTTACATTGACCGCTCCACATGTTTCGTCTGTCCATGTTACAATAAGCGATGAGTCCTTTAAATACATTTTTAATCCGCTTATGTCTCTCCCAATCTTAATATTATTGTCAACAATATCTGTTGTAGATGTTTTTTGGGAATTAACAGAAAGCGTTACCTTTCCAATATCATCTTCTGATGCACTAATAATATTGACAGTATATTCGCCCTTCTTCGTTTTATCCAAATCACAGGTCATTGTCTTTCCATCAATCACTGTAAAATCATGTGAATTTTCCTGCGTATCAATCAGTTCCGCCTTATAGTTTCCTTCACTCTCAAACTCAATTTTAAAAGAACAGGCAGAATAATCGTTATCCAATGTTACCTTCATTTGTTTGTGAAATCCATTATATTCCTGTTCCTGAACTTCTGTTTCCATTTGCAGGTCTTCATTAACTTGTCCTGCCCGTACACCTAATGTTGAAAAAAATAAAGATGCAGAACAGATACATAAAAAAAGTACATAATTTTTCCTCATAATTTTTATCCTTTCTATTTTTTTGTATGTTATACCTTGTACATCCTTTTGTCAATTAAAAATCCAGTAAAATAAACCCTTTAGAACCTTTTTTACTTGATAAAAAAGGGGTCTAAAGGTATAATTTGTAGGAACTTATTTTATAAAAAATTAGAATATCAAGCTGGGCTACGCGGTAATTCAATTACCGCGTAGCCCACATCAATAACTATTTATCAATTTCTGTAACGCTATATCAAGTAATTATAGGTATATTATAGTGGAGGATTATAATAATGAAAAAAAATAATACACGCATTATTCCGCAACGTTTGCTGCATTTACGTTCAGTGCTTGGCTTAACACAGACGGAATTAGGAAATGCAATAGCAGAAAACTTTTATGCATCAAAAGGTGAACGAATAAGTTTAACCAGTGGTTATATTTCACACTGGGAAACTGGTGCAAAACCTATTCCGTTGAAATATATGAATACTTTATGTGATGTTCTTGGATGTACAGAAGAATATTTATTAGGAATATCCCAAGATCCAACAAGTAGTGATCCATCTAAAGCGTTAGAAAAAAATGAAGTCATTTCTCCTATGCCAGATTCAATTCCATTAAATTCATTATATAAATATGATCAACTTCCTATCTATATAGTGTTTAATGAATTACAGCATGCGAACTGTTGGGGATTGCTAAATATAAAAATGAATAAAATTATTCTATCGGATTCCGTAATTAGTTTATCTTCGATTGACTTTTCTTCAATATCCATATATCCAGCAAATCCTAATTTCACAGCTGGTATAAAATCTGCTTCTATGAATAAATTAAGTTTTGCAGATGCCATTAATTCAAAAGTAGTGTATATCGAAGTATGCTCAAATGATGCAACTATACGCTCTCAATACGAAGGATATTACCACCATAATGAAAATCAAACCTGTTTTATTAATAATTCCGGTCTGACACTTCCATATGACGGTATAAACAGATATTACAATGTTTATTCTGTTGCACGTTTTTGAACTACTAGGAAACTGAAATATTAGAGCATCTGATGTACAGAACAATACTCCGCAGGATAAAAAAACCATGGTGTTAATGCCATGGTTTTTTTATCTCAGATCTTTTCCATGCTACTATGTTGAATTTTATCGAACATGTTGATTCTTTTTGCTTTGGCAAAGCCTCACACGACTAAAGTTACTAGTGTGCGGCAGCTAATCATCAACAAAAATCCTCTTGCAAAAATATATTTTAAGTTATATTATACCATTATATACCATTACCAAATGTCGCCGTAAAGCCCCTTGCTTTAGCAATGGGGATATAAGGCAACTATTATTTTGTTGAATGCTATCTAATATCTATTGCATTAAAATGTTGAGGGCGGAGTTTCCCTGGCTTAAATCAAGGCTGCCGAGCCTTTGGACGAACAGCTATTTTGTGAGTACGGTTGGCGGTGCTCCGCTTGCAGTAATCAAACAATACATTGAAAATCAGAAAAACGTGTAGGTATCTTTTATGCAACTATCAGAAACCATCAAACTTTATATGACAAAAGAACAAAAGAATCTTATTGTTATGGCTATGAACGGGTACATCAGTACGGTTAACAGCCTTGTTTCTGTTGCCACAAATGGTACATCTATCAGTAAATATACCACTGCCGATGTAGATGCAGCCCTGCCATCTGCTCTGACAAATCAATGTATACGTGATGCCAGATCTATCGTGAATAAGTACAATAAAGACTGTCGTAAGGTTTCTGCCAAAAACAAAAAGCTTGCCAAACAGAAATCTGCTGTTACGATAAAGGAACCTGCAATTCCTGTACTTAAAAGACCTTGCTGCTATATCAATAATCAGAATTTCAAAATTAAGGATAACTATATTGATTTCCCGGTTCTGATTGATGGCAAATCAAAGCGTATATCTGTCCGCACCTCTATGACGGATAGGCAAAAAATGATATTTGCTAATGCTAAACTTGGCACAATGCGCATCGTCTGCAAGGGAAATAAGATAGTTGCTCAGGTTGTCTATGAGGCTGCGGAATCCCAATATTCTGATGATGGCAATGTCATGGGTGTTGACCTTGGCATTAAATGCCCTGCTGTAAGCTACTGCTCGGATGGCAGTGTTAAGTTCTACGGCAATGGACGCAGAAACAAATACATGCGCAGACACTATAAATATCTTCGCAAAAAGCTACAGAAAGCAAAGAAACCGGCTGCCGTCATTAAGATCAATAATAAAGAACAGCGTATCATGAAGGATATCGACCATAAGTTAAGTCATGACATTGTGGCTACGGCAGCAGCCCATAATGTTTCGGTAATAAAGATGGAGCAGCTTCAAAATATCCGTTCCACGACAAGAACAAGTCGCAAAAACAATCACAGCCTGCATACATGGTCATTCTATAGACTTGCACAGTATATAGAATACAAAGCAAAGCTTGCAGGCATTCAGGTTGAGTATGTAAACCCGGCATATACAAGCCAGAGGTGTCCGATATGTGGAAACATCCATCATGCCAATGATCGAAATTACACATGCAAGTGTGGATTCCACACACATCGGGATCTGCTTGGAGCCAGGAACATATGTAACTCAACTGAGTATGTTGGTAACAGACATACTGCATAGGGAGCTATAGGCTCTGCCCTATGATGGGTAATGGCATACCCATATCTTGCACTGCGGCCTAACAGAAATGTACTGGTCAGCCGATAACCTCGGCAGGTAGCAAGAATCCCCTGCCTTTAGGCATGGGGAGTGTCAAAGATAAGGAGGTTTTTTTCTTGAATAGATGTCCAAATTGTCAGAAAGAAATTGATATTGAACATTACAAAAAAAGAGGAAACTGTAAATTCTGTGGATACAAATTAGATTTAGATTCATCGGATGACTCTTCCTCTAAAAGTAAACTTATTCGCACATCGGCAAATAAAATAAAAAACAAAGGTAATATTTCTGAATCTTCAAATAAATCCTCTCAAAAACAGCTTTTAAACGAGAAAACTGTACAAACGGAACAAGAATATATTCCAGATATTGCACCTATCGATTCATCGGATAAATCAATATCTGATGATGTTCAACCGATTTCCCTTTCTCATGGCACCGAAAAAACAGAGACCTTAAAAAAAGACATTACAGGTAATAAAACAGATTCATCGGAATCTAAATCCAACTTACTTGCTGAAAATCTATATGAAGATCCTATTTTTCTTAATAACGCAGGACCACTTGATTTTAATGATCCGGAGGAAGAGGTTGAGATTGAAACAGATCAGCTTAAAATGACTAATGATTCCCAAATTGATTATAAAACTGATCAGTCATCTGTACCTTCAGATCAGGAAAATAAAGCTATTAAAAAGGTTTGGAAGCCTCTCATTTTTCGATTATTACTGTATATCATAAAAAAATATCATGATTCACGAACGGAACAGTTTGAAAGCGACATGGACTTTCATTTTAATGATGATAAATATTACAATGACAATTTACCACAAGTGTTACCAGGCATAGATACAATTTCAATTACGTCTATTTTAAAAGTTGTTGGCTCTATACTGGCACTCTTACTGTTCATTTTATTTATCATTTATTATGCATAAATCAAAAATTTTTTTAGGAAGGAATTATATGAAGGAAAAATTAACACATAAATATTTGGAAATTGATGAGCCATTAAGAAATTATTTCACAAAAAGATATGCTGAATATCTTATCTTCCTTTTCAGTGGAATTACTTTTTTACTTGTAATGCACATGTTTGCATTTTTGCCTGTTTTTCTTATAATCATGCTAATTTTTATTGGAGGGCTTTCTTATAACTGCGTAAAATGTTTAGATGGAGACATTTTAAAAATTTCTGGTGCAGTAGATGAAATCTATATTCCACGTGCTCGAAAGAAAAAAGCTTTCGATAGAGATTACCTCATGCTGCGGACTACAGATCAAAAATTCATAAGAGTTTACAATATTAAATCATTCAAAATAGCCGAAAAAAATGGTGTAACCATATATTTTCCCAGGACCGCTCTGTCCCAAGAAAATAATGACACATACAAGTTACAGCAGTTTCTATATCTAAATATCGATCAGCGCGAAGTTTAGAAAGCAAAAAATAGGCACCAGAATTCCTTGTTCTGGTGCCTATTTATTTAACTTTTCAGAATAATAGACTTTTTTATTCTTGAATTTCACGGATATTATCTTTCAGTTCCTTTAATTTCTTCATCGCTGCCGCAATGATCTGTTCTGTTTGTATAACATCCTCCACTTCATAATCAAGAGCATTTATTGACTGCAGCTGATTGTTAATTATTAGCAATACTTTACTTAAATCCTTTTTCTTGATTATTGGCATCTGATCATGTTCTACACCGAATGATTTGTATTCATCTATATTTTTATCTGATTCGTTAACCTCTGTTGTCTTTGTTGTAGTTTTTAAGTTTTCAGCAGGCTTGGTTCCTTTTACAGACAACTCTTTTAACATTGGCTGATTAATTGCCTTTTCAAATTGATCTATACTTTCTAATTTAAATGAAGAAGTTACATTTTTTTCATTATCTATCTCATTTTCTAATTCATTTTCAAAAAGCAATTTTTTATTTCTTTCAAGATTTTCTCTATAAGCCTTCTTCTTCTTAAATAAATCAATAATATCACCTAATTGTTTGGATGACATTTTCCAATTTTCATCTTCTAAATTGGTGTTTTTCTTTATTTCCTCATACAATTCCTTTTGTTCGTCTAATGAAAATGCCTGAACGTTTAATATTGCCAATAATGATGCTGGAAAATTCGGATTAAAACACAATTCCTGTAACTCCGTACTTAGTTTTAAAATTTTCCAATAATTTCTTAAAGTTCCCATCTTTATATTAAAATGTTCACATGTTTTTTCATCAGCATTGTCAGGTCCTTCTTTAGGAATTAAATAGTTATCTTTCCAGTAGGCCATGGCTCTTGCTTTTTCAAGATAGCTTTTTTCACGATCGAAAAAGTTTGAATCAACTAATTCACCAGCCTTGTCTGCTTCCAATGTATCTTTCTTTATAATGGAAGGAATCACTTTTAATCCAGCCATAGTTGCTGCCGTAAATCTTCGCTCACCTGATATTATCTCATAACGTCCATCCTCTTTTTCATATAAAGTCAACGGCTTTGATATGTCGTATCCTACTCTTTTAATTTGATTTGCAAGCTGAGGTATGTCTTTAACTTCAAAAACTTCTTTATTATCTGGATGAACATCAATTAAATCTATTGGCATGTTCACCAGTGTATTTTTAGGAAACTGTATTTCATCTGATGGTGTCTTACCTCCAAATAATGCAGCCTGTCTCTCTTCTTGCAATTTTTTTTGATTTTCTTTATTTATGCTTCCCTGTTTCCCAAAAGCCATTACAAAATGCCCCTTTCAAATAACTCTTCAATCATTCTTCTTATTGCCATTTCAGCATTCAATCTTGAATTTTCTTCTCTCTTGGATTTGGTTTCTAACAGCTGTATTGGCTTATTCTGTTCAGCGCACTCTTTAAAACGTGTAGTATGGGGAATTATAGATTTTAGTTTTATCTGTGAAAAAACCTCATGACTGTCTATGAATTCTTTGGTTTTATCTGAAATTTTTGTTCTTTCCATATTATTCAATATCAAAGCATCCACATGAGTTGCCTTGTCCTCAGCCATACTCTTTGCCTGCGTCCACAACTCTAGAAAAACATCCGCACCACGAGCAGAATTACAATCAGGATCTGTTACTAAAATAATATGATCGGATATATGTAACGCATTTTGTGTGCATAGTCCCATACTTGGTGGCGTGTCGAATATAATGTAATCATAATAATTAAAGAAAACGGCATTCTTTTCAATATAATTCCTTAGAAGCTGTTCTCTCATATATACGCTAATCAATTTCCATTCAGTGCCGTTTAAATACATTGTAGATGGAATAACATCCAAATTCTGTAATTCCGGAATCGGGTTTAACATAACAATGGATTGTGGGTCTACATTGCTATCATCAAATAAATCTGCAACAGAAGCTGCATCTTTATCAAAAATATCAAACCCACAGTTTGCACTTAAATTACACTGCTGATCAAGGTCAACGGCCAGTACTTTATATTTTTCCGCAAGAATTCCTGCCATATTAAAGCACACCGTTGTTTTACCTGCACCACCTTTCATAGTGGCTACTGTAATAATCTTTGCCTTTATATTATTCATTTTTTCCTCCATACAATCGTACTATCATTATATTAATTTTTTTAAAAACTGTAAAGTGCTTTTAAAACGATAAACAGTACCTAAAATTATATATCGTGCAAATCATACTTTTTATACCACGATATATATATATGTGTACCAAATCATACTTTTTTAATACTTACGATGTAGAATAATGCACTTTTAATTAAAAAACGTTACTTAAGAATATTTATATCGTGTGTACTTTGCTTTTTATAACACGATAACCATATATATATGTCAAATTTTACTTTTTTATTGTACGCAATATAAAAATAACGTACTTTTATTGACAACAACGTTCTAAAATGGTATATATATGGTATATTATACTTTTAAAGTAAACTTGGAGGTAAAAAAATGGGAAAAAAAGTAACTTACTTAGGACTCGACATTGGAAATTACGATGTCAAAACCGTCAATACATCTACACCATCAGGTTTTAACGTATTTACAACCAAACCTTACGGCGTATCAGAATATTTGCTGTATAATGGGAAATATTATACGCCTTCTATGGACAGATTTGCTTATAGAAAAGATAAAACGAAAAATGAAAATGCATTTATCATGTCACTATTCGGCATTTCAAAAGAATTAATTGTCAGAGCACAAAAGAAATATGACCGAGAGTTAAAAAGGGCGGAAGAAACATCATCTTACCTGCCAAGTGTAGATAGCATTCAGGATGTGCTTAACGAAGCATATAGCTTAAATTTAGGAGTTGGTGTGCCTCCAACACACTATGCAACATTAGCACAAAAAACCATTGACTACTATAAAGAACACTTTTCAGAACCGGTAGTATGTGAATTTAATGGATACAGAATAGAAATCAACTTAAATTACTGCCAATGTTATCCGCAAGACATTGCAGCCGTTTGCGGTTATGCTCCAAAAAAGAGAGAAAATTCCGTCATTAATTTTGACAGTTACTACGCTATTGATATTGGAGGATGGACCATCGATGTCATAACATTTATTAAAGATACGCTTGATAATCTTAAATGTGATTCAAAGACGATTGGTGTTCTTCCTATGTATGAATCAATTATTAAACATGCAGAAGAAGAAACAGGTAAGAGAATTACAAATGATATTATCGAAAGTATTTTGACTGGTAAGCCAACATTAGTTCCGGAGGATGTTAAAGAACTTATTCTCAATGATGTTAAAAACCACGTCCGATTGATTTTAGGAGGACTGGTTCAGTTTGGTCTTAGTTTTGACCTTTATCCTACGCTTTTTATTGGTGGAGGCTCCCTTCTTTTTCGCAAATATATTGACGAAGTTAAAGATGAATTCGGCTTGATAAAATATGAATTCATCGAAAACCCAAACGCCAATGCGCTCGGCTATGAAAAACTGATCAAAAAGGAAAGTAATAATTAATACAGTGGGAAGGAGGAGGCAGCTATTATGCTGCCTAATTGCTTATATGAAAAAACATGACTACGTGCGATCTAATCTGACATATTGGTTAGATGATAAAATACAATCGCAAGTTTATAATTTCTTACAAAAAATACCTCGAAAACAAGCTGTTTTTGTAAGCCTTCTTGTCCATAAATATTTATCTGAAAACTATGACGGACATCTTGAAGATATAACCGCTAAAGAAGCTGACTGGTTATATAAATGGTTACTTTTGAAACAACATGCAGATAACATGGGACTTGATATTACACCGTATAAACATATTTTTAAGAAAATTGTTGAATTGCAGCCTGAAGCATCGATTGAAACAATATGGAATATTTACACAACAATAGCTGCAGTAAACGATGCAAACAAACATACCTCGTCTTCTCTCCCAAATGTTTCCAATATTGATTCCGCTTTAGATGACTCTGAACCTTCTATGTCCGATAAATCTGATCCGTCAGTTCCAACATCAGATTCATCCGTCTCACATGAAAATAGTTTGGACTTATCAAATGAAAATGTGTCAGCTGATCCAAAAGACATTACAGAAACATTATCCAACACCGCCTCTAATGAAAGCGAAAATAATACTGATACGGATAACGAAAATATAGACTATAAGAAAAGTGATACAGATGATGAAAGCGATGACGATGATGATGATGTACTTAACATAAATGCAGTAAAAGCTCTTTCAGGTTTCAAAATGCCTGGATAGATATATTTTATTCATTGACACAAAATGTATACTATGGTATATTATACATAACAAAACCACTAAAAAACGAGCATTCTATGCTCGTTTTTTTTAATAAAATTCAGGAGGTAACTATGCTTATTATGGTTATTCGTAACAAAACACCAACTTATCTTTTTTATTAATGTATTCTGAAAAAAGAAAGGAGCTCAGATTTGATTCTGAAAAAAATGAACACGCAAATTAAGAAAAAATATATTTATTTGACATACATGTTGTTTGCCGTTATATCTTCTGCAGTTATTTTTCCAGTATCTGTTTTTTGTGACAATCTTACTGACACAGACTCATCAGGAATAGTCCAGCTTTTTGCAGATATTTATACAAAATGGTTTTGGGTCCCTTTAATTGTAATAGCTATTATATGGGGCTTCTCACAAAACGACCAGGCAAAAGAGAAATATAAAAAATCTATGATTGTGCTGATAGTAGTCTACGTTATTGCAAGCAAGTGGAGTACATTTAAAGCAACGATTGAGCTTATATCATCCAAATTTGGCGAAGCCGCTATCATCCTTCCGTCTTTGCATGTTCAGGAAGCTGGAATTACTTCCATTGTATTTTCATCTCCTTTACAGCATATTCCGTTTTTGTTTTCATGAAATTACAAACGGACCACTTTTTATAACTTCAACATGTAGTGTCAACTATGATGCACCTGCAGTCTTTGTAGGTGCATTTTCCAAATTATAATAAGATTTAAGGAGGAATCTGTTTGAATAATATTGTATATAATGCCTTTACTTCTTTATGCAAGCTGGCTCAAACCGTGCTGTGCTTGGCTCTTCAATGGCTTACTTCAGAAATAAGAAGCAATTCATTTGTCCCTACTAAAGAAGTTTTTGTAAGTAGTGAATTTGGCTTTTTATCAGAAGAGCTATTTGATAAAATTCAAAACACTTTTATGATTTTATCCGCTGGATTAATCATATTGTTTTTTATCATTCATATCACAACTTACTGGAAATATATATTTACAGATGCAAAAGAAACTTTTTTGGAAACTTTACTAAGACCTGCTTTTGCTTTTATAGGATTACGGTTCATTGTTCCTGTATTTGATATGCTCTTAACCTGGAGTGAATCTCATTATAAAGATCTGTTTATTGATAAAAATATTATTTCAGATCTTACGGTATCTTTAGAAACAATAAAAAACATTTTTAATCCTGACAATGGCATCAAAATTTTAAGTGATGACGCAATAACAAATTTTCTTGCTTCTGCTGAAACTTTGGATAATGGTTTTTATTTATTACAGATATTGTTGCAAATCATTTTTTTCGCAATAGTATTTTATAATTTTGTAAAACTTGTAGTTGAACTTATAAAAAGATACATTTTTTCTTCTTTTATGTACCTATGTTCCCCAATATTCGTATCTTTCTTTACGACCGCCGAATCTCAAAATGTTTTAGCTACATATTTTAAAGTATTTGGAGTTAATATAGCTGTTATATATTTGACTAAATTCTGGATTCAATTAAGTTTATACGTTATGGCTACCAAAAACTGCAACTTTACAAATATGTGTATTATGATTGCTATTATCCAAATAGGTGTAAAATTAGAATCTCATTTGAAAGACTTTGGCTTGTCAACTGCAAACATGGGCGTATCACTCATGGATAACATTGCTTCTACTGGAGCCGTTATAACGCTGGCATCTAAAAATATAGCCTCTTCCGCCGGAAAATCACTTGTGAATATTGGGGGATTAACAGGAAATATGGGACTTTCAACACTTGGCTCTGCATTAAGTGGTCAATCTATAAATCCTTCTAATGTAGCAAAATCAATGAACGAGAGTGCCGGTGCAAATGTACGTGAAATGTTTGGAACAAATTCTACTTCAAGTAATTTTACGAAATCTCAGGGAAAATCCATGGAATCTGCAATCAAGAATGATGGATTATTTAGAAATCAAACGTTGCAAGGAACCCTTGCACACTTAAATCCATCTGGTCAGCAGGAAGCACTCCAACATGTATTTAACACATCCTTTAACCCATTTTCAAATAAACTTTCAGAATTGGGTAATACAGTTACACCTGTTGGATATTCACAGAACGACGGCTTTGCTTTTAGCTGTAAATCCGGTATGAACAATATCACTCGTCAAGGAACTATTAACGACACTCCAAAACGTGGGAATGGTGTTGTTTCTATGCCATTCCAATTATCAAATGGGAAAATGGCATATGCCAATTTTGAACCAATGACTATGAATGCAATACATAACAGCGGTGTTGATGCATTTTATAACAATGCTAACGAATTGCTGGGAAGAGATAATTTAACATCCATGGAACTTGATACCGGCATAAAAATGGATCAATTTGCATTTGGTGGTGATACTAATGCTTCGCATTATGCTGCTGTACCTAATAACACCGGTGGATTGGATGTACGCTATAACGCGGATGGAATTAATGCCATGAATCTTGATACTTCTCCTATTGTCGGCGCCATAACTCAAAATGGACAAAACCTAAAAGTTTCCGATTATAAATGGGGCTCATCTGGAAAATCTCCTGAACAGGAAATCAGCGATACTTTTTCTAACGGTGCCTGGTCAAATATAGGTTTATCTAATGTTAAACCTCAAGATGTGAAACTTGATAATTCAACTGGCATGGTTCAGTTTTCTGCGATTGACAAAGCAAGTGGTAAACTAAACAGTTACACTGCTTTTCCATCTGTTTCTATCCAAAATAAGGTTACTTCAAATAATACTGTAACTGATTCAACATTAGGATCTTATACTTTTATTAAGGCTCCACATGTTTCTGAGAATAATCGTAAATAGATATTATCCTAAAATACAACTACCCTAGTAGCTTTTTTCTAGGGTAGTATTTGTTACATTACACTTTTTATTTGTATCTCATTTTTGTATAAAATAGTATAGGTATATATATATCAATGTATAATTTGTCTACAATTCAACAATTAAATAAACGAATAATCATAAAAGTATGCTGATTGCTTGTTAATCAAAAGAAAGGAGAACTGGATAAAAGGATATGTTAGTGTTATTTCAATTTACATATCTTTCTCTTCTATGTAAACGTTATTTATATTGAGGGAATCCTACTTAAATTCATGAATGATAATAATCCTAACGAAAAAAATGAAAATATGAGAAACAGTTCAATACCCAATTCCGGAAATAATTTATTAAAAAATCTTCATGCCAAAGGCAAAGGTCCAGAAACTGGTTTTTCTGCAGGTGCCGGGGCTTCTGCAGCCAGCTCATCTGCAGCCGGAACAACAGGTGCTTCCACTGTAACAGCAACGGCCGCGGCAACCGGCGCTGTTGGTTCTACTGGAGCGGGTGTTGCGTTTATAATCTTATTGCCTATAATTATTGGAATATTTTTTACCTTGTCTGTTACTATCATATCCGAATATCTGACACCTGAAAATGTAAGTAAAGCAGCTGTAGAATATGAAAAAAATAAATTTACATTTGAAAGTATATCGGATTTTTTCAGCAGTCTTTTTCATCTTGAAAAAGATATTGATAAAATAGAAGTATCAGATGATGAGTATGATAAAAATAACGAATATGATGTTGGTTTAGTAGAAAATCTTAATGCAATAAACACAGCCTTAAACTATAGTTACAATAAATATATGAGCGATTATATAAAATCTTAATTTTTTATGAAAATCAAATTTAAGAAAAGCTCTATCTGCATATTAGTATTTAAAACCGTGGGAGTGCCAAGATAAATCTTAGTACATGATAAAGGAGGAAAGAGAGAAGAAACCAACAGAAAAGTGTTATTGGAAATTGTACTATGTGATAAAACGTAACACTTTGAAGTGAGGTAAAATATGGAGCAAAAAAGCATAAAAAAATCAGCCAACCATGTCACCATTTTCTGTACCCATCAATCCGGATGATTTTGCAGTCACATCTCTTTCTTTTTTCACCTTCCGGAGCTTTAGTTGCAATAAGCCCATGAGTTCCTCTTTGTCATCTTCAGGAAGCTCCCGGAAACCATTCAACAGCTCCTCTTCCAATTTGCAGATATTGGACTTCTGCATATTGGAAGATATTCCGGTTGCCAACCAATTCATATCGCACTCTAACACTTGTGAAAGCTTATAAAATGCAATAACGGAAGGCGTAGTTTTTCCGTTTTCGATTTTGCTCAATGCTCCTGAAGTGATGTCACATCTCTCATATATGTCTGTTTGAGAGAGTTTCAATTCTTTTCTTCTTGTTTTAATACGTTCACCAATTCCCATCATATCTAATTCCATGATGACCTCTCTTTCTGCAAATTGGAATATATATTCTTCCTGAAAGCAGAAAAAGTGTTGACATTCTGCAAATAGGAAGATATAATAAACCTTGCAAGGGTTACTTGTAACCCACTAATCCAAGATAAATCATATCAAAAAACTTAGTAAATCTCAATAGTCGGAGTTCTCCGGCACAAAGAAAGTCACCCGGTTCAGGGTATCAGAAAATGGAACTATGAAGGAATGAAGGAGGTGCAGGATGCAGAAGCAGGAATTTGAGGAAAGAATTGAAAGAACTGTCACGGATGAGCAGTACAAAGTGATTGAAGAAGTCTACATGTGGCATCCATCTATCTGGAACACATCCGGCAAAGATGAAGTTGCTGAACTGTATAAGAGCTTTGGTATGACAATCTTCCATGACATGCTTCCAAGAGCAAAGAAAGCCCATGAGCTTGATGAGCTCCTCCGGAACGCACAGAGAGAAGTGCAACGGATACAGGAAGAGATAGCCTTCCGGAGGACAGACAGCAATAGTGAATATAACATTGACATTGAGAGCAATGGCGTGGAGGTGATTGTGGAATGATAGATGAGAGCATTATGGAGAAGATTATCCCTCTCCCGGATGAAGATGAGGAGATGGAAAAGGTACAGGGAGAGCTTGAGGGTGAAGGCTTTCCTATAACGAACTTCAAAAAGGGCGGCATCTTCTATCACCTTTGCCGGATGCTTGTGACCATATACATAGAGCTGAAAGAGCTTGCCCGTACTATCGTGAATGGATGCTTCATCAAACATGCTGAAGGAGACTGGCTGAAGATTAAGGCTGCCGACTATTCCAAACAGCAGAAGGAGGCAAAGGCAGCAAGAGGTTATGTGAGCATATACAGGAGTGAATACAACAATGCTCTTCAGGTAACAAAAGGACATTGTTTCAAAACAGAACCGGATGCCGGAGGCAATGAGCTGAAGTTCTATTGCTGTGAGAATACGGTCATTGATGCCGGGGAACCTGTAGGAAGAGTGCTTGTGGAGGCTGAAGCTACCGGAACCTATTACAATATAGCACCGGGAAGAATAACCATATCCATGATACACCTTGATGGTGTGGACTATGTGACAAATGAGGATGACTGGCTCTTTGAGGAAGGAGCTGAAGAGGAAGACCTTGAAGACCTCCGTGACAGATGTATGAGCTCATGGGCGGAGCTTGCAACACGAACTATAGAAGAGAAGCTCCGGAACGCTGCAAAGGCTGTACCCGGTGTACTGGATGCCAGGATTGATGCACAGCATCCAAGAGGTCAGGGCACAGTGGATGTGATTGTCACAGGTGCAGCAGGGGAAGCTTCTCCGGAGCTGATAAGAAAGGTGGGTGAAGCCATTGAGCCGCTGAAGGGAAACTATGAGGACTATCTTGTGAAGTCCAGTGAAGTAGTGAGACAGGACTTTGAGCTTGTGATATACCTTGCTGAAGATGCGGCAACGGATGGAGTGGATGCACAGGCAACAAAACTCATTGAGGACATGATGGCTCTGACAAGGGGAGAAATGAATACCCTATACAGGGACAGCATCATCCAAGTGCTTAGTACAAAGATTGATAACTACAGGAAGACAGACATCTTGCAACCGTCTGATGACATGGTTCTTGAACAGGACAAGGTCATCATGGCAGGAGACATCAATGTGACTGTCCGGAACGTAGTAC
>OHXW01000219.1_pt1 | contig 18139 bp, 18 predicted proteins | sample 1580031 | NCBI WGS metagenome assembly OHXW01 (sample SAMEA3882523, study PRJEB24775) | human gut metagenome | biome: human-associated habitat; feature: intestine environment; material: feces | place: Netherlands | collected 2009/2010
GGAAAAGGAGCACCTATGTTACGATTTTTAATCAAACGAAATCTCAGCACTTTATCCACCGTTATGGTTCTTCTATGGATTTTTATTCTTCCATTTCTGGAATCCTGGTGGTACATATATCAGATTATTCAGGGAAACTATGCCTATCAGCCAGATTGTGCTTTCTTTTTATGCGGAAACAGCGTTGGTATCGGACATATCTTTCAAGGTCTTTACTTATGGCTGATTCCATTGTACTGTCTGGTAATTTCCTCCAATGATTGTTTGATGGATCAGGAACGGGGTTATGATAATATCCTGATCAGCCGGATTGGAAAGAGAAAAATGCTTTATCGTCTTCTTATAAAAAATTTTATATTGCTGTCCGTATTGATTTTTCTTTCTCTTTCCCTGAATCTACTCTGTGTTCACTTGATGTTTCGTGGTGGGAAATACAATCCATCTGAAATTTCTGCTTTAAATGTTTTTACAATGTTTTGGACTAACCATCCTTTGTTAAACAATTTTGTACATATTCTGATCACAAGTATTATCTATGGCATTATGGGTATATTTTTCTGGCTGATTGAAATTTTAAAACCCGGCTCCCTGCTTTTAATTTTCCAGCCGTTTCAAATTAATTCTACCCTTACAGAAACAGCTTCAGGACTTTTATTATTTTTCGTGCCAGCAATCCTATACATCTGTATTCTGACCCGAAGGAGTATCTATGAATAAGAAATGTATCACAACAGTTTTTACTTTTTTGTTTTTTTATGTCACAGTGGCTCTTGTATATGCGAAATCAGGTCATATGTATCATAAAAACCTGATTACATTTTCTTCTTATATGGCCTCCTTTTTCTCAGGTGATTTTTACTTTTTGCATGCTTATGCAATTATTATTCCTTTTGTATATCTGGTTTATCTTCCCCGGATGATGGCTCCGCAAACTAGCTGCTTTGTCTGCAGATACCAGACACGATACCAGTATTTCCGCTGCCAATACCAGACAGTGCTTTGTTTTACTTTGCTATTTGCTGCCCTTCACATACTTTCGGGAGGAATCTATCTGTTTACACAGATCGGATTTCGTTATTTGAGTTGTTCTTCTGTTCTTTTTATTTTTTTATTTCAGTGGATTGCAGATTTTTTGTATTGTATGGGAATCTTTTGCATTCAGCAAATATTAAACAACTACATCCCTACCCTGTACGCTTCACTTGGAGTATGTCTTTTATGCTGCACGCAGATTTTTCTTTACAAAATAAGCAACAGTTATTTCCTTCCTCTTCGGAATTGCCTGGTAGCCATTCACTATATGGCGCACCACCAGTCTGTTATTGTATGCTTTTATGACTTGCTTCGGCTTACATTTCTTGCCCTTCTTTTGTATCTGGTATATTTGCAAACAAATAAGAAGAAGGAGTTTTATGAATGAAAGCACTTAAAAATTGTATTCGATTTCTTTTGCCGTTTTTTATTTTACAATTATTACATTTTAAATATATCAGTATTTTACCAGACACTGCATTTATGTTTGCTTACCAACTGCCATCACACTCCACATCTTTTTTAGATGTTTGTGCCCAATGGCTTCTTCCTATAAGTGCAATTTTATATTTTTCTGTTTATGATACCGATTTTTTGTATGATTACGGGAGTTTTATTATTCCTCGCTTAAAATCACGGAATATTTTAATCAATAAATTACATCTTTCCGGTATTATATTAGTTTTTATTACTTGCTCTATATATTTTTGTGGGAATGTATTATTATATTTGGAATGTTTTATGCAAAACAGCGTGACCATCATAATGCATTTATTTGGTACTTTTTTAAACCTGTATCTGTTGTTTCAGTGGGTTCTTTTACTCCGCTTATGTGTATCTGAAACGACCACCATTTTATTTCTCTCGATTTATTGCCTGATATCAGAATGTATGGTTTTCGTCCATCCATTCCGCAAAATTGCTTACCTTATATTTCCATGGTATTGCACACCTGCAATCAAAATCATTTTTATCATGATGCTGTATTTTTTACTTTATTTACAAATAAAAAGAAAGGACTTTGTATGATTCAATTAGAACACATCTCAAAAAAATTTAAAAAGAAAACCGTACTAAATGATATTTCTTACACATTTGAGGCCGGAAAAATTTACGGTATTTATGGCATTAACGGTTCTGGAAAAACAATGTTACTCCGTATCATATCCGGTCTGGTTTTCCCGACTTCCGGCTCAATCATAATTAATGGGAAAACGTTACATAAAGAAATCTCTTTTCCTGACCATATGGGACTAATTATAGAAAACATGGAATTACAACCCCAGTTAACTGCATTCGAAAATCTGGAAGAATTAAATAAAATCAACCATTATGCCACCACTTCCGACATTCAGGACGCACTCCGGAAAATAAACCTTCAAAGCAATGAAAAAGTAAAAAAATTCTCTCTGGGGATGAAACAAAAGCTTAATATTGCGCAGGCAATTTTTGAAAACCCACAATTACTTCTCTTAGACGAACCAACCAATGCGCTGGATACGGATACCATTGGGTGTCTGAAAGCCATTCTGGAAGATTTAAAAAAGAAGAATTGCTGTATTATAATTGCCACACATGATCATCAGAATATTACCAGTCTCTGTGATCAGATTCTTGAAATGAAAGAAGGAAACCTTTATGATAAAAATTAATCATCGCATCGTTTTTTGGATATTTTCTATTCTTATTATTGGCATGATCTTACTCTCTTGTGGTTGCAATCAATTGTTAAAATTTTATTTTCCGCAGTCTTTTTCTGTCTCAAAAAATGAAATGACTACCAACGATCCGCTTCAAAATGCCGAAAATTATAATTACAGAATTCGTGCGCAAAATTATGCAGATCTTGTTTCCTATCTACCAAGCAATTCGACACCTGTAGATCTGCGTATTCCCAATGAACTTGCTGGTTATAAAGTCTGCGAAATTGAAGAAGGATGTTTTTCATGGTGCGAGGCTATCAAAACAGTATACATTCCAGCTTCTGTCAATAAAATTGGTCATATGGCTTTTTATGATAATCCTTCTTTAACATCAATTTCGATAGAAAACGGAAATTGCACAATTGAAAAAGATTCTTTTGGAAATTTTACTGGAATTATCTATGCTCCCCAGAATAGTCAGGTCTATGAACAATTAAAAAATTACGGATATACCGTAAAAACTCTGTAATTACATACTTAAATACCTTAATTTTAAATGCCAGAATGTCAATCAAAGTAAACTCTTTATCTTAACTGACACTTCTGGCATTTGATAAAATATCCTTTATTTCACTATTTTTTACTATATTCTAACACTATCAAAACCACTCCGCAAAATAGTACTATTACAGAACCTATTAGAAATGGCCACAACCCATAATTATTTATAAATCCAATAAAATGATTTGTATCTTCATACATTACCCTGTCAAAGGTTGAAATTGCACTCAATACTATAATTTCCAAAAAACCAAATATTAAAAAAATTGTTCCAAGATATTTTTTCATTCTCATTTTTCTCCTAATTCCTCTCATTATACAGCTTTATCTTTTTCCCATTTATTAACAAATCTATTCCATATAAAAACTCGGCAGAAATTATCCCCATAAAAACAGCATTCCCTAATTTTACATTGCAAAGATTTAAAAATACCGCACAAACTACTCCACCTGCTAATATAACAACACCGATTTTACAATAGTTTCTCTTATAACCTTTCAAGTTTTCATCATGAATGACAGGTTCTGTAAAAATATTAATCAATAACAGGCCTCCAATATAATTCCGAAGCATTAAAAACATCACACACCAAATCAACATTGGTATCAACATTTTAAAATACCATGCACACACAAATATAACCATAAAGGGAATACTCATATTTATTTTCACCATTTTTCTAATATACTGCTTTCATTATATCATATATACATAAAAATGCTGTTCTTCCCTCTCTTTTTGTTCTGTCGTTTAAAGCCAATATTTTGCAGTTCACACCAATTGCACCAATTCTATTGCTTTTTCTATACAAATATACTAGTATGGAATTAAATATATTTTTAAAAAAATATTATGTCGTCAATTAACTATCTATCAGGATACCGAGTCATACACTATTAATGGCACTTTATCAGATACAATTTCTGATATCACGGATTTAATTTTGAGTTTTTCTGCTTAAACAAATGGTTCTATAAAGGATATACACCACAGAATTGGAAGAATGGAGATGATTGAAATGCACCGTATTCCACTTAAAATTGTGACAAGATTATCCGTTATATTTACGGTCATAGGTTTACTTCTTGTGATCATAGGTATTTGCACAGGAACTATGATAGGATTGATAATATTAGGAGCCGGGTTAGTGGAACTTGTTGGAACGATAATTTTTATTGCTGTGTTCAGAAGATGTCCTCATTGTGGTAGTTTTCTTAAAACAGGTTGTAATCGATATTGTCCACATTGTGGTAAATATGTGAACGAGAATGATTATATTTACTTCTAAGCAATGATCCTGTTTTTAAGTTGTACTTGAAAAGACTGCGCTGTGGTTTATGGTGTTGTCCGGGCAGATATGAATATCCGTACAAGACGCGATGTCAAGAAATTTTTAGAAGGACTCTCTACCGGAAGTTCCAGCCTTCTTAAGAATGTAACCGTTGGTTATCATTACCATACGATTGAAGCTGAATCCGAAGAGATTTTAGATGATATTCAAAATGAACTCGCAGAAAAAGGTTTTCTAATGCAATCAAGGCGTCAGTCCGGTATTTCCGGAACTGACGCCTTTTAAGCATTGGAAATTGTCAATGCCACTGTTTTGTCTTACATATACTTCTTCACAATATTCTCCATTACTTTCCACTTATGTTCCATATCAGAGACAAGTTTAAACTGTGTCCTTGCCCGGTCCAAATTCTGCCCCGGTCTGTGAATTTTAAAATAAATGTCTCCCTGAATATAATCCATAAGAAACCTCATTCCACATTCATAGGTCATAAGCCTAGCGCCCATCGGAAGCAGCTTTATCTCTTCCTGTGAAAGTTTTCCACCACAGCCCTCTATAAAGCCCTTCGCACATGCTTCAAAAAGTTCTAAGTTGAACCACACTTTATCCAGATTTTGTTCATCCTCTAATGCTGTACTTGCTCCAATCCGCACCGCATCTCCAAAATCATTCATGGCTACCCCAGGCATTACAGTGTCCAGGTCAATCACGCATATTCCTTTTTTGGTATCCTTATCCATGAGGACATTATTAATTTTTGTGTCGTTGTGTGTCACACGAAAGCTGATTTTTCCACTTCTCAACAAATCCTGAAAGCAGTCCACAATTTCTTCCCTGTCCAATACAAACTGAATTTCCTCCCGGACTAAATCCGCTCTACCGCACACATCCTCTTCCACTGCCTTTTTGAATGTCTCAAATCTTTCTCTGGTATCATGAAATCCCGGAATTGTCTCATGAAGTGTTTTCGCCGGATAATCCGCTAACATACTTTGAAATCTGCCAAATGCCAGACCGCCCTCATAAAGTATTTCAGGATTATCTATCAAATCATAGCTTACGGTATTTTCAATGAATACATAAGCTCTCCAATACTCACCTTCTGAGTCCACATAATAGGGTTTCCCGTCTTTTGCCGGAATGACATTTAATGTCTCCCGCTCTGGATTTCCACCGTTAGCTGAAATTTTTCTTTTTAAAAATTCAGTGACTCCAACGATATTTTCCATTAATTCAACCGGGTTTTTAAAAATACTCTTGTTCATCTGCTGTAAAATATAATGCCTTTTTACTCCTTGTTCATTTTCAAATGTAACACGGTAAGTATTATTAATATGTCCATTTCCCCATGGAATTTCTTCTTTATATACACCTTCAAAACAGAAATTTGCAGCCACTTCTAATTTTCCGCAGAGCTGTTTTGGATAAAAATTATTCTCTTCCAGCTTTTTCAATGCAGTCATAACCATTGGTTTGTCTTTCCTGTAGGTAACTCCATACCACTTTTCTGTTGTAAGAAGAACTTTTACTTCTGCCTTATTGTTATCTAACAGTCTGCTGACAACTGACGGAAGATAATATTCACATTTCAGTGGATTATGTTGCAGCCCCTCCTGCAGAAAATCACGAAATCCATACTCAACTTCTGACAAAAATCCCTTGCTAAATCCCCATAAATTCATGGAAACAATCGTATCTCCTGCCAAATCCGTATAACTTTTTCCATCATCTTCCGTATATGCGGCATTCTCTCCACGTTTTACAATCGTTGTATGTTCTGTTACACTGACAAGTTTTCCATCACCATCAATATCACAGACACCTCTTGCCACACTTCCATTCTCCGTCAAAGTATTTTTCAACTGATATCCTACCATTGCATACTGATACTTTTCATTATCTTCATGCACACTCAGATAATCATAAATCTGCTTAAATGCTTCTCTTCCATAATAGTCGTCTGCATTAATCACTGCAAATGGTCCGTCAATCATATCTTTACAGCTTAAAATTGCATGCGCAGTTCCCCATGGCTTTACTCTTCCGGCCGGAACTTCAAATCCCTCCGGCAGATTTTCCAGCTCCTGAAATGCATATCTTACTTTCATAATCTTTTCTATACGATTCCCTATGACATTATGAAAATCTTCCGCATTCTCTCTTTTTATTACAAAAATAACCTCTTCAAATCCTGCAAGATAAGCATCATAAATAGAAAAATCAACAATAATATGTCCATATTCATCTACTGGATCAATCTGTTTCATTCCACCGTAACGGCTTCCCATTCCGGCTGCCATAATTACAAGTACAGGTTTCTTCATATTCTTTATACCTCCTGATTAAACAGCGTACCATTTAATCTCATTTGCCTCTATTTTCAACGCAAAACTGCTTCCATCTCCGCGATAGATAACCGTATTCTGTGACTCGTAGGTATTATTTACAACACAGAATTTGCCATTTTTTACATATGCATGTACTTCCACATTGAAATTTGTACTAAACCACTGATGTAATAAACTTTCGCCATGTGTACTCCACAAAATGCTTCGATAAAGAATTCTGCTGTTCTCAAAGCTATATGGCAGTCCACTGATATAGACCGAACGGCCCTCACCAAATTCATGCACAGCCATCTGAACTTCTTTGTCCCTCTGTACCAAAATTTCTGTTCCCTCATACGCAAACATATTCTTCTTGCCCTCTCCGAAGTCAACAGGCTTTGTTGTATCTGCAAGAATAAAGTGATTTTTGTGTTCTTCCCAGTTATACTTATCGTAGTTTAAGGTAAATCCGGTTTCTTTTTCCACACCAATTAAATCGGCAAGCTGCAGATAATGTCCCTGATACTGGTGTCCTGCCGGTTCCCCAACACCGATAAAGCCTCCACCCTGATAAACAAATTCACGAATGGCTGCGGAAATAACTGCATTCTCCCAGACTGCCCCGCCGGTGTGTGCCGTATCCCCGTCCCCGACATTGATAATGACATCAATATCCTTTAATATATCCTTATCCTTTAAAATATCATCAAAGGAAATAAATTTCACATCAAACGGTGCGCCGCTTAACGCCTCGATAATTCCCGCATAACTGTAATTCTGTTTCTGATATAAGGCATGGTGTACCATATGGCAGCCCCAGCTGCGGATTTTGCCCCAGCTGTTTAAAACAGCAACCTTCTTCACACAGTACGGTGTTGCTCCTTTTGCATTCTCATACAGTTCACGGAATTCATTGCACACGCTCTCCACATAGTCCAAAAACTCCGGGAAATCTAATGCAAGCTTTAAATATCCGCCATATCCGATACGGTCGATTGGTTTTCTTAAGATGGCACGGCGTGCTGTCACCCAGTTTTCCTTTGCTTCCTTGACAGGATCTCCGCCCTCATGGAAGGTGTCCGGGAAAAAGTATGGAAGGAATCTTCCTTCTGTATATTTTACACCTTCAATATCAGAGATCAGACGAAGTGTACTTCCGTTTCCAACGCTTCCTACCACTGCGTCAAGACCGATCGTTGCAAACTCTTCCATGAATGGTTCTGTTCCGATCCAGTGATCCCCCAAAAACATCATTGCCTCTTTGCCGCATTCATGTGTGATGTCAACCATCTCTTTTGCAAGCTTTGCAACTTCCCTGCGCTGGAATGCCTGAAAATCCTTATATTCTTTACCAGGTACACGATACTGATTGTTATAATATCCCTGGTCAATGATATATTCCGGGCGGAATTTATAACCCATTTCTTTTTCAAACTGCTCTAAAATATAAGGGCTTACTGACGCGGAATAACCATACCAGTCCACATATTTTTCCCGCTTTAACTCGTCAAACATCAATGTAAACTGATGGAAAAACGTCGTATAGCGGATGACATTGACATATGGATGCTCTGCACAGAACTTGCGCAGACGCTCCATGGAATATTTATGTGTTTTCGGCTGTCTTACGTCAAACGTAATCTGATGTTCGAAATCTTTCCAGTCATTTGTCACCGCATTGTACATATGTACCGGATCCCAGATAATATATGCCAGAAAGCTTACTGTATATTCATGAAACGGTTCTGCCTCATGAATACAGACGCACCCTGACTCCTCATTATATTCCCACTGTTTGGTCGATACCACCTGACCTGTGGAACGGTCAACAACCTCCCACCATCGTTTAATATCATCTCTTGTATTGACCTGCATTAACTCATCCGAAATCCCCTTCATCAGAGGAATTTGCAGTTCGCTTTCAACAGCCGTATAAAATCCACTCATAATATAACACTGCTGCACCTCATCCGGGTTTGCCTTCGCCCACTCATTATCTTTTCTCGTGGTGTAGTAAGTTGCATAAATCTTTGCCCCGGTCTTTGTCAGCTCTTCCGGGAATTCTGTTCCGTCACAATCGCGGATTGCATCTGCACCCCAGCGTTTCATTAACTCAATTGTCTCTGGAACCACATCCAGATTTGTAGGAATTGTGACACGGCCTGTATTTTTCTCACTCATTTTTCTTCCTCACTCTATTTCATCCATATAATTACTTTCTTTTCTTCTTTTCTGCAAAAGGGCAATTATAAATCCACAATGCCATTAATAAACAGATAATTCCAATAAGCATAATTCCTAAACCTGTCATTTTTCCTGTCATACCCCATCCAAAAACAGACAGGCTTATTCCGGCAATAAAAAGAGCTGCCATTAAAATTATTCTGCATTTTGTGTGCTTTTTCCAAAATTCCATTTTAATCTCCCTTCTCATCAACCCTTTAAACCACCAACAGTCATTCCCTGTGTCAGTTTATTCTGAACACATATATATAAAATTAATGTAGGAAGCATTACTATTACAAGTCCTGCATACATAATTCCATACTGTGCTGCTGACTGCTGTGCCTGCATCAGATTTAATAATCCTACCGGTAACGTTTTCGGTCCCTTTGCCGAACTCATTAGTGTCATGGAAATGATATATTCATTCCAAAAAGAAAGAAAATTAAACAAGATTACTGTAATAATAGATGGTTTTGCCATTGGGAAAATAATTTTCCACATCGTTGTACTATAACCTGCTCCATCAATATATGCCGCCTCTTCATAATCATGTGCCAATGTTGAAAAATACCCTGACAACAGATAAATTGTAAACGGAAGTGCTGTCGCAGCATATACGATTGCAAGTATGACCAGATTATTTAACAGAAAGCTTTTCCCAATTACTGATTTCAGCCAATTGTCTCCATCTCGCAGCATCAGAAAAATTGGAACAACAATATAATTCACGTTAATAAAAAGACCACCCATAAAAGCCGCATTTAAAGATTTGCTTCCTTTAAATTTAAAACGTGACAAACAGTAAGCTGCCGGCAGTGCAACAATTAAAAGAATTACAAGTGCCAAAGCTGTAACCAATACGGAGTTTAACATGTAATCTCCCATTTTTGCTGTATTCCAGGCATCAATAAAGTTCTGAAAATAAAAACCCTCCGGCAAAGTCCACGGATTTCCATAAAACTCTTTATTTTGCTTAATGGATGCCATAAACACCCATGCCACCGGAATAATAATACTGACTGCAAGCATTATTAAAACTAAATAGATAAAAAATTTATACAACCGTTCCGCAGAATTCGGATTATTTTTCTCTCTCATATTTTCTCTCCTTAAAACTCCAGTGGTTCACGCTCTGTAACTTTATTTACAAGTGCAGACAATGCAAACGAGAAAATAAATATTACAACACCTATTGCCATACTGTATCCATATAATCCGGCATCCTTCTGTCCATACATATAGCTTAGTGACACTTCAGAAGCTCCGTTTGGGCCACCTGAAGTCATAGCTTTTACAAAAAGAAATGCCATATTAATAGTAGAAATAATAAAAAATGTTAATGTTGTACGAATATTAGTCCAGATCAACGGAATTGTAATCTGAAAAAACTGAACGAGCCTGCCTGCACCATCTAATCCGGCACTTTCATACAGGCTTTTCGGCACACTCGCCATAGATGCCATGTACATGACCATATAGTAACCAATCGCCTGCCAGATCATTGCAATAATAAGACTGACGATCACAAGCGATTCACCTTTCCACAAAATCGGGTTCTCCATTTTATGAAACAGTCCGATAATACTGTTTAGCATTCCGTTCTCCGGCTTATAAATTGCAGAAAAAATACCTGCAATTACTACAACCGATAAAATATTGGGAATATAAAAAATAATACGGAAAAAATTCTGTCCCCTGATTTTTTCTCTTGACAGAATGCCTGCAAAAACAAGTGCAAATGCAAAGGTAACTATTGTAACAACAACAATAAGTAAAATCATGTTTTGCATGGATCTTATAAAATTAGTATCCGATATTAATGTTTTAAAATTTTTCAGGCCAACAAATGTTTCATTCGGTGAATATGCACCTTTTTCAAATAACGACATCCGGAATACATTTAAGGTAGGCAATATCATAAACACAAAAAATAAAATTACTGCTGGTGCTATGCATACCGCCAAAAAACCGCTTCGTCCTCTGGCTTTTTTCATACTTTCACGTTCCTTTCAAACAAACCGTACTATTTAAAATTCGGCGGACAAAAATCCTGTCCGCCGACTCATTTTTACCACTATAGCATTAAGGAAAACTAAAAACTCTTATTTCAAATTTGCCCGCATCTGGTCACTTGCCGAAATAATTCCATCAATCCACTCCTGCTCTGTCATATCTCCTGATACCAAAGAGTTTACAGGGTCAAAGAATACAGTACGTACTTCAATACCCGGAATTGCTTCAAATGATGCAAAATTGCCCATGGCTGCCTTTGCTCCATTATCATAGATAGAATAAAACATGACATTATCACCTTCTAATTTATCTGCAATTCCTAATACCGGCTGAATAGCTCCTGCTTTTGCAAAAATTTCACATGCTTTATCACTGTATAAATATGAGATAAATAATTTTGCTGCATCCTGATGTTCTGCACCAGAAGGAATCCATGCCTGCTCAAACCATGTATAACTATAACTGTCTCCTCCCGCTTTTACCGCCGGAAGAGCTGTCATACCCCACTTAAATCCATCTGCACGAGGAGCATCTGCCATTTCACCGACAATCCAGGTTCCATTTGGCATGAAAATTGCCTTATTATCAAGTACTAACTGCTGGTTCTGTGTAAAATCCTGATCATTTGCCTGTGCCGGTGTAATAGGATTTGTGTACTCAGCTAACTTTGCAACAATATCAAAACATGTCTGTGCTTCTGGTGTTTCCCAGATACCTTCTTCATAATTTGTAGCCTTATCAAAGAATTCAGGTCCGCCTGCGGCATACATTAATGCATAGAAAAATGCATCAAAATATCCTGTTGTCGGATATGTAAATAAATAAATTCCCTCTTCTTTTGCTTTATCTCCAAGTTCCCACATTTCATCCCAGGTTGTTGGAACATCCCATCCTTTTTCTTCTAAAAGACCTGCATTATAAAACAGACCACATGGGGAATAAAACATTGGTGCAAGATATGTCTTTCCATCACCATAAGGATTCGTCAATGATGTATCTGTAAATCCTCCTGCAATCTTCTCTGAAACAAGTTTATCTTCTCCCGGAACTTTCATAGATAAGACATCTGTAATGTCAGTAATCATATTTCCCTTAATAAACTGTTCCGTTAACGCAGCTTCACGTCCCGTGGCCAGATGAATAACATCCGGGTATTCGCCTCCCTGCATGGATGGTCCTATTACATCCTCCAATTTTTTATCTGTTGTAAGTTCTACCTGAATTCCGGTTTCTTCTGTAAATGCATCTGTCACTTCCTGCCACATTTGCGAACCATAACCTGTCTCAATCGCAGCTACACTGATTGTTGTTCCAGCATAAGCTGCATATGGATCATCTGATGTTGTCTGTCCAGTTTCTTCTGTCTTGCTGTTATCTGACGCAGAATTCTCCGTTCCTGAATCTGTACCGCACCCTGCAAATAAAGATGCTACCATTACCATACTCATCATTGTACATAAAATTTTTCTCTTCATAGTAACCTCCCATTTTTGTTATTTTTTACTATAAGTTCTTATGTTTCCTTCCCTACATTTGTTATTATATAGTACGCCATCTCTTTTTCCTATCCATATATTGCTCTATATTTTATAATTCTTGCTTTATTTTAAAAATCTTGTTATTTTGTTTTTTTTATTGTATACTAAGTACAACATCGTTCCATTTTGACCAGGAAATCATTGCAATTATAACATGAAAGGACTGTATTTTCCATGAGCAACCGCAAATTTAATCTGGATAATGAGGTACAGCCGGAAATCCATTTCCGCCTGCTTTCCATATCAGCATCCAAATTTGAAAATGACTGGACTTCGTTTCCCCACAGCCATCATTTTACGGAAATCTTCTTTATTAAAGACGGCACCGGACGCATGCTGATTGAAAATGAATCTCTTCCGGTCTCCTCAAACAGCCTTGTCGTGATCGGTGCACAGGTAACACACACAGAGTTTTCCGATCCGGAAAATCCACTGGATTATTATGTGCTCGGGGTGGAAGGATTAAAACTGAATACTGACAAAGAACCGGAATACATTCATGTCCCGGCTTTTGCAAACTCGCCTTTTATCCGCCAGTGTTTTGAAAATATCCTGCGGGAAATGCATAACAAACAGGACCGCTACGCAGAGATCTGCCAGCATTATCTGGATATTTTAATTTTATATTTCTGCCGGAAAGACCATGTATCCTATGAAGTGGTGGATGCGCAGAACAGCAGCCGCGAATGCCACAAGGTAAAACGCTTTATCGAGCACAATTACCAGAGCATGATCTCTCTAGATTCGCTTGCCGAAAACTGCAGTCTCTCAAAATATTACCTTTCACACCGTTTTGCAGAGCTGTACGGGAAATCTCCCATCGCTTACCTGAACGAAGTTCGGCTGGCGTCTGCGCGTGACCTGCTGCTCACAACCAATCACAGCATCGAAGAGATTGCCGGATGTATCGGGTTTTCCTCTACCAGCTATTTTTCGCAGTCCTTCCAGAAAAAATTTCATGAATCGCCACAGCAGTTCCGCAAATCCCACCGTGTCAGGACATGACCATGTTTCATTTTTTACATAAAAAAATAATTTTCTAAAAATTTCCCCGAAAGAATATCATATCTTTCGGGGAAACTATGCCTATCAGCCGGATTGGAAAGAGAATTTACAATGTTTTGGACTAACCATCGTGCATATTCTGATCACATGTATTATCTATGGCATTATGGGTATGTTTTGTTGTGCAACATCCTTTTATTTCCGCAACCGAAAAACGGTATATTTTGTAAGTATATTTTTCTGGCTGATTGAAATTTTAAAACCTGGCTCCCTGCTTCGCACCAACTCTATTGCTTTTTCATGCAAATATGCTATTGTAAAATTAAATATATATTCTGGAAAATATTATGTTGCCAATTAACTATTTACACGAAAGGAAAACCATGATTAAGAGTAAAAAAATACTATAGGAATTGTGAAAGATACAATTTGTAAAATCGCCCTGAAAAAAGCAAATACAAACTGTCTTAGCCTTATGTATGAACCCCCAAAACCAAAGTGCACTTGGTATCAACCTCAAGATCAACATTATTTACATTCAAATAAGAAAGGTGGAAATTGATTATAAAAAAATATTAAGTATAATTTTAGTTATGGTATTCATGATTACTTTCAATAACAACGTATATGCTGCAGAATTAGATAATATGCAACATAACGACCAAGCATATGTGTTAAATTCATTTTCAGGAAATAACTTGGAAAGTATTTCAGTGAGATTTTAAAATCACAGAAAATCAAATTGAATTTGAACAGTTTGGAAGAAATTTTTTATTTTCTATACACAAATTAAATATGGATACAAGTGACGGGAAAAACATTCCAGATGCCAATTTTTATACAGGTATATCTTCTACTATCTTAAAAACAAATATTTTATTTGCCTACAAATACAATTTTATTGTCCTGCCAGAAATTAATATCGTATTCCAGTTCAATATGCTTGGAGCGCCGCATTCTCCTTTGAGGAAACACAAACGCTCTTAAAACAAACCGGATATCCCCACGGAATAAGAGGTTTGCGATGTTCACTATGCTTCCATTCCTTTAAATAATCCATTATTTTTCTATACATCACTGCACCTCCATGAAATGTTTACTTTTGGCATATCAATTATTCATGTAAAAATCAACGTATTTTTCATTTGTTTTTACACTAAATTGCATGAATTATTTCTAAAATTATACATTATTTAACACGATTCCCCGTATTACGATCAAATAATTAAAAAAGAAACCGGGCATCCACGTTGTAAACATGAACTCCCGGTTCCACTTTTTTAGTTAAAATTTAAATACTGCTACTCCGTAAGGCGGCAGCTTATATCCGATCGAATAATCCTGTCCATCGCAAGGCTTCTTTTCCGCCTTGTAGGAAACCGGACGTTTTGTATCCTCTGTGTCGCTTCCGCCGAACTGCGGATCTGCACTGTTTAATACCAGCTTATAGGTATGTCTGCCCGGCACACCTACCCGATAATCGTCACGCTCTACCGGTGTGAAACTGATCACAAAGAGCAGGTTATTCTTTCCATCCTTACTCTTTCGCACAAAGCTGAAAATACTGCGTTCATAGTCGTTGGCATTCATCCACTCAAATCCTGCCCAGGTCGTATCCTGCTCGTACAGGCATGGATTCTTACGGTACAAATGAAGCAATGCCTTTACCCAATCCTGCATATGTTTGTGTTTCGGATCATCCAGCAGGAACCAGTCCAGTTCGCGCTTCTCGCTCCACTCACGCTCCTGCGCGAATTCCTGTCCCATAAACAGAAGTTTTTTGCCGGAATGTCCCATCATGAATGCATAGCCAGCCATAAGGTTTTTAAACTTATCCCCTTCGAGTCCGGGCATCTTGTTGAGCATGGAGCATTTCAGGTGTACGACCTCATCATGGGATAATACCAGAATGTACTTCTCACTCTCATTGTAACTCATGGCAAAGGTCATCTTGTTGTGATTGTCCTTTCGGAAATACGGGTCAAGCTTCATATAGTCAAGGAAATCATGCATCCAGCCCATGTTCCACTTAAATGTAAATCCAAGGCATTCTCCGTTGTCCGGGTCACCGCTGACCATCGGCCATGCCGTTGATTCCTCTGCAATCATCACAGACCCCGGATTTCTTCCGAGAATCAGCGTATTGATATGCTTGAAAAACTCAATGGCTTCCAGATTTTTATTTCCACCATAAATATTCGGAACCCACTGTCCATCTTCCTTCCCGTAATCCAGATACAGCATGGATGCAACTGCATCCACACGAAGTCCGTCTACGTGATAATTCTCAATCCACATCAGTGCACTTCCGATCAGGAAGTTCTTGACCTCATTCTTTCCGTAATCAAAGATTTTGGTTCCCCAGTCCGGATGCTCTCCTTTGCGCGGGTCTGCATATTCATAAGTTGCAGTACCATCGAACTCTGCCAATCCATGCGCATCTTTTGGAAAATGCGCCGGTACCCAGTCAAGAATCACGCCAATCTTGTTCTTATGGCATTCGTTGACCAGATGTGCAAAATCCTCCGGTGTTCCATAACGGGAAGTCGGTGCATAATATCCGGTTACCTGATATCCCCAGGAACCATCGTATGGATACTCGGAAATCCCCATCAGCTCAATGTGGGTATACCCCATCTCCCTGACATAAGGAATCAATGTCTTTGCCAGATCGCGGTAGGAATAAAATCCATCATCGTCCCGCCCCGGATGGCGCATCCAGGAACCCGGATGTACCTCATAAATTGCCAGCGGCTGCTCATATACTTCCTCTTTGGAAAGTTTTTTTCTGGCACTCATCCATTCGCTATCAGACCAGAGGAAATTGGAAATATCCGTGACAATGGAAGCTGTCTCCGGCCGCAGCTGTGCATAATTTGCATAAGGGTCTGCTTTGTACAGCTTTCTTCCGTCCTGCGCGATAATCAGGAACTTGTACATACAGCCAATCTGGACGCCCGGTACAAACAGTTCGTATACGCCCATCGTCTCCGGTGTCACACGTTTCATCTCGTGGGAAGTTTCATTCCATCCATTAAATTCCCCAATCACGTATACACGATCCGCATGCGGTGCCCAGACATCGAAGCATACTCCCTCTTCTCCTTCAATTGTCATTTTGTGAGCACCCATTTTGCGATAAATATCATAATGTGTTGCCTGTCCAAACAGGTAACAATCCATCTCTGTAAAATTACTCATAAATACCCTCCCTGTCTTCTCTTATCTATCTTACTCGAAATCCTTTTCCGTTAGTACAATTCTGTCATCATCCGTATAACGACTAGCGGTCAGAATACTGATAGCTTTCTTTAACCCTCCATGTGCCTCCCGATGAATTGCTTCATCCACAATGTCTTTCACCTCTGTCAGGGTTGTCGCCTGATCCAGTCTCTGAATATTGCTGATCCGGTTATACAATGCCAGAACCGCCATATCATCAATTTTGTATCCAAGTTCCCTGGAATAAGAACGTGCAAACGTGACCAGCTCATCATTTGTAAAAATCGGAACTGAGATCTGTTCACTGAATTTTTTGGCAAATGTTTCATTCTGCGCAAATAATCTCTTGATGCCCTTGGATGTGTCTTCGAGTATAACGAAAAGACCACTCTCATCTGCGTCCAGCAATCCGGATAACTCCGACACGGTCTTTTTCTCCATATCTCCTGCCTGTTCAATAATCAGGCATCCTCCTGCCACCTTATCCAGCAGCCCGCCGACATTTTTCTGGTTCAATGCTTCCGCATGGATCTTTCCAATCTTTCCATCCAAAACCCCGGTCTCCTGCTGCAGGACTTTGATCATGCTGGTGGCAAGTGTTGTTTTTCCACTTCCCTGTCCGCCTTTAATTACGAGATTCCCCCTCGATGCAGTTTCCTTATTTTTCAGATGGGAAGAAGCAACTGTCAACGCTTTGCAGAGCTGATCCTCCATGCCCTTCACCGGCATAAAATACGAAAAAATCGCTTTCTGTTCATCGGTCAGTTCTACAAGCGGAAGATTCTGTTTTTCCTCTTTTCCCAGATCCACCGGTGTGTCTACCTGTGGAATATGTACTGTTTTTCCTTTCCAGGAAGAGCGATCTGTTTTTCTTCTTACAAAAGCAAACTCTTCTTCCCTCTCCTGTGCAAGTGTTGGTTTCTGTGGCAGATCCGCGATCGGAACCTCCTCAAAATCCTTTTTCTTTGTTTCTGTTTCTGTTTCCATTTCTTCTACACCACGATTCTCATTTAAGTTTTGGTCATCTTCTGTCACATCGGATGTCTCTTCTGCCGGTTTCTGTGCGGCAGTTTCAGTCTTCTTTTTCTGCTGGGAACGTACCATTTCTTCTAACGATACTCCCTCTGGCCAAAGTTCTTCGGCATCTGTATCCCTGGCAGGCTGTTCCTCTTTTTTGTTCTCTTCCTCTTCTTCCTTTCGTTCTTCCGGCTCATTCGTTGCCGGCGGTGTTTCCCTTTCCGGCGTCTGTGGCGGTGTTTCCGTCGTTTCCTCCACAATAT
>OHXW01000246.1_pt1 | contig 16999 bp, 10 predicted proteins | sample 1580031 | NCBI WGS metagenome assembly OHXW01 (sample SAMEA3882523, study PRJEB24775) | human gut metagenome | biome: human-associated habitat; feature: intestine environment; material: feces | place: Netherlands | collected 2009/2010
TGTCGGATTTTAAGTTGATTTAGGAATTGCTTTGTTTGACATTCCTTTTGCACTGTTGTATAATAAATCATAATTGTATTTATATGTTACTCGGGAAATTTACACAAAGTTAAACAGAAGAGGTATGGGTTATGAAGAAGATTAATTTGCGTAAGATGTTTCTGGCTCTCGCAGATGTGTTTATTATCGTTGTCAGCGGTATTCTTGCAAATTATATTCTCTTGCTTGTTGGCTACATAGGTGCTGCTTCAAGCAAAGGCTTGTTGAGCTATATTGTTATTGATCTTGTCATGTGTCTGTTTACGCTTTATATAAGCGGAACATATTCAAAATTGTGGCGATACTTTAACGCAAAGGACTATATGGTGTGCGGAATTGCCGTCTTTTCGGGGTTTACGCTCGGCTTTGTAATCTCGTTGTTTTTGCAGATTCCGCAGAGAAAAATTTTTTGTATAGTACATTTCGCAATAGCCCTTGTCGGAATTCTTGCATTCCGTTTTGTTTTCAGAAGGGCTTTTCTTGACCTTACCGAGGCAGGAAGGGCAGAGGGCGGAGAGCGCACCCTTATTGTGGGCGCAGGCAATGCCGGCAGAATGATTGTTCGTGAAATTCACAATGCGAAAGAGCAGGGAGATGTTAATAATCCTTCAAAAAGCATCATTCCGGTATGCTTTGTCGATGATGATTTGAAAAAGCTGAATCAGAAAATCGAAGGAATCCCCATTGTCGGAACCTGTCCCGAAATTGTTAAAATATGTGATGAATACCGCATAGACAATATTATTGTTGCAGTTCCGTCATGTGAGGAAGATGAGAAAAGGAAGATTCTTGACTACTGTTCCGCAACAGAGTGCAAAATCAAGATTATCCCTTATCTCGGCGAGCTTTTGTTTGATGACGGGCATACACAGCTTATTTCACAGGCAAAGGAAATCAAGATTGAGGATCTTCTCGGCAGAAAACCCATTGAGTTTGACCGAAAGGAGATTCATGACCTTATCAACGGAAAGATTTGTCTTGTTACAGGCGGCGGCGGTTCAATCGGCAGTGAGCTTGTAAGACAGATTGCAAAGAATGATCCAAAACAAATCATCATTGTTGATATCTACGAAAACAACGCATATGACATTCAGCAGGAGCTTGTGCTTGAATACGGCACAAAGCTTAACCTTGTAACGCTTATTTCATCGGTTCGTGATTACGACAAAATGGAGCTTATCTTCAAGACATATCGCCCCGAACTCGTATTCCACGCTGCCGCTCACAAGCATGTTCCGCTTATGGAAACCGTTCCCGAGGAGGCTGTAAAGAACAACATCTTCGGCACATTCAATGTTGCAACCCTTGCAGAAAAGTACAAGGCAAAGAAGTTTGTTATGATTTCAACCGACAAGGCTGTTAATCCGACAAATGTTATGGGCGCAACAAAGCGTGCGTGCGAGATGATTATTCAGTACAAGGCGCAGCACAGCACCGATACCGAATTTGTAACAACAAGATTCGGTAATGTTCTCGGCTCAAACGGCTCGGTTATTCCGCTGTTTCGCCGTCAGATTGAAAACGGTGCGCCCGTTACCGTAACACATCCCGATATTATCAGATATTTTATGACTATTCCCGAGGCTGTTTCGCTTGTTCTTGAGGCAGGTGCAATGGCAAAGGGCGGTGAGATTTTTGTTCTTGATATGGGTGCTCCAGTCAAGATTACAACCCTTGCCGAGAACCTTATCAGAATGTACGGTAAGGTTCCGTACAAAGATGTTCCGATTATCTTTACGGGACTTCGTCCGGGTGAAAAACTTTTTGAGGAGCTTCTTATGGACGAAGAAGGTCTTAAGTCAACACAGAACAAGAAAATTTTCATAGGAAATCAAATAAAAATAGACGAAACAGATATGCTGTCAAAGCTTGAGGTTCTCAAAAAGACCGCAGAAAACAATGACAGTGAAAAGACAGTTGAACTTTTGGCAGAACTTGTACCTACTTTTTGCCACAAGGTCAATGATTAACCGAAAAGGAGAAATTTTATGTGCGGTATTGTAGGTTATGTAGGACCTAAGGATTGCAGTGAGGTGCTTGTTAATGCTCTCACAAAGCTTGAATACAGAGGCTATGACTCGGCAGGTATTGCGGTTTTTGATAACGGAGAAATCAAGACCGTAAAGACCAAGGGTAAGCTTCAGGACTTAAAGGATAAGCTTGCAGAGGTCGGCACTCCGAAAGGTCATGTCGGCATAGGTCACACCCGTTGGGCAACCCACGGCGAGCCTTCGGATGTAAACTCACATCCACACAGCGGTACAAGGGTTACAATCGTTCACAACGGTATTATTGAAAACTATATGGAGCTTAAAGACTTCCTCATCTCAAAGGGAAGAACTTTTTTAAGCGACACAGATACAGAGGTTGTTGCTCAGCTCCTCGACTATAAATACAACGGAAATCCTCTTGAAACAATTGACAGCGTAATGGCTGAGCTTAAGGGTTCGTTTGCACTCGGAATTATGTTCAAGGATTTCCCCGACAGAGTTTTTGCGGTTCGCCGTGAAAGTCCTCTTATCGTAGGCGTTGCAGAAGGCGAGTGCTTTATTGCGTCCGATGTTCCTGCAATTCTTCAGTACACAAGGGATTATTATCTTCTTGACCATGATGAAATCGTAACACTTTCACCTGACGGTGTTTCGTTCGTTGACGAACACCTTGATCCGATTGAAAAGGAAATTCAGACAGCCGACTGGGATATGGAGGCTGCCGAAAAGGGCGGTTATCCGCACTTTATGATTAAGGAAATCAACGAACAGCCAGAGGCTATCAGAACAACGATTATGCCGAGAATCAAAGAGGGACTTCCGTTCCTTGAGGAGTGCGGCATTACAACGGAAACAATCAAGAATTTCAAAAATATCACAATCGTTGCCTGCGGTACTGCTATGCATGCAGGTATGGTCGGCAAGTATGTTATTGAGGATCTCGCAAGAGTTCCCGTAAATGTTGACATTGCGTCCGAGTTCCGTTACAGAAATCCGATTGTAGGCGAGGGCGACCTTGTAATCATCATTTCACAGTCGGGCGAAACAGCCGACAGCCTTGCCGCAATGCGTCTTGCAAAGCAGAAGGGTGCAAAAACTCTTGCAATCGTAAACGCAAAGGGCAGTTCAATTGCCCGTGAGGCGGATATGCTCATCTACACACTCGCAGGTCCCGAAATTTCCGTTCCGTCAACAAAGGCATATATCACACAGCTTTCCGTTATGTATCTCTTTGCCTTTGAGCTTGCTCTTGCAAAGGAAACAATCAGCACAGCCGAGTGCAAGCGACTTGTTTCGGCCCTCACAAAAATGCCTGAGGCAGTTCAGTATGTAATTGACAACTGCGAGGATACCTGCAAGTTCGTTGCCACAAAGCTTGTTGCAACCGACAGCTTGCTTTACATAGGCAGAGGTCTTGACTATGCCCTTTCAATGGAGGGTTCACTCAAGCTCAAAGAGGTTTCGTACATTCACTCAGAAAGCTACGCCGCAGGCGAGTTGAAGCACGGCACAATTTCGCTTATTGATGAGGATGTTCCCGTTATCGCCGTTGCAACTCAGACAGACATTATCCCCAAGACAATCAGCAATGTTGTTGAGGTTAAGTCAAGAGGTGCGAAGGTTATTCTTGTTTGCACAGACGCCTGTGCAAGAGAACTCAAGGACGGTGTTGCGGATTATGTTATCGAAATTCCGCATACAGACGAGCTTCTTATGCCGATTACAGCGGTTGTTCCGCTCCAGATTCTTGCTTATTACACATCAATCAACAGAGGTATTGATCCCGATAAGCCAAAGAACCTTGCTAAGTCGGTTACTGTAGAATAAGATGTGATTTCGTTCGGGAAGAGAGTCCGAAAAAATGTGAGGGTTAAGTTGCCCGAACGGCAGTCTTGTTTTTAATTGAAAATTGAAAATGGAAAATTGAAAATTTCGGTTGGCGGTGTGCCACCGCAGTCAATTCGAGAAGATAGTTAGATAAAGAAATTGCATTGATGCCCGATACAGCATTGATGCATTTTTTGTTTATATGAAAGTTATTGCACTACTTTCATCATATCAAAACATATGTGTATAAACATAACATTCCATCAAAGCGGGCGTCCGATGAACTCCCCTACAGATGAACAGAAAAATTGATAGTTAATCATTTCGTGTTTGCACACGATACGATTGGCGAACACGGTTCGCCGCTACATTATTTTGTGCAATAAAACAATTTGTTTGCAGGATTCACTTTACAGTCATTTTGCGTCACTATAATATGGGTGTAAAATGAATTTGGAGGTATATTTTATGGAAATTCTGAAAGTTGAAAATCTTACAAAAACCTACGGAAGCGGTGAAAACCTTGTCCATGCGGTTGACGATGTTTCGTTCTCGGTTGAAAAGGGCGAATTTGTTGCCATTGTCGGTGCAAGCGGCAGCGGCAAGTCAACTCTTCTTCATCTTATCGGCGGTGTTGACCGTCCCACAAGCGGAAAAATTTTTGTTGACGGCAACGATATAAGCAGAATGAATGATGACAAGCTTGCCGTATTCCGCCGCAGACAAGTGGGCATTGTCTATCAGTTCTACAATCTTATCCCGATTCTGACTGTTGAAGAAAACATCACGCTCCCCTGTGACCTTGACGGCAGAGGTGTTGACAGAGAAAGACTTGAGATGATTCTTGATTCGTTCGGACTGCGTGCAAGAAGAAAACACCTTCCAAACCAGCTTTCGGGCGGTCAGCAACAGAGAACATCTATTGCCAGAGCGCTCATTAACAATCCGTCTCTTGTGCTTGCCGATGAACCGACAGGCAACCTTGATTCAAAGTCAAGCGACGAGGTTATGAGTATTCTCAAAATGTGCAATCAGAGTTACGGACAGACTGTTATAATGATTACGCACAACCTTGACATTGCAAAACAGGCAGACAGAATCATAACAATCAGCGACGGCAAAATCGTTGAGGAGGTTTGATTATGAAACTTCTCAACAAGCTTACTCTTAAAAACCTGCGACTTAACAAGGTACGTACAATTGTTACAATCGTGGGAATTATGCTCTCGGCGGCACTCATTACGGTAGTTTCGGGAATGGCACTCAGCGGACGACAGACTATGATTAACGGACAGGCGGTATGGTCGGGCAATTATGATGTTGCACTTGATATTATAGACAATGCAGTAATTGAAACGGCTCGCAATAACCGCAATGTTGAAAATGCCTTTTATAAGGAAAGTCTCGGATATGCCAGGACAAAAAATGCTGACGGCGAAACCTGCGATTACAGCGTTCTTGCCATGAGCGAAAATACCTACGGCAACTGTTTTAAGATAGACCTTATAAAGGGCAAGTTCCCCACAAATTCGGGTGAGGCTGTTGTTACAAAATCGTTTAAAACACAGAACGGAAAAGATGTGAAAATCGGCGACAAAATCACACTTGATGTCGGTGTGCTTACCGACAAGGACGGCAATGTCCTTGATGAGGAAGGCTCACACGAGTTACTTCAAAAGGATTTTAATAAGTGCAACATTATAGACACGGTAAAAAGAACCTATACCGTAACGGGTATTATTGAAAGACCGAAAACAAGCGAACTTTATGATCCGTCATATCTTTCTATGATATATACCGTGTCTGATGAAAAAGCACCTGTTGAGGCAATCAGAACAAAGCATATGAATAAGCTGTATATCGCCTACACTCCTCAGAGTGAGGGCAATTATCTTCAAAATACAGCGGATATTTTAGGCTTTAAAGCTGATGATATGAGTAATGTAATCAGCGATGAAATTTCACCCGAAGATCAGCAGACCTCGGGAATAAATGTATACGAATTCAATTCCATACTTCTCAGCATGAAAGGCTACGGCGGAAGTGAAGGTACAAATGTAATGATTTTCAGCCTTGCCGTTATTATCATTATTATAGTAATGCTTGCAAGCGTGTTTGTAATTCGCAACAGCTTTGCAATTTCAATTACAGAGAAAACGAGTATGTACGGTATGCTTGCGTCGGTCGGTGCAACCAAAAGGCAAATCCGCAGAAATGTGCTTTTTGAGGGATTCATTCTCGGTTTAATCGGTATTCCTCTCGGAATACTTCTCGGACTCGGTGTAAACGCAATTCTTATTACAATACTCAACAGCGTTCTCGGTGATATGCTGAGCGGTGCAAAATTTGTATTTGTAACTCCGACAATTCCGATTATTTGTGCAATTGTTCTTTCTGCTGTTACTATATTCTGTTCATCATTCTTCATTGCACTTCGTGCGTCAAGAATTCCGCCCCTTGTTGCAATCAGAGGCAACAAGGATATCAAGGTAAAGAACAACAAGCCGTACCGCACATCTAAGCTTACCAAAAAACTCTTTGGAGTGGGCGGTGAAATTGCTTCAAAGAGCCTTAAACGCAGTAGGAAAAAGTATCGCACAACGGTTATTTCAATTGTAGTCAGCGTTGCAATGTTCATTGCAGTTTCGGCATTTATGGACTACGGAATGACATTTACAGACCATTACTACGGCAAAACAGACTACAGCTATATGGTTGTCGGAATTGATTCAAAGCAGGCTCAGACAATTGAAAAAATGCCTGAAATCGAAAATTATCTGACAGTCGGTTCGCAGTACGGTTATGTTTCAGCAGATGTACATGTTAACGAATGCGGAGAAAACTTCCTTTATGACGATGCTGACGGTACAAAGTCATTCAGCGTGGAATTTTTTGAATTTGAACACGATACATTTGTTCAGATTTGCAAAGAATTGAAACTTGATTACAACAAGGTTAAGGGCGGTGTGCTTGCGTATTCAAAGGTGACGCCCGATTACGGCGAGGGCAGTCGAACCTATGATGATCCTGTACCGCTGTACGGCAAAGACGCTCCGACAAAGTTTATCGTTTACGGAAATGATGAGGAAGGAAACGAGCTGAAAACAGGCAAGTTGAGGGTTGCCTCATTGTTTGACGAAATTCCAAAGTCGGCTGATTCTGTAATCGGCGAAGGAACAATTTTCGGTCAGGGCTTGATAATCGGCGAACAGGGTGTAATTTCATCTCAGGTCGGCAAAGACGGATGTGCCGTTACTCTCTATGCCAATACATCAGACCACACCTCGCTTACAAACCGTATTGAGTCTATGGAAGGTGCGGATGACAGCATTTACATTTATGACTATGAAGAAATTGTAAGACAGTTCAATGCCATTATGCTGATTGTTGGAATATTTGTTTACGGATTTATCGGTGTTATTTCGCTCATCGGACTTACAAACATTTTCAACACAATCTCAACCAATATGCAATTGAGGAGCAAGGAATTTGCATCGCTTAAATCTATCGGTATGACAAAGAAGGAATTTAACCGTATGATTCGCCTTGAAAGCCTTATGTACGGCATAAAATCATTGCTTATAGGTATCCCTCTCGGCGTTCTCGGTGTATTTGCAATCTTCTCCGCATTTTCAAGAGGAAGTGTTCCAATGAGCTTTGTATTCCCGTGGAAAGCTATATTGATTAGTATTGCGGCTGTAATTATTGTAGTATGGCTGATTATGAAATACTCAATCTCAAAGGTTAATAAGCAAAATATTATCGAAACAATCCGAAATGACAACATATAAGTGCTGAGCTCAGTCAACAGACTGCATTTTGTTGAAATTTGTTGACAATAGTTTTACACTCTGTTATAATGTAGTTGTAACAACAGATACCACAATATTTTGTATGTTTTCATTGCTGACGGGCGGATTATTGATTTAATCCGCCCGAATTTCATTTTGGAGGACTTGTTGTGAAAATTCTTCTTATTGAGGACAACCGTGCAATTTCAAAAGGACTTGTTTACACTCTTGAACAAAACGGCTTTGAGGTTGCGTTGTGTGAAAATGCCGAATCAACCCTTAACTCTCTCGGCGGTGACTTTGACCTTTTTATTGTTGATGTATCGCTTCCCGACGGCAACGGCTTTGAGCTTTGTGACGAGATAAAAAGAGTGTGCGAAACTCCCGTGATTTTTCTCACCGCACTTGACGATGAGGACAGCATTGTAAAAGGCTTTGACCTCGGAGCGGAGGATTACATAACAAAACCGTTTTCAAGCCGTGAGCTTCTTGCAAGAATTAAACGAATCACCAAGAAACTCGACAAAACTATGGCTATGAATTTTGGCGACATCAGCATTGACTTTGACAAAAAACAGGTTTGCAAAAACGGCAATCCCGTTGTGCTTACGGCGCTTGAGTACCGTCTGTTTGCAATGCTTGCCAAAAACAGCGGCAAGGTGCTGACCCGTGAACAGATTCTTGAACGCATATGGGATTTATCGGGGAATTATGTTGAGGACAACACGCTGACCGTGTACATAAAAAGACTTCGCAAAAAACTTGATACAAATATGATTAAAACCGTAAAGGGCCTTGGTTACAGGCTGGAGGTATAATGAAAAACACATCAAAATTTCTTGCGGTAATGCTTGCGATAACGGGACTTTTCTGTTGTGCCGTTGCAGTAGGCATCGGTGCAGGCTTTAACGCTGTTCGTGAAAGCACCGACAAAAAGATAATTGCCGTTGCGGAAAAGGTTAGGGAACAATATCCCGACATTTCGGAAAAGGAGCTTGCTCAAATTTTGAACAGCGACACTGCCGGCATAAAAGGCGACTTTGCAAAGTACGGAATAAAATCCGACAGCGGCTGGGTTGACATTCAGAGCGGAAGTTATGCAACAATTACAATTGTGATTGCAACCGCAGGTGTTTGTGTGTTCGGAATTTTGCTCTGCATTGTGTTCATAAGATACTGTAAAAAGCAAAAGCGACAGCGACTTGAAATTGTAAAATGTCTTGAAAAAATAAACAACCGAGAGTACGACCTCGACCTTGATGGCTCAACCGACGACGATATGTCGCTGTTAAAGCAGGAGATTCAAAAAACAACGGTAATGCTTCGTGAGTATGCCGACAATTCAATGCGAGAGAAAGAAATCCTCAAAAATTCGCTTGCCGACATTTCACATCAGCTTAAAACACCGCTGACTTCAATTTTGATTACAACCGAAAATATCCTTGATGACGATGATATGCCCGTTGAAATCAGACGGGATTTTGTTATGGATATAGCGCATAATGCCCATTCGATAAATTTCCTTGTAAAAAGTCTGCTCACGCTCTCAATGCTTGATTCGGGAACTGTTGAATTGAAGTTCGGAGATGTGTCGGTTGAAAAAATAATTGACGAGTGCATTTCACGCACAGAGGTTCTTGCCGATATCCGTGATGTGAGAATTGAAAAAACCGTCAAAAATGATTTTATGCTTAATTGCGATTTTCGCTGGATTTGCGAAGCGGTTTCAAACATTGTAAAAAACTGTATTGAGCATACCGACGGCGGTTATGTCAGAATTTCTGCCGAAAGGAACAGTATGTATTCGGAAATCACCATAAGCGACAACGGCTGCGGAATCAGCCCGAAGGATTTGCCCCACATTTTTGAGAGGTTCTATAAAGCACGAAATTCATCCCCGTCAAGCGTCGGCATAGGTCTGTCGCTTGCAAAATCAATTGTTGAAAAAACAGGCGGATATATTACCGCAGATTCCAAACTCGGCGTAGGCTCAACCTTTAAACTCAGATTTTTGAATGTAAGACTCAGATAAGATAAAAATTAAAAAGCGAAAATTGCGGTCGGGAATAAAGTTTTGTTAAGTACAAATCTTATTATTCCCGACCGTATTTATGTAATTTTCGGCAGGGGGGGCAATTGAAACTGTCTTTATAAATAAAAACAGAAGAGCGACAAGGGTAATTTTGCATAAAATTCCAGTGTAAAGATTGTGTAACTTGCTATTTTTACAAAATAAAAGGAATATGTGTAGTTTTTGTGAGAGTTTTGTGATAAAATCAAATTGTCTAGGGATGTTTGACCCTACGTTTTAAAAGCTTTGAAAGGAGTAATCAAACAATGAAAAAAAGAAGTATGAAGAGAGCGCTCAGTGCCGTTTTGACACTTTGTATGGCTCTCCCCGGTGCTTCCGTAGCATTTGGTTCGGCAAGTGCTGCAACAGTTTCCGATGACAGCAGCACATCTGCATCATCAACTGCCGCAGGTTCACTTGTTGAAGATGACGGTTTTACATGGGATAATGCCAATGTGTATTTCCTGCTTACCGACCGTTTTAAGAACGGAAACACCGCAAATGACCATTCATACGGCAGAACACTTGACAAGGACGGCAAACCGCTTGACGGCTGGGATACAAACCCCGGTACATTCCACGGCGGCGACTTTGCAGGTGTTACTCAGTCAATTGAAGAGGGTTATTTTGACAACCTCGGTGTAAACGCAATTTGGATCTCAGCTCCGTATGAGCAGACTCACGGCTATTGTGATTCAGGTAAGGGCTTTGCTCACTACTCATATCACGGCTACTATGTTCTTGACTATACCGAAACCGATGCAAACTTCGGTACAAAAGAGGAGTTCAAAACTCTCGTTGACACAGCGCATGAGCACGGTATCAGAGTTATCATGGATATCGTAATGAACCACACAGGCTACAACACCGTTGCAGATATGGAGCAGTTCGGCTTCGGTACTCTCCTTGACGGTGCGTTAGACTTCAAATACAAGCTCACAGATGTAGGTGAAGTAAACGACCACATTGACTATAAAACATCAGAAGAAGACTGGGGCAAATGGTGGAGCAATGACTGGATCCGCAGCGGTCTTCCCGGATATACAGAGGGTGCCGGCGGTGATCTTACAATGTCACTCAGCGGACTTCCCGACTTCAGAACAGAGCAGACAAAGGATGTTACAATTCCTCCGATCCTCAAAACAAAGTGGACTCAGGAAGGTACATATGCTCAGAAGCTCGCAAAATACGGTGAATCAAACACAGTAACAGGCTACCTTTCAACCTGGCTTTCAGAGTGGGTTAGGGAGTACGGTGTTGACGGTTTCCGTTGCGATACTGCAAAGCATGTTGATAAGGCTTCTTGGAACCAGCTCAAGCAGGCTTGTGTTTCTGCTCTCAGAGAGTGGAGATCCAACAACAAGGGCAAAGCAGGTGCTGACTGGAAAGAAGATTTCTGGATGACAGGCGAGCATTGGGATCACGGTGTAGGCTACGACACATACTATTCCGAGGGCGGCTTCGACTCAATGATTAACTTCGCAGTTACAGGCGGCGGTGCTCTTGCAAGCGGTAGTGTTGCAAACACATATCAGGGCTATGCAGACCAGATTAACACAAAGGAAGGCTTTAACGTTCTTTCATTTATGTCATCACACGATGAAACACTTACCCGTGGCGATGAGAACACAATGCTTTACAATGCGGCTGCATTCCTCCTTCTCCCGGGCGGAGTTCAGATTTTCTACGGTGACGAAACCAACCGTCCTCTCTATCCCGGCGTTGCATTTGGCGGTTACGGCGGATCGGGTCATGCACTCAGAAGTGATATGAACTGGAACAACATGGACAAAACTCTTCTTGCTCAGTGGCAGAAGGTTGGTCAGTTCCGTAACAAGCATGTATCCATCGGTGCCGGCGCAAATGTTAAGCTCTCAGCTACAAGCGGTGTTGCTTTCGGCCGTACATACGATAAGAACGGCGTAACAGATCAGGCAGCTGCAGTAATCGGCTGTAACAAAAATTCAAGCGTAACTGTTGATGTTTCAACTCTTTGGGAAGACGGCAGCTATGTAATCAATACTTATGACAACTCATCTTCAGTTGTTACTGACGGTAAGGTAACTTTCAACAGCGGTGTAAACGGCACAATCCTTATGGAAAATGCTGACGGTCAGCCGCTTGTATCAATCACAGGCGAGCCGAAGTTCTACGGCACAGAGCAGGTTACTGTTTCTCTCAAGGAATGCGACAGCGCAAAGGTTTCTGTTGACGGCGGTAACAAGTTTGTTGTTAAGGACGGCGACACATTCACAATCGGTCAGACAGCTTACAAGAACGATACAATCGAAGTAACTGTTGAGGCTACAAACGACAAGGCAAGCTCAGAGGCTAAATTCACATTCCTCAAGCTCGGCGAAAACGACGAAAAGCCTACAACCAAACCGACACAGAGCACAACTGTTCCCGGTCCGACAGCAAGTCAGACATCAAAGCTTACAATCAAGAGCACAGCAGGCGCTCCGAATGTTTACGCTTGGACAGGTGCAAGCACAGCACTCAACGGTGCATGGCCGGGTCAAAAGGCAGCAGCCGTTTCAGGTCAGGCAAACACATATGAACTCACACTTCCTGTTTCAGCCGACAAGCCATTCAGCGTTGTTCTCAACAACGGCAGCGGCTCACAGTCAGGCGATATCACAGGTCTTTATGACGGTGCTGTTCTCGAAATTCAGAACGGCAACTACGCATCGGTTAAGACAGTAACCAACGGTAATCAGCAGGGAGGCGGCGGCGATCCGGAGCCTGCAGAGGGTTCTGTTTCCGTAACAATCAAGCCTTACAGCTCATCTGCAAGCTACAAAATCTATGCTTGGAATGATACACAGAAGCTCACAGGCGCATGGCCGGGCGTTGCTCTTACAGAAAAAGATTCTGACGGCAACTATGTTGTTAAGTTCGATAATGTTAACGAAGTAAGCATTATTCTCAGCAGCGGTTCAGGTCAGACAGCAGATATCACAGGCGTTAAAGACGGCGATACAATCGAAATTACAAACGAAGGTTGTACAACATACAAGCTTATATCAAAGCCAATCGTTGTTTCACCTTATGAATCACTCAAGAAAGAAGCAAGAAAGATTCTTGCTATGACAGCATCAGACTACACAGCAGAAAGCTGGGCAAATGCTCAGAAGGTTCTCAAGTCAGCCGAGGCTATGATTAAAGCAGGCGAAGACGCTACAACAGCTGAAGATATGAATGCTATGATTGCAGACCTCAAGTCAGCTCAGAAGGCACTTGTACTTGCTCCTGCAACACTCACATATGCAGTTGCAGGCAAGAGCGTTGTATCAGGTGTTACAGCCAGCGCTGCAAAGGTAACTGTTACAGTTGACGGTAAGACATATACTGCTACTGCAGACGATGTAACAGGTGCATTCACAGTTGCAACATCAGCTCTCAAGTCAACAAGCACAATCAAGGTTGACGCAACAAGAAACGGTGTAAACGGCACATATTCATATGCTATGAAGAACGGCAACATTGAAAACGGATTTGTTCCTACATCTCCTACACTTCCGACACAGCCTACTACTTCAACTCAGCCGACTACAGCTACACAGCCAACAACAGCTACTCAGCCGACTGCACCTACACAGCCTACAACAGCTACAGAGCCAACTACTGCTCCTGCTCAGAAGCTCACAGTAAACGCTACTTCAAATTACTTTGGTTCTGCATCAAAGACAGTAAGCACTGACGGCAAGAAGGTAACTGTTCTCTACAAGCTCAACTCAAACATGGGCGTTGTTGACGGACAGTGGGCTGTTAAGTATGATTCAAGCAAGCTCAAATTCAACATGGCTGATAACAAGGCAGACGGCAAGCAGACAATCATGCCTTCACAGTCAAACCTTATTCACAATGCTTACAGCAATGTAATTAAGGGTGTATTTACTAACCCACAGGTGCCTACTCAGTACAACGGAGATACATTTATCTCACTCACATTTGAGGTTATCGGTTCAGGTACTGCAAGCGTATATCTTGACACACAGTACCTTACATTAGGTTATGTAAAGGGCAACAAGCTTAATCAGGCATCTGTTGTAAATAACAGCAAGGTTTGCGATGTAACAGGCATTGCAGGCTTTGAAAAAGTATCAGTAAACGCATCAACGGTATTTGTCGGCGATGTAACCCTTGGTGATGTTAACATGGACGGCGACATCACAGTTGTAGATGCAACCGAAGTTCAGAGGTATGTTGCTCAGCTCGTTGCATTCACAAACGACCAGTTTACTGCTGCCGATGTTGACCATGACGGCACAATCACAGTTAAGGATGCTACTACTATTCAGAAGTTTGTTGTAGACCTCATCAGCAACTTTTAATAAGTTTTAAAGCAATTGACATATCGTTCCGTTTAGTCGATATAGTAAGGAATGCCCCTCACAAAATGTGAGGGGCATTTTTTGTACAGCTTTTTAAATAGAAAATGGCAGACAACCGTGTGATTGTCTGCCATTTTGTCATGATGAATTAAAATTACCGATTATACTTTTACAAGAACCTTTGTAATTTCGCTGATGTACATTTTATGGAAGTCGTTGTCATACCACTTGTCAACGCTTTCACGGTCGGTAATGCTTTCGGTATTAAGACTTTGAGCGTACATTTTTTTGCATTCAAGAACAAGCTTTGCCTCTTCAAAATATACAGAGCCGTTTTCTGTGAACGCAGGAGTAAGACCTGTTTCATTTACCTTGTCATAATCCTTGCCACTCTTTGAACCGCAGAATTTGAGGGCATCTCTGTACTTTTCATCAAAAAAGCTCATTGTATAGCGGTCGCCGTTCTCCATAAACGCAAATGTATATCTCTGTGGACGAATAAAGGTGAATACAACGGGCTTACCCCACATAATGCCTACACCGCCCCAGCTTATCGTCATTGTGTTGAATTTTTCTCTGTCGCCTGCAGTAACAAGCGCCCAATCATCACCGATAAGCTTAAACGGACTTTCAACAATCTCTTTCGGATTTATCTCTTTGAATGCTGACATATAGATCTTCCTTTCAACAATTGTGTTTTATATAATATGCTTTCAAAATTCTATTTTGAATAGACTGCATCATTTTTTGCCAGAAGATAGACACAGTATTGATTCATACTTATGCCCTCTTTCTTTGAATGTTCGGCAAGTGAGCGGTGCAGACTTTTCGGGATTCTCAGCTTGAATTGTCCCGAATATTCTTCAAGGCTGTCGGGTTCGTGAATTACAACTCCGCTTTCAAAGGCGGCTTCAAACCAGGCTTTTTTAGCGTTCTCTGCATTTGCAACAGCCGATTCAATCGTATCACCGCAGGCTATGCAGCCGGGAAGTTCGGGGAACGATACAACAAAACCGCCCTCGTTCCTGTCCTCGACAATTTCCATACGATATGACATTGCAAGATAATCGTTAAGTGTTTTCATCATCTTTCGCCTCACCTTCAACAATTTGTCTTAATGTCTGTTTTCGTATTTCCGAATAATATTATAAATGGTATCACATACGGTGTCAACAGATTTTTGAAGTGATTTCAGCGGTTTTCACAAAATGAAAAATATGCAAAATGGATGTATATGTATGTATGAATATGCATAAAGAGATGAATAAAATGAATATTCATTTTTTGTGCATATATACATTTTTCAGAAATTCAGGGGAGAATGTGACATATCAACCGCCAAAAACACCGATAATACAGCGAAAACAAAGCAGATTTCGGTCAATTTGTACCCAAAAATGCAAATTTGAAAAAACATTGAATATTTATTCAAAAAACACTTGATTTTTTGAAAACAGAGTGTATAATGTAAGAGTAATAAAAATTAAGTAAAGGAAACACCGACATAAAGTGTTTCCAAATTTCGGAGGAATCAAAAATGGCTGACAATAAGATTAAAAAGGTAGTTCTTGCATATTCAGGCGGTCTTGATACTTCAATCATCATTCCGTGGCTTAAAGAAAACTACGACAACTGCGAAGTTATCGCTGTTTCGGGTGATGTTGGTCAGGGTACAGAGCTTGACGGTCTTGAAGAAAAGGCTATCAAAACAGGCGCATCAAAACTTTACATTGAAGACCTCAACAAGGAATTTGTTGACGAATATATCATTCCCACAGTAAAAGCAGGTGCTGTTTACGAGGGCAAGTACCTCCTCGGCACATCTTTTGCCCGTCCTATCATTGCAAAAAGACTCGTTGAAATTGCAAAAGCCGAAGGTGCTGACGCAATTTGTCACGGCTGTACAGGCAAGGGTAACGATCAGGTTCGTTTTGAACTTGCTATCAAGGCTTACGCTCCCGACATGAAGATTATCGCTCCTTGGAGAACATGGGAATTCAAGAGCCGTGAAGATGAGATTGAATATGCTGAAAAGCACAATATTCCGCTCAAGATTAACCGTGAAACAAACTACTCAAAGGATAAGAACCTCTGGCACTTGAGCCACGAAGGTCTTGACCTTGAGAATCCTGCAAATGAGCCAATGTACAATAAGGAAGGCTTCCTTGAACTCGGTGTTTCACCTGAGCAGGCTCCCGATAAGGCAGAATATATAACTCTTACATTTGAAAAGGGTGTTCCCACAAAGCTTAACGGCGAGGCTATCGACAGCGTTGAACTCATTAAGGAACTCAACAAAATCGGCGGCAGAAACGGCGTCGGTATCACAGATATCGTTGAGAACCGTCTTGTTGGTATGAAGGCTCGTGGCGTTTATGAAACTCCCGGCGGTACAATCCTCTATGCTGCTCATGCAAAGCTTGAGGAAATCTGCCTTGACAAGGACACACTCCACTACAAACAGAATGTTGCAAATGCTTTTGCAGAGCTCGTTTATGACGGCAAGTGGTACACACCTCTCCGTGAGGCTCTCTCAGCTTTCGTTGACAGCACTCAGGAGTATGTAACAGGTGATGTAAAACTTAAACTCTATAAGGGCAACATCATTGATGCAGGCGTAACAAGCCCGTATTCACTCTATGACGAGGAAATTGCTACTTTTGACGAAGATCAGGTTTATGACCAGAACGACAGTGCAGGCTTTATCAACCTCTTTGGTCTTCCAATCAAGGTTCGTGCAAAGAAAGGCCTTATCAAATAATTAAATCTTTGATTTGCATACATAATCGGGGGCAGGGAATTTCTCTGCCCCGATAAGTGTTTATTACACCTTTTTATTTTTTACGGTATTTGTCGGTTGAAAAATATTCTGCGATTACTTGCGGGCGTCTAATGTGTGCAGTGTAGTAACATAGTATACAACAGTGCAAAGACATAGTATAC